>SESB01000458.1_pt1 | contig 29669 bp, 28 predicted proteins | sample 3171441 | NCBI WGS metagenome assembly SESB01 (sample SAMN06051867, study PRJNA518727) | freshwater metagenome | biome: subpolar coniferous forest; feature: holomictic lake; material: water; isolation source: holomictic Lake 227, 6 m depth | place: Canada: near Kenora, Ontario | collected... | reverse complement strand
CCTGTGACGTGTCTATGATGGCCAAATGAAGTTAGAGACTGGATCCCCGCTACTTACGATTCAAAACGTAACTAAAACATATGCGACTCCAGAAGGCGGCACAGTCCAAGCCCTTAAAGGCGTTTCCTTAGATATTAATCAAGGTGAGTTCATTGTTTTGCTTGGACCCTCTGGCTGCGGCAAGACGACCTTGCTTCGCACAATTGCCGGGCTTGAGTATCCAGATAGCGGTGAGATTTATTTAGAGGGCGAACGCATCGATGATAAGCCGGCGTTTTTGCGTCCAGTAAATACTGTTTTTCAGTCGTATGCTCTTTTTCCTCATATGAGTGTTGCTGAAAATATCGCCTTTGGCCTAGAGATGGAAAAATTAAGCAAGGAAGAGATTGCCAAGCGCGTTGAAGCAACGCTAGTTCAAATCAAGCTTGAGGGCTACGGTCGCCGCAAACCTTCACAACTTTCGGGTGGTCAGCAACAACGAGTGGCACTTGGCCGAGCCTTAATCAAGGGACCGCGTGTTTTACTCCTTGATGAACCACTATCGGCGCTAGATCTTAAGCTTCGACGCGGAATGCAAGTGGAGTTGAAAAGGTTGCAGCAAGATACCGGAATCACATTTGTTTTTGTAACCCATGATCAGGAGGAGGCAATGTCGATGGGCGATCGCATTGCGGTATTTAATGAGGGTGAAATCGTGCAACTAGATACACCTCGGGAAATGTACCGAAATCCCGCTAACCGCTTCGTTGCAGATTTTATTGGAGAAACTAATCTTATTGAATGTGAAATTAATTCAGGTAGCGTTTCAATAAAGGGCCAGAACATTTCTACAAACTATCTTGCCGAGAATGCAGTCATTGGAAGTAATGGAACATCCGTTGTTGCCATTCGCCCAGAAGATCTTGTAATCTCAGGCAATAGGGGAATATTGACTGGAATTGTGCGCGACATTATCTTCACCGGAAGTGCAGTTCGTATCCACGTGATGATTGGTAATGAGGAAATTGTTGCCGTCTTGCCATCCCATGGAGTTGCCGTTCCGGAGCGCGGCCAAGAGGTACACATGAACGCAATCGACGGAACTATTCGAGTTCTAGCTTCATAGTTAATTTATTAAAAAAGGGCGACCGCATTAACTGCGGTCGCCCTTTTTTGCGTATTTAATGCCTTATTGAGATGAAGTCCAACTTGTAAAGACTTCGGTGTATAGATCACGAGCCGCAGTTGGGCAGTTAGGGGTTGGAGTTCCTAACTTTGCATTCTCTGCAGTGGTATTAATTGCGGGATCTGACTTAATAGCTGGATCTAAGAATGGACCAGAGCCAAGAACTGCGTTGGCATAACCAGTGAAGTTGGTTGCCTTGGCGGCGTTCTTAGGATCTAAGAAGTAGTTGATAAAGATTTTCGCATTGTCCATATTCTTTGCACTCTTTGGAATTGCCAAGTTATCAGCCCAGAAATTCAAACCCTCACTTGGGAAGATGTACTTGATATTTTTATTATCAACGGTCATACGGTGAACAGAACCATTCCAAGCCATGCGAACCATGCTCGACTCTTTGACCATGCGCTCAATACCGCCATCGGAGTTAATAACCTTGGGCTTAAAGGTACTGAGGAGTTTTTGCGCCGCTGCGTACTTGGTTTTATCCGTAGTACACAGGTCTGCAGGGGCTACCCCTGTAGCTCGGAGCGCGGCTGAGACAACTTCAGTCTGATCCTTGAGGACATCGACTGATGTGCCCTTGGCGGCGGCAAAGAAATCTTTCCATGAAGTGATTTTGGAAGCGATTGGATCCTTCATGTTCACGCCGATGCCAGTGGTTCCATACATGTAGGGAGCCGTGTACTGACGGCCCTTATCCCAATAGACGTCCATAAAGTTTGGATCAATGTTTTTTCCATTTGGGAAACCGGCAACATTTACATTCTCAAGTAGCCCGAGTGTAACCATCTGGGCAACCATGTAATCACTTGGAACAATTACGTCATAACCAGTTGCACCTGCCTGTAGCTTTGCAAGCAAAGTTTCATTTGAATCGAAAGTATCAAGATTAACTTTGATACCAGTTTCGGCAGTAAATGCTTTTAGTTGTGCTGGATCGATGTAGTTAGTCCAGTTGTAAACATTTACTTCTCCGCCCTTTGCGGTAGGAAAAGCAGAACTTGATGTGGATGATGTCGCCGATTTACTACTGCATGCAGAAAGTCCAAGACTTACTGTTGCTGCAAGTGCAATTGCAATACCAACCTTTGAAGTGAAGAGCTTCATTTACTACTTCCTATTCTGGTTTTTGGTGGTAACGAGATATGAAGCGACCAGAGTAAGGGTTGAGACCAATAACAACAAGGTTGATAAGGCATTAATTGCAGGTGTCACATTCGATCGAATCATGCCGAAGATATATACGGGCAGCGTCGTTGAACCAGGGCCGGCAATAAAGAAAGAGGTAATGAAGTCATCTAATGAGATGGCAAAGGCCAATAGAGCCCCTGCCATAATGCCAGGTGCAAGTAAAGGCAAGGTAATTCTCGTAAAGATGTTCCACTCATTCGCGCCTAAATCAGCGGCGGCTTCAAAGGAGCTACGTTCCAGGGAGACTAGCCGCGCACGAATTGGGAGCATGGCAAAGGGCACACAAAATGCCGTGTGTGCCAGAATCAATGCAACATGGCCCAATGGAATGTGAACGAATAAGAAAAATCCAAGCGTACCTACAGCAGAAACGATTTCAGGAATAATGAGTGGTGCCCCTAAAAGAGCGATAGCAAAAGCACTGCCCTTTCTGCCCATTCGCAAGAGCCCCAAAGCCGCCGCAATTGCTAGAGCCGTGGATAAAATAGTGGCGGCCAAACCAACTATGAGCGAGTTCTTTAATGAGCGTACAACGTCGGTATTAGTAAAGATGTCGGTATACCAACGCGTTGAAAAATGAGTCCAAATCTGCGCCGTTCTATTGTCATTGAAGGAGTAAATGATTACCAGAACGAGCGGAATATAGAGAACAAAGAGAACGAAATATGAGATTGACGTAAAAAATGGAAAATTCCTCAAGTTCACTAACTTCTTTCGGCGTGGCAAACCCAAAACGCTCATTTGCGTAACTCCTTGCGCTTTCTAGCCGCTGAAGACAAAATCAGAGTTGCAACTAAAGTAATTAAGCACAACAGGACGGACAACGCCGAACCAAAGGGCCAGTTACGGGCCTGACCATAATTATTAGCTACAACATTTGCGATCATGTTGGTCTTTCCTCCACCTAGCATGTCAGGTTGAAGGAAGGAGCCAAGACCTGGGATAAATACAAGTGCGACGCCGGCCATTATTCCGGGAGCAATTTGGGGCAAAACAATTCTAAACAAGACTTGCATTTTGCGGGCACCTAAATCATAACCAGCCTCGGCAAATCTAAAATCAAATCGTTCAGCCGATGCGTAAATCGGCAAAATCATAAAAGGTAGGAATGTATAAATCAGACCAATCACCGTTGCCATTGGGGTGTAGAGAATTTGAAAGTGAGATTTAATTCCTAGAGTTGTGGCAATCTTGCCAAGAACTCCCTTTTCGTCAAGTAATTGCGTAATTGCATAGGTGCGGATCAAGATACTTGTCCAAAAAGGTAGCGTGACAAGAAAAACCAAGAGGATTCGTTTGCGCGGATCTCTTGTGGCTATCCACAAAGCAACGGGAATTGAGAGAACCAAGGTAACTACCGTGGTGATTGCCGAATAATAAAATGAGTTCCAAATGACTTTCAAATAGCGTGTATCAAAACTGCGTGTTCCATCTAAGCGATCCTGAATAAAAATCTTTACGTAATGCGTTGGATCAAATTTCCATACGACTCCGGCGCCTAGTTCGGGTCGTGCCAGAAATGAATACACAGCGATAATGATGAGCGGAATAGCGACAGTTAGGGAGAGGAAGAGCATTGGCGCTACTGCCAACCACTTACTGGTCTTTCCAGGGGCTTTTGAGTCATCGTGCACGGTCGGCAACGATAAATCTAAACTCATCTGGCTACCGCCCTCTAATTTTCGGTGTCTGTGTTCGTGAATACTCTCGTACCTAAGCACCAAGTACCAAGCACGCGCGCCGATGGAATCAGATTGGGATCTATTGCGCAAATATCGCGATCGAGCCAGACTAAATCGGCCTCAAAGCCCAGTTGAAGAGTGCCACGTACCTTTTCATCGCCGGCTTGATAGGCGGGCCCTGCGGTATATGCAGAGAGCGCTTGCTCAACAGTGATTCGCTGATCCGGTATCCAAGGTGAGGGAGTTTTCGCCGAGGCATGCTCTCGGGTAATCGCAATAGTTAAGCAATCCAAAGGTCGCTGCGTTGTAACTGGCCAATCAGAGCCAAAAGAAACCGCAGCTCCATCGTCAAGAAGAGATTTGATGGGATATTGCCAAGCTGCACGCTCTGAACCAAGTCGTGGAGTTGTGAGTTCACTTTGTAGCGGATCATCACACGCCCACAACGGTTCGAAATTTGCGATAACTCCAAGTCTTGCAAAGCGCGGCAAATCGACGGGATCAAGGAGTTGAACGTGAGTTATTACCGGCCTTGAATGCGAATTTTCCTTATTAACCGAGCGCGCATATTCAATAGCGTTGAGTGCTTCGTGAATAGCTGCATCGCCAATCGCGTGAATATGTGGTTGGAAACCCATGGCATCGACGGCTGCGACCGCCTCTTTTAGCTCTTGCCAATCCCAGCAAGGCATTCCCTTCGAATCAGGTGCATCTGAGTAGTCGCTTTTGAGGGCAGCAGTCCCGCCTTCAATTACCCCATCGGCAAAGAATTTAATTGTTTTGCACGTAAGGTGACTATGTATCCCGATGCTTTCGCGAGCTGAGGCAAACCACTCTAATTGGTTTCGCCAATTAAATGGATCTGCACGAAGAGCTAAGTTATAGCGAACTCCCAATAAGTTATTTTTAAGCGCATCTAAGTAGCTCTCTGGCATTCCTGGGTCAATCCATGCATCTTGAACCCATGTAATTCCAGATGCGGCAAGTGTTTCGGTTGCTACGCGGAAACCTTCGCGAAATTCATTACGTGAATTTTCAGGGAGATGATCCATAATTAAATTAACTGCGCCCCATTCGCGCATTGTGCCCATTGGCGTTCCATCGGCTCGATGAACTATCTTTCCAAGCGGTGGTTGCGGCGTATCTTTTGTAACACCTGCAATTTCAAGGGCTCGAGAGTTACACCAAATTGTGTGGTAATCATTGGCACGCAATACGACGGGCCGATCAGGTACAACGGCATCGAGCCACGCTGCATCGAATTCGCCGTTAGGTGCATGCCAAGATTCATAGGAGGCACCCACTATCCATTCTTTATCGGGATTTTCTATTGCAAAGACTCGCACACGCTCAAGAAGGATTTCTAAAGTTGGCGCACCTTTAATTTCTGGTCCAATTGACTCTAAGCCTCCATAGAGTGGATGAGCATGGCCATCACCGAAGGCCGGTAACAACATTCCACCTTTGAGATCGATAACCGTGCCGGCAGATGTTGCTAACGCTTTAGCTGCTTGGCCAAGGGCAATAATTTTTTGACCTTCAATGGCAAGTGCATCAACAGTTACGCCGTCTTGAACTCCAGTCCATATGCTGCCGTTGATAAAGACCGTGCTGCTCATTGGTTTTCTCCACTCTCATCGATACTTTCGTCATCTTGGAAAGCAAGAGTTGAGTACATTTCGGGACGTCGCGTCTTGAAAAACGGAAATAGCATGAGCCAATCTCTTCGTTGATCGAGTTCACAATCGGCAATCAAGATGGCTTGTTCTTCTCTTCCAGCTTCAACAAGGGTGCGCCCAAATGGATCGGCAATGAAAGAGGAGCCGTAAAAAGTATTTGGACCTTCGGTGCCTACGCGATTCGCTGCACCAACGAATAAACCATTTGCAATTGCATGCCCGACCATGGTGGCCTTCCAAAGAGGGGCAGTATCAAAGTTAGGGAAATCTGGTTCAGAGCCGATCGCGGTGGGATAGATAAGTACGTCGGCGCTATCGAGAGCGTAAGCGCGTGCTAACTCCGGAAACCATTGATCCCAACATGTCGGTGTGCCAACTAATGCCTCGCCAACGTAGGCAGTGGGAGTTCCATCATTGCCGCAAGAGAAATATGTATCTTCGAAATAACCCTCGGTTTGAGGCAGATGTGTTTTTCGAGTTCGCATTACGAGTTCTCCCGCAGGTGAAAGCGTAATTGCGGTGTTGTATCCGAGCTCGCTTTCATCATCGCCGTTTTCATAGAGAGAAATTACGACGCTGGCTTTAGCGAGTTTGGCCATTCTGCTTGCAAATGCAAAGGACGGGCCGCTAATTAAATCCTCTGAATGAAAATTGCTCGCATCACTATTTGGCTCCCAGCATGCGTATGGATAGAGCGTGAGCTCGGGCAGGACGATGAGATCAGGTTCGTACTGCATGCACGAATCGATTGCACTCTCGAGAGATTGCATTTGAGCATCGATTGAGCCGTGCCAGTAATCTTGAACTAAAGCCACCCGTAAACTCTCTCTAGAAAGTTCGCCCATCGCTAAAGGCGCTAAAGACTCTAATTGGTCATCGCCAATTGCGGCATAAATTTCAAAACTATCGGGCTTAGGCATCCCCAGAGGCTAATGCCTCTTGAGCGTTACTGGTAGTCACTTCGTGAATAAATAGGTATTGCGGAGTTTGGCTTGGCCGATGTAGAAATCTAATTAACGAGAATGCTGCGCTTACTAAGGCCCATAAAGTAGCCATCTATAAGGGTTTCTGGAGCCGCATCGGCGGAAGTTGCAGCACCTAAAGTGATAAAAAGTGGAGTGAAGTGTTCAACTGTTGGATGGGCGTATGGCATGCCAGGTGCTAATTCGCGAAAGTTCGAGAGGGAATCGACATCACCACTGGCAAGTGCGTCGGCCGCCCATGCATCAAATTCGCTCGACCAACTTGGGGCAACTGCGTCTGTGGACCAATCGCGTAAATAACGTAGGCCATGCGTCATAAATCCGGAACCGATTATGAGAACACCTTGATCGCGTAATGGTTGTAAACGCTTTCCAAGTTCCAGAAGTTTTGCAGGGTCACTCGTTGGCATAGACATTTGGACAACTGGAATATCGGCCATTGGATACATAATTCTCAAGGGAACCCAGGCACCATGATCTAAACCACGATCTGATTGATGCACTGGTTCGTTATCAGGCATCATTGATGCGACAAGTTGTGAAATGCCAGTTGCATCGGGAGAGTTGTACTCCATCTCGTAAAACTTTTTATCAAAGCCGCTGAAATCATAAACAAGAGGGGCACTAGCTGCGGGATTGCTTAATGTGACAGGCTCTGATTCCCAGTGGGCACTAACAATGAGAATCGCTTCTGGTTTTTGAATACTTTCTGAAATTCCACGAAGTTGCGATGTCCACAGCGCATCATCGAGCAACATGGGTGCGCCATGACCAATGTAAAGGGCCGGCATTGTGTTCATGGCTAAACGGTACACGATAGTAGTTGAAAGTTCAACTACATTCACATACCTGCCTCGTGACGAGCGTCATAATGGCAACACGGCTTGCATGGGAGTTAGCCCTGGTTAGACTCAACCCCATGACCTCACCCGGTGCTCGCTTTAAAAAAGCCCTGAGTGAAGAAGTCCCGTTACAAATCATCGGAACAATCAATGCCAATCACGCGCTGTTAGCTAAACGCGCGGGTTACCGTGCTATTTATCTTTCAGGCGGGGGAGTTGCCGCAGGTTCGATGGGCATTCCAGACCTTGGGATCACTACGCTGGAGGACGTTCTCACCGATGTTCGTCGCATTACAAACGTGTGTGACACGCCTTTGCTAGTTGATGCAGACACTGGCTTTGGTACTTCGGCATTTAATATCGCCCGTACTGTCAAAGATTTGATTAAAGCTGGTGCTGCCGCAATGCATATCGAAGATCAAGTTGGTGCAAAGCGCTGTGGACACCGCCCGAACAAAGAGGTTGTTTCAACTAGCGAAATGGTTGATCGTATTAAGGCCGCCGTTGATGCCCGCACTGATGATAGTTTTTCAATCATGGCACGAACTGACGCCATTGCAATCGAGGGAATCGATTCGGCAATCGAGCGCGTACAGGCCTACATTGCCGCCGGTGCCGATTTAATTTTCCCTGAGGCGATTCGCACGCTTGAAGATTATAATAAATTTAGTGCCGCAGTTTCAAAGCCCATCTTGGCCAACATCACTGAGTTTGGTTTGACTCCGCTATTTAATCGCGACGAGCTAGGCGCTAATGGAGTTGCAATGATTTTGTATCCACTATCGGCCTTTCGTGCGATGAATAAAGCGGCAGAAAATGTCTATGAAGCAATTCGCCGCGAAGGCACTCAGGCCAACGTGATCGATTCTATGCAGACGCGCGAAGAGCTATACGAGCGAATTAACTATTACGAATATGAAAAGGCCCTCGATAAGTATCTGGAGAAAGAATAAATGGTTGAATTCAAACCTAAGAAATCGGTAGCTCTCTCTGGTGTACCTGCTGGCAATACCGCGCTTTGTAGCGTTGGCAAAAGCGGCAATGATCTTCACTATCGTGGTTATGACATCGCGGATTTAGCTGCTCACTGCGAGTTCGAAGAAGTGGCTCATCTATTAATCCATGGAACCCTGCCCACGCAAACCCAGTTAAATGCCTATAAAACTAAGCTCAAAGGCCTTCGCGGCCTGCCCGATCAAGTCAAAGCGATTCTTGAGCAGATTCCAGCCAGCGCACATCCAATGGATGTTATGCGCACTGGCGTTTCCGCCCTTGGCTGCGTTACTCCAGAAGGTGCTGCTCATAGCGAAGATGGCGCCAAAGAAATTGCCGACAAGTTAATTGCCTGTTTGAACTCCATGCTTTTGTACTGGTATCACTTTGCAAATTCGGGCAAGCGAATTACTGTCGAGACCGATGATGATTCAATTGGTGGACATTTCTTGAATCTGCTGCACGGAGCACCTCAGAGTGAGTTATGGGTTAAGTCAATGCATGCGTCGCTTATTTTATATGCCGAGCACGAATTCAACGCCTCAACTTTTACCGCCCGTGTCATTGCTGGAACGGGTTCTGATATCTACTCAGCCTTAACCGGTGCAATCGGTGCACTTCGTGGACCAAAGCACGGTGGTGCAAACGAGGTGGCCCTTGAAATTCAGGAGCGCTATACCAACGCTGATCAGGCCGAGGCCGATATTCGCGCGCGAGTAGCGGCAAAGGAAGTTGTGATTGGTTTTGGTCACCCAGTCTATACCGTCTCTGATCCACGCAGCGCTATTATCAAAGCGATATCTCTTGAGCTTTCAAACGATAATGGAAATACATTTTTATACGAAGTCGCTGAACGAATTGAGTCGGTCATGTGGGACGCTAAAAATATGTTTCCTAATTTAGACTGGTTCTCAGCAGTTGCTTACAACCAAATGAAAATTCCTACTTTATTTTTCACACCTATCTTTGTTATTGCCCGTACAACAGGATGGTCGGCTCACGTAATTGAACAAAGAATCGACAACAAGATTATCCGTCCAAGTGCTAACTACACCGGTCCAGATGATTTGCCGTTCCAACCAATAGAAAAGCGATAGGTGCTCTCTTAATGTCTAGCCACATCACCAAGTCAAACCAACCATATGACCAAGAGATCATCGACATCGTTGATTATGTAGAAAACTATGAGATCAATTCTCCAGTGGCCTATGAGACTGCCTGGAACTGCTTCATGGATACATTGGGATGTGGGTTAGAGGCTTTGGAGTACGAAGCCTGTACAAAATTATTAGGCCCAGTTGTCGAGGGTGTTAGCGTCGCTAATGGCGTTAAAGTGCCTGGTACCAACTATGTTTTGGACCCAGTCCAAGGTGCTTTCAACATTGGCGCAATGATTCGCTGGTTAGATTTCAATGACACATGGTTGGCCGCTGAATGGGGACACCCATCCGATAACTTAGGCGCCATTCTTGCCACCGCCGACTGGTTATCTCGGACAACGGATAAGAAGTTCACTATCAAAGATGTTTTAACGGCAATGATTAAAGCCCACGAAATTCAAGGATGTATTGCACTCGAGAACTCTTTTAACAAAGTCGGACTAGACCACGTTGTATTAGTAAAGGTCGCATCAACTGCAGTTGTTGCGCAGATGATGGGCTTAACTCGTGAACAAATCTTGGCCGCTGTTTCCCTTGCTTGGGTCGATGGACAATCACTTCGCACATACCGCCACTTTCCAAATGCAGGCTCTCGTAAGTCATGGGCGGCAGGGGATGCAACATCACGCGCAGTGCGACTAGCCCTTATCGCTAAGACTGGGGAAATGGGTTATCCATCGGTTCTTACCGCTAAAACGTGGGGATTTTATGACGTCTCGTTTAAGGGTAATGCCTTTAAATTCCAGCGCCCTTACGGTTCTTACGTCATGGAAAATGTTTTATTTAAGATTTCTTTTCCAGCCGAGTTCCACTCACAGACAGCAGTTGAAGCTGCAATGACTTTGCATACTGCGATGGTGGCCGCTGGTAAGACGCAAGCCGATATCAAAAAAGTCACTATTCGCACGCACGAGGCCTGCATTCGCATCATTGATAAGAAAGGCCCACTGAATAACCCGGCCGATCGCGATCACTGCATTCAATACATGGTTGCCGTGCCACTTATTTTCGGCCGCTTAACTGCCCGTGATTACGAAGATAACATCGCCGCCGATCCACGCATCGATGCACTTCGCGAGAAAATCATCTGCGTTGAAGACGCTACTTTTACGGCCGACTATCACGATCCGGCCAAGCGATCTATCGCCAACGCCATGACTATCGAGTTCACTGATGGAAGTGTGTTGGGCGAGGAAGTCGTCGAGTATCCAATTGGCCACGCCCGCCGCCGCACCGCTGGAATTCCACTCTTGATTGAGAAGTACAAGACCAACCTTGCCCGCATCTTTGATGCGCCAACACAAGCAAAAATCCTCGCTCTTTCACTAGATTACGATAAATTATCGGCAACCCCGGTCGATGAGTTTATGGATATGCTCGCGCTCAAATAAAGACGAAGCAATTGCCTTACTAACCTAAGGAGGGTCAACGATGACCGAACAACTGATTCACCCCTTTACTTTCGGGGATATGTCACAGAAGGATCTGTTGGGTGGCAAGGGTGCCAACCTGGCCGAGATGGTCCGCATCGGATTGCCCGTTCCTCCTGGCTTCACAATAACAACGCATGCATGTCGCCTGTACTTACGATCTGGAAAATTCCCTGACACTTTAAACGCTGAAATTGAAGCCGCACTTACTGAGCTTGAAAAACAGACGGGTAAAATCTTTGGCGGAGTTGATAATCCACTATTAGTCTCGGTTAGATCCGGTGCTAAGTTTTCAATGCCTGGCATGATGGAAACTGTTCTAAATGTTGGCATGACGCCAGAAGTTGCAGAATCGATGGCGGCTTCATCTGGAAATCCACGTTTTGCATGGGATTCATACCGTCGTTTTATTGAGATGTACGGCAAAATTGTTTGTGATATTGAACCTAGCGAATTTCATAAGGTGCAGGAGCGCATTGCATCCTCCGTTGGTGTTGGAAATATGCAGGGCTTGGATGTTGAAAGTTTAAAACTTCTTTGTGATGGCTTCATCAAGGTTATAACTTTAGCGACGGGGGAGGATTTCCCTAAAGATCCGCGCGAACACTTGATCAGATCCGTCGAGGCGGTCTTTAGATCCTGGAACTCAGAGCGCGCACAGATGTATCGTCGCCGCGAACGAATTCCTTCCGATCTTGGAACTGCAGTAAATATTCAATCGATGGTCTTTGGAAATTTAAGTGATGATTCAGGCACGGGAGTTGCATTTACTCGAAACCCTTCAACGGGTGAAGTTGGACGCTACGGAGATTATCTACAAAAGGCGCAGGGCGAAGATGTCGTTGCAGGAATTCGCACACCTATGTCGCTCATTGAGTTTGCTGAACTTACTCCAACCGTTGCTCAAGAGTTAGATGATGTGATGGAGCTACTCGAGAGCCACTATGAGGATCTCTGTGATATCGAGTTCACGATCGAGCGTGGAAAACTCTGGATTCTGCAGACCCGCGTGGGTAAGCGAACCGCTGAAGCTGCTTTTAGAATTGCGCTTCAATTTGTTGATGAAGGCAAAATTACAATGGATGAGGCTTTGCGTCGCACATCGGGCGATCAATTAGCGATGTTGATGTTTCCTCAGTTCGATACATCAGGGCAACTAAATGAAATTGCACGCGGAATTCCAGCCTCTCCAGGGGCTGCCGTTGGCGAAGTTGTCTTTGATTCCAAGCGTGCCTTCGACTTATCAAAATCGGGCAAAAAAGTTATTTTGGTACGACGAGAAACAAGTCCAGATGACTTAGTCGGCATGGTTGCATCGCAAGGAATCCTAACTAGTCGAGGCGGTAAGACTTCACACGCTGCCGTTGTTGCTCGAGGCATGGGAAAAACCGCTGTTTGTGGCACGGATTCAATCTCGGTAGATGAGCGCGCTAATTTATTTACGGCGGGATCTGTTACCGTTTATGAAGGCGATATTATTTCAATTGATGGAACAACTGGTGCGGTTTATTTAGGCGATGTTCCAGTGATTGCATCCTCAGTAACTTCTTATTTGGAGGGACGCTTATCTGCCGCTTCAGATGAGGCGGCCCCAGTTGTAAAGGCCGTAGATCGCATTTTAATGCATGCCGATGCAAAGCGACGTTTAAAAGTTCATACGAATGCCGATACACCTGAGGATGCAATTCGCGCGAGAATCCTCGGTGCCGAGGGTGTTGGTCTCTGTCGCACGGAACATATGTTCTTGGGACCTCGACGATCCTATGTTGAACGTTTAGTTCTGGCAGAAAATGAAGATGTACAACGCTCGGTAATTGCCGAGATGGAACCACTACAGCGCGCAGATTTCGTGGGCATTATGATGGCGATGTCAGGTTTGCCAGTGACAATTCGTTTACTCGATCCACCGTTGCATGAATTCTTACCTTCATTGGTAACGTTAAGTTCTGAAATGGCCCGTGCCGAAGCGCTTAACGAAGATGTTTCTTCACGTGATAGGGCGCTCTTTGCGGCAGTGAACCGTCTGCATGAATCAAATCCGATGTTAGGTCTGCGCGGAGTTCGATTAGGAATTCTAATTCCAGAGCTATATAAAATGCAGGTTCGCGCGCTTGTATATGCATTCCTAGAGGTTCGAAAACTGGGCCATGATCCAAGGCCTGAAGTAATGATTCCGCTGGTTGCCACGCAGCGCGAGCTTTTGTATTTACGTGAATCTCTTGAAGAAGAGATAGTGAAAACATTTAAAGGCTCAGGGATAAGCGCCGAGATTCCAATTGGCACAATGATTGAAACTCCGCGCGCGGCAATTACCGCCGATCGCTTGGGTGTTTATGCCGACTTTATTTCATTTGGAACTAATGATTTAACGCAACTCACTTGGGCGTTTAGCCGCGATGATGTTGAGTCGACGTTCTTACCGCGCTATTTAGATTTAGAGCTCTTGCCCTTTAATCCATTTGAATCCTTAGATGAGGCTGGAGTTGGAATTTTGCTGCGTACCGCCGTTGGTCTTGCACGCGGTTTGCGCAGTGATTTCAAACTTGGCATTTGTGGAGAACATGGTGGAGATCCGCGCAGTATTCACTTCTTTAACTCTCTCGGCCTTGACTACGTTTCATGTTCACCATTTCGAGTGCCCATCGCACGACTTGAGTCAGGGCGTGCGTCAGTCATAGGCTGACACTGGCGGGCGATAAGGTTGCCCCCATGAGCGATATGTCGGCAAAGGTGCGCGAGGCACTCGATGCTGCAGTTATCGCAATTGGCGGTGCACCTCGAGAGGGCCAGATTGAAATGGCCGAGGCCGTTGCAAATGCTTTAACGGATCGACATCACTTAATGGTTCAAGCCGGCACAGGTACTGGAAAATCGTTGGCATACATTATTCCGCCGCTTGTACATGGACGAAAAGTCTTGGTTGCAACTGCGACTTTGGCGCTTCAACGCCAATTAGTTGAGCGCGATTTACCTGCAGTTGTTCCCGCCCTTGAAAAAGTTTTGGGTCGAGAGATTACTTATGCAATTTATAAGGGCGTCGGTAACTACATCTGCCTTCAAAAGATGAATAGCGAAGAGCCCGACCCGGATGGCGAACTCATGTTAGGTGTCTCTTCACTAGAAAAAGATGCCAAGCGATTGCATGAATGGGCACGTAAATCTGGAGTATCCGGGGATCGCGATGATGCCCCCGATGTCGATAGGAGAGTGTGGGCAGCTAACTCTGTCTCTGGCCGAGAGTGTGTAGGCGCCGATAAGTGCGCTTTTGGCTCACAGTGTTTTGCCGCTAACGCAAAGGCAAAGGCTCAAGGCGCCGATGTGGTCGTCACTAATCACACGTTGCTCGCTATTGAAATCGTTGATTCACATCCAATTTTGCCTGAGCGCGACGCTGTCGTCTTAGATGAGGCACACGAGTTTATGGATCGCGCGACGCAGGCGGTAACAGAGGAGTTAACGTCGGCCCGAGTTCTGCGCGCTGCCGCCATGGCCCGTAAATTTATGCCAGGAAAACTTGCCGACGCCTTTCACAAATCGGCCAACGACTTTCATGAATCCATGGTTGATTACGGTGAATCCATTCGCGGAGATTTCACTGCGCAAGGGCGCCTTGAGGAGATTCCACAATCTCTTGAATCGCCGATTCGAAAAATACGCGAGAGCGCCCAAGCGATTACACAATTTCTCTCTGCCGATGACGAAATTATCGATACCGATATTATGGCTGAGCGCGCCCGAGTAAAAGGTGCAGTCAGTGAAATATCTACAACGGCCGCTACATTATTAAAACTCGGCGATGGTTTTGTTTTGTGGTACGAACCAACTTTTTCAACGTTGCATCTGGCGCCATTATCAGTCTCGGATGTGCTGCGTGAAAATCTCTTGACCCAGACACCCGTGATCGCGACTTCGGCGACGTTAACCGTTGGCAACTCATTCAATGCTCTGGCTAAAAGTATTGGCTTTCTCGTTGGGGAAGATTTAAACAGCGATGTTAAAGGCGGCGAAGTCGATCCAGCTAATGTTCAAATGCTCGATGTCGGCTCACCCTTTGATTTTGCTAATCAAGGTGTTTTGTATATGCCAAAACATTTACCTGAACCTGGCCGAGATGGGCCAAGTATTGAAGTTCTCACTGAACTCGGCGAACTCATCGATGCCGCGGGTGGGCGAACGCTTGCACTATTTTCTTCATGGCGCGGGGTCGAGGCGGCCGATGCGCATCTGCGTAAAGTCTTAGCCGAACTGCCAATTAAAATCTTTACGCAAAAGCGTGGAGACTCAGTTGGTCCACTCGTTGAAAAATTTGCAAAAGATGAAACATCGATTTTGCTAGGCACAATGTCGCTCTGGCAGGGCGTTGATGTTCCCGGAAATAGTTGCATCCTGGTTGCTATCGATCGCATTCCATTTCCTAGGCCAGATGAACCAGTAATGTCGGCGCGCGCAGCCCAGGCCGATGCTGCAGGAGGCAGTGGCTTTATGCAGGTCTCATTGCCTCGCGCAGCACTGCTACTGGCCCAAGGCACTGGCCGCTTGATTAGATCCGTTGAAGATCGAGGCGTTGTTGCGATTTTAGATTCGCGAATTGTTACTAAGCGATATGGCAGCGTGCTTTTAAACTCAATGCCGCCGCTCTGGAGAACCTCAGATAAGGAAGTCGTCCGTGAATCATTGCGACGTCTCAACAAAAGCGTGGAAGAATAGCCCGATGCCGCATATAGAGACCGATACATTGGCCCAGCACCGCGATTGGCGACGTGCTCAGCTCATTGAATCTGCCGCCGCTATTGCGATTGAATCTGGCGGAGCGGCAATAACGGTTGCTGCAGTTGCACAGCGCGCCGGGCTCTCGCGCACTTCGGTCTATGAATATTTTAGTAGCAGCTCGGATTTAGTAGCAGATCTGGTCATCGATGAACTCCAAAACTTTGCCTCAATTTTGCAAACTGCCGTTGGCGATTGCGCAGATCCATTTGAATGTATCGAATCGTGGGTATCTGCCGCCCTGCAATACATTGCCGATGGCCGACATTTACTGGCTAAAGCTTTGAATGCAACGTCCTTGCCACAAGATCGCGCCGCAGCAATCGGTGCATCCCACCGTGCTTTGTTGGCACCTCTAAATAAGGCGCTCACCGAAATTGGCGTTAAAGATATTGCACAGGCCCTGGCCTATATTCAGGCAACGACCGATGTTGCAACTAAGCGAATCGAAGCCGGCCATGATGCAGAAGCAGAGATTAAAACTGCTACTGCGTTCTGCACCAGTGGCCTGGCATCGCTTTAATTACTTAACTTTTAAAACCACTCGCAAGTTCAGTGGAGAGTAAAGCCCACTTTGTCCACGTGCGCCTGCAACAACAGTGCATGTTCCCGCTTTAGCAGTGAGAACATTTTTAGTCGTTGTGCAACTACCAGTACCCAAATACGTCACAGGTTCACCAAAATTAGTTTTAGTGGCAAGTATCGCCTTTTTATTAGCACCAACTTTGATAGTTGGAATTGTTTGCACACCGAGGGTTAGCTCCAATGGGAAATGTGCTGTGTAACCAGCTAGGGACATTGATCCAGGCGAGGTAATTGCAATATCGCAGTAGCCAGAACCTTTAAGCGCGGTAATCGCCATGGCTTTTAATGCACACGCTGGTGCTAGAGAGTCATATGTCAGCGTTGCACCGGATTGTGCGGTGGCGGCAAGGGTCGCAAGTTGGCGGTAGGCAATCTTCATAGGAACTTGTGCGCTAAGTGCCTGGCCATTAATACTTGCAGAGATGACATCATTTGGTCGAGTTGCAACGGGGGTTGATGCTTTAAAAGTAAGTGCGATGAATTGATCTTGGCTCAAGTCTGTTGGCAAAGTATGGTCGAAACGTAAAAAGATTCCGCATTTAGAAACAGTGCAATCTACGGCCGTTGATCCTGCAGTAAAACTTGCCGTTGGCTTGAGAACAATGTCGGCAGTTGGCGCAAAAGAGGCGCCAGTTGAAGTAGATACCCATAGTTGAACCGCTGCGTTACACAGTGTTGGTCGAACTCCCACATCACCTTGCACGCACTCCATTACATAGAGACCGCCCGCAGTTGGAAAGTTAGACAGAGCAATATGAATAGAAGCTGGGGAGTCCAGATTAGTAAGTGGCCCACCAGCAAAAGTGGTTTGTGCGGCCTGTGCGCTGGTTGGCACCAGAATCGATGCTACAAGTGCTGCGATTATGACTAGCTTCTTCATTATTCTCCTATTTATTTTATGGTTATTGGTATGAAAAGGTCGTAACTTCTATCGGCTGTACGCAAGTGATCGGCACGGACAGTGATTGCACATTTGATCTTGCTGCAATCAAATTTTCCGATCATTTTTGAAATCTTTACTTTCTTTGTAAATCGCCCACCAGGAAGAAAATCTTCGGCCAAGCCAACTCCATAAGGAGGCGGGTTCGAAGAGATCCAAAATGATGCCTCTCCAGTTCCAGCTTTATTTACGCCACCACCACATGGCGTTGGGGCACTGCCCTTTTTTGGAACTACACAGAATCCAAGATAAATTCCAACAGTTTCATCGAAGTGGCTGCCGGTCACTGTAACCAGTGCGCCAGATTTAACATTTGTAATAGATGCAGTTAGTACTTCGCCATTTGTACTTTTAACTATCGTTGGAGCTGCAACTGCTGGAGTAATCATGAGAGCGGCAAGGGCTAATGAAATGATCGCAATGCCCGATTTCCTCATGGTGCCAACTCTAAGAGTTATGCGTAGAAGGCTTATCCGACAGAACACGACAACCTGTCAGCCAAATTTTTGACACAATGCCCCTGTGAGAAAAACAGCCGTACTAGTAGCCCTTCTTGTGGTGCTTACGGGATGTACTTCCTCTCAAGCAACTCACAGTTATTCGATTTCACAAAAAGATGTGACGTCGGTATCACTGACGAACGCGTCAACTTTTTCAGTCTCTCGCGTAGTTGTTCTTGCAAATGGTGTTGCCGAAATTATGAACTCATTGAATGCCACATCAATCCTTGTGGGTCGTGATATTTCAAGTAGCGAAGATGCACTTAAAAATATTCCGATAGTCACATCGGGTCATCAAGTTATTTCGGAAAAAGTAATTTCGCTCAAACCCGATCTAGTGATAATCGATGCATCAACTGGACCGAAAGCAGCGCTAGATCAAATTAAAAACGCTGGAATTAGAGTCATCCAAACTCCAGAGAGCTGGACGTTGAGTGATATCGCGAAAAAAGTTAGCGCAGTGGGCATGGCCATTGGTGCACCATCTCAAGCCCAGGATTTAATCGTTGAAATGGCGAAAGTGGCACAATCCCACCGCGTAGCCAATTCACCTCGAATTGCATTTCTTTACTTGCGGGGGACTAGCGCCATTTACTTAATTGGCGGTCCGGGCTCTGGGGCAGACTCGCTCATTCAATCGATTGGCGGCGTCGATGTCGGGGCAGCTAGCCTTAAACATCCCTTTAATACACTGACCCCTGAGGCGTTAGCGGCAGCTAACCCCGATGTCATTCTGGTTATGACTAAAGGTTTGGAATCGGTGGGGGGAATATCTGGTTTGTTAAAACTACCCGGCGTTGCCCAAACTAATGCGGGTAAGAATTCGCGTGTCATTGATGTTGATGATTCGCTGTTACTGTCCTTTGGCCCGCGTACGCCATCGCTGCTTAATGCCCTCTCTGCTGGACTTACGAAGGTACTCGGATGAAAAAATTCGCATCGCTATTTAATGCGCTTCTACTTGTAGTTTTTGTATTATTAGCGCTCTCAGTTGGTGCTACTCACATCGATCACTTTTGGTCGGCCTTAATGCACCCAGGTGCGAACGAGATCTTGTGGCAAATCCGCATGCCGCGAGTATTAGCGGCTGTTTTAGTGGGTGCGGCTTTAGGAATTGCTGGGCTTATGGCGCAAGGTGCATGCAATAACGCTTTGGCAGAGCCCGCAATTTTAGGAACATCTGCTGGAGCATCCCTCGGCGCTGTCGTTGCAATTCTCTTTGGAGTGGTTCAAGTTGGTTCACTCGGTGCAATCGCATGCGGTGCAATCGGGGCGCTCGGTGCAACGGCCTTAACTTTTAAATTGGCCTCTCTTCGCAGCAATCTCTCCTCTTTCGCACTCATCATTGTTGGCATTGCAGTCTCGGCCTCGTTAACTGCAATTGTCGGCCTGTCGGCAACCATGGTGACTCGGGCAGATGCTCGCTCAATTTCCTTTTGGAATTTTGGCTCCCTGTCATTGATTACAAATAGCAATTTAATTGGTCTCTGTGTCATCACGATTATTGGTGGTGCAATCGCTTGGAAAATTGCACCGTCCCTTGATCTGCTCTCACTCGGGGATGCCACCGCTTTTCACTTAGGTGTTGATATTCGCAAGGCCCGTATTACTGCCTTGATTGCACTGTCAATTTTAGCTGGCGGGGCAGTGAGTACGGTCGGAACAATCGCATTCCTAGGTTTAGCCGCACCACATATTGCTCGCTTTATTTATGGTCCGTCACACCGGTTCCTTATTATTCAAAGTGGGCTTATCGGCGCAACACTATTAGTGCTAGCCGATACTGCAGCGCGCACCATTGCCCAGCCAAACGAACTTCCAATTGGCTTAGTTACATCGCTCATTGGTGCACCGATACTAATTGCCCTAGTGGCAGTTAGAAATACAACATGGAGAACGCCATGATTACTATTAACGAAATCACCATTGCGCGCGATGGCCGCGAAATTATTTACGACTACTCTGAGCAAATTCCAGCTGGCTCAATAACGGTAATCGTTGGCCCAAATGGTTGTGGTAAATCGACGTTACTGGCGGCGATTGCCGGTGACATAGTGCCGAGCAAAGGAACAATAACCATTGATGAGACTCATCCGCCGCTAACATCGGCCCGTGAATTAGCAACTTTGCGCGCGATGGCGGTTCAAAATCAATTTTATACTTTGGGCTTTTCCGTTCGCCAAATTATTGAAATGGCAGGTCCAGCCGAAAAAGTAATGGAGCAACTGCATTTGTCGCAGATCGCCGATCGTCACGTGACAACTTTGTCGGGCGGTGAATCCCAACGCGTTGCCATTGCCCAAGCCATTGCTCAAAGCGCGCCGGTACTTTTATTAGATGAACCTTTTGCGGCGCAAGATGTAGATAGTCGCAAGCGAATTATTAATGTTATACGCGAGTTAGCAGATTCTGGAACTACCGTGGTTGTAGTAGCTCACTCAAGTGAGAGCGACTTATCGTGGGCCGATAAAATCATTAAGAATTTCGCGTAAAGCTGGCCAAGACTTTCCAAAGCTAGGATGCAGATTCAAACCATCTGCTGCATCAACGTCTACCCAACGAACTTCGTGGGACTCATCGTTTACTTCATGAGCAATGAGCTCTGCAGTGGCTCGCGCAATAACGGTGTCATAGCGCCAATTACCGTGGAGATCGCTAAAAGTATGTAAAGGTTCAATGAACTGCGGATCGACGCCTGTCTCTTCAATCGCCTCACGAATAGCCCCTTGAATTACGCTCTCATGACTATCGCGCGCACCTCCAGGAATTCCCCACGTATCTCCATTGTGAACCCAAGGCGCGCGATGTTGCAGCAGAATTTCATGGCCACGCAGTAAGAGGATTCCGGCCGCGCCATGTAGGCCCCAATGTTTATTTCCACAGTCGCACTGGACCCAGCCATCACCGTCTCGCGCAACCATGAACCAAGAGTGTCACAACTATCCACAGTTCGTGTTGTGAGGTAGGGAATAGGTCGGTGTGCGCACTTATCGTCGCGAACATGAAATTGATAAAAACCCTGAGTATTGGCCTGCTTTTGGCCTTCCCTACTACGGCTTTTGCCGATTGTGTTGAGACGGCATGTGTCGATGTCTTTACTAGTAACAACGAAATAATCATTGAAGCCCATAAGGGCAGCACGGTTACGACGGTGAAAAAGAGCGCTCATCCTAAGCCGACCCCTACCCCAACTTTGTGGTTTCCACCTAAGCCGACGCCGAAACCTTATGTAAAACGTACGTACAAGCCCAGAACAGCCAAAGCTAGCACTGCGGTAAAAACCGCGAATTTAAGTGATCGCCTCATCAAACTTCTTCCCACTGGCGGAGTTGCATTTCAACCTGAGTTTGAAGCGCTGCGCAATGTGCCAATAATTTTTTGGATCGATGTCCCGCAAGTTTTTCAAAGCCGCGTCAACATTATCGGAGAGATTGTCGATGTCGCCTTGCGTCCAGGTTTTATCTGGTCTTTTGGTGATGGCTATATGTGGGCAACAACTATTACTGGCGCGCCCTATCCCAAACAAACTATTACGCATACCTATTCAAAGCCCGGAACATATTCAGTCGTTGTAGTAACGACGTGGAACGGCAGTTTCACTCACAACGGCGCAGTCCGTGCAATAAGCGGCGAAATTGTGAAGACCTCGGTGGCAACCGTCACCGTTGTATCGGCCCCTACTCGATTCACGAAATGAGAAGACAATGACTACCGAAAAAGAAGGACTATCAATCGCCTCAACGGCCCAATCACGTGAGCTCGCTTTCATTGCACTCGTGCATAGCTTTGCAGTGATGGAGGATTCACCAGATATCAATGACTGCCAGCGAGATGGCGCAACGGCCGTTATTGATTTAGCTGGTGAGTACGAAAAACGGGGAGAGGCCTGCAACCCTGAAAACATTGCACGAGTTTTAGGGCGCTTGAGTGATATTCAAGTTCGCGACTTTGCTTTGGGGTCTCACGGCATCCAAAGCTTTTCAACATACTGGGGGATGTGGCGTTACTTATTGCAGATTGCCCCCGAGGGTTTCGTTGCTCCCGTTGCCTGTTTATTTGCAACTCTGGCCTATGAGCGGGGAGATATCCCACTGGCATATCAAGCCCTCGATCGGGCAACCATTGATCAACCTAACTACTCATTGACCACACTGCTTCGCCGAGTCTTTGGTTCGGGATGGCCAGCTGCCGCCTTCGCCGCGATGCGTACCGAGCTTCACCCAAAGGTCACTGCAGGGATTTTTGACTAAATATTTCCCTCTGTTAGAGTTCTCCCAGGTCATGAGTTCTAGTGCATAGCCCCGGCTTACTAGACGGCAACCCTCCACCACGGTGGGGTGCTCCGGGTGAAGACCAGATCGATAGCAACAACGCCATCGATAAGCGTGGATCACTCGAACCGTATTAGTACTGCCGGCGTCGGCATATATACATGAGTGGTCCCATAACTGGGAGGAACGAACTACATGTCATCATTTACTTTCGAAGAGGCAGCTTTTGAAACCCGTCAGATTCACGCCGGACAGGTTGCAGATCCAACTACTGGCGCTCGCGCATTACCGCTATATCAAACTACTGCCTATCAATTCCGTGACACTAAACATGCCGCGGATTTGTTTGGTCTGGCCGAGCTTGGAAATATCTATACCCGCATCATGAATCCGACGCAGGATGTTGTTGAAAAACGCATCGCATCCCTTGAAGGTGGCGTTGCAGCCCTTCTTCTAGCATCGGGATCGGCAGCTACAACTTTTGCAGTGCTAGCAGTTGCAACTGCAGGAGATCACATCGTCTCATCAAAGTATCTCTATGGTGGAACGTATAACTTGTTCCATTACACCTTGCCAACTTTTGGCGTCGAGGTTACTTTCGTTGATAATCCCAATGACCCTGAGGAATGGCGCAAAGCAGTACGACCAAACACCAAAGCATTTTTCGGTGAGACGATTTCAAATCCTAATAACGATATTTTAGATATTGCCGCCGTTGCCAAAGTTGCACACGAGAACCATGTTCCGTTAATTGTGGATAACACGGTTGCAACACCCTATGTGATTAGACCAATTGAGTTCGGTGCCGACGTTGTTGTTCACTCGGCAACTAAATTCTTATCTGGCCACGGAAACGCGGTAGTGGGTGCAATTGTCGATTCCGGCAACTTTGACTACGCGCTCTATCCAGAAAAATTCACAAGTTTTAATACTCCGGATCCTTCGTATCACGGTCTGGTTTATGCCCAAGCTCTCGGAGTTGGCAGCGCCTTTGGTGCAAACCTGGCCTACATCTTTAAAATTCGCTTGACCTTACTTCGGGATATTGGAGCCGCAGTTAGTCCATTTAACGCCTGGCTTCTAGCCCAAGGTCTTGAGACTCTTACACTTCGCATGAAGCAACATTTAGAAAACGCTAAGGCCGTTGCAACATGGTTGGCCGCACATCCACAAGTAGAGAAAGTGAACTACTCGTGGCTTCAAAATTCTCCATATAACGCACTTGCTACAAAGTATGCGCCTAAGGGCTCTGGCTCGGTCTTATCCTTTGAAATCAAGGGCGGAATTGAGGCCGGCCGAAAGTTTGTAGAGGCGTTGACTCTGCACTCACACGTTGCAAATATTGGCGATGTGCGATCACTTGTGATTCATCCAGCATCTACGACGCACTCACAGCTATCGGCCGAAGAGTTATTAAACGCGGGAGTAAATCCTGGTTTGATTCGCCTCTCGGTTGGTCTTGAAGACATCGAAGACATTAAGGCCGATCTGGCCGATGGATTTGCTGCAGCGCTTTGAGTCAAAACGGCGGTTTAGTCACCGGGGCATGGCTTGAAACCCATGCACCCGGTGATCGCCGTTTCATAAATATCGGTGATTTACTTCTTGAAAGCGGCGAGGTTTTAGAAAATATAACTATCGCCTATCAAAGTTGGGGCGAGTTAAACGCCAACAAAGATAATGCGATTTTAGTTAACCATGCGATGACAGGTTGGTCAGATGTGACTGGCTGGTGGCCATCGATGGTCGGCCCTGGATTGCCATTTGATACCGATAAATATTTTGTGGTCTGCCCTAATGTAATTGGCGGCTGTCAGGGGAGTACCGGGCCATCATCGATTGCCCCTGATGGAAAACGCTATGGCTCCCGCTTTCCATCTGTGACGATTAGAGACATGGTGGCAGCAGAAGTTGCCTTTAGTGACGCACTTGGAATTGCTAAGTATCGACTTGCAGTCGGACCTTCCCTTGGTGGAATGCGCGCATTGGAGTGGGCCGTTCAACTTCCCTCGAGAGTTGGCGCTATCTGCACAATCGGTTCGTCGGCCGTAGCAACAGGCGATCAGATAGGTACCTCATCAATTCAAATACGTGCAATCAAATCCGACCCTCACTTTCATGGAGGGGATTATTACGAGAAGGCCGCAGGACCTATTGAGGGCATGGGAATTGCGCGTCGCATCGCACACTTGACCTATCGAACTGAGGCTGAGATGGATGTGCGCTTTGGGCGTGAGCTCCAAGGCGATGAGACTGGCCGATTTGCCGTTGAGTCCTATTTAGATCACCAGGCAGACAAGCTTGCCGCTCGCTTTGATGCCAATACCTATATAACTCTGACTGAGGCGATGAATAGCCACGACATTGGGCGAGGACGCGGCGGAGTTGCCTCAGCGCTCTCAAGCATCACAATCCCGATTATTGCCGTCTCAATCGATACTGATCGCCTCTTTCCAGTTCGACTTCAGGCTGAAATTGCCGATTTGGCTCCGCACGCCCTTCCTTTAGTAACGATTTCATCGCCATTTGGACATGACGGCTTCCTTGTTGAGGTCGAATCTGTGGGAAATGTCATCAAAGAGGCGCTCGCGCTCTCTTAGAGGCCAAAATTAGGTGTTTTCGATGTGCATTTACCCCTGTGGATAAATTATAATATAGCCATCGCTTCAGCGAAGAGCTGATAAAACCAAAGGACGATTTGTGGCTGTATTTAGTGCGCTCAAAAATAAGGCAAAGACCAAAGCCGCTGCTAAAAAAAGCGTGCCTGTCAAGAAAGCCGTTGCTAAAAAAGCGCCTGCGAAGAAAGCCGTGGCTAAAAAAGCTGCGCCAGTTAAGAAAGCCGCTATTAAAAAGAGTGCACCAGTAAAAAAAGCTGCACCAGTAAAGAAAATTGAATTGAAGAAAGATTTAACGGCAAAAGATGTTCAAGCAATTGTCGATGCAAAGCAAGCCGTACTTCGTAACAACGAGGTATTAGCCGAACTTGAAAACCGTGGCGTAACATCAATTAATCGAATTCCTAAGAAGATCGATAAGGATTTAGTTGACGAAGCCCGTGCATTAGCCGTTGAAGTCCCTGCGATTATTGAAAAACTGCGCAAGTCCGGCCTCGGTACTCCCGCCCGTATTTTGAAAAAGAGCGAGTATGCACTTATCGAGCCAAAACCAGTTATTGAAAAAGTTGAAGTAAAGGCTGGCAAAGTAGCTGTTGTAAATATTGATGGCGAAGAAGTTGAACTCGAGGAAGTTGAACTCGAGGATGATGAGAAACTTATCGCTGAGGCCGTTGAAGTTGTTGATTCAGAGGTAGAAGATAAAACTCGCGTTGTAACCCTCTCTGATGAATCCAGTAAAGCAAAGGGTTCATTTACTTTAGCCGATTCAGAGGGCGAAGATGAAGAAGAAGATAAGAACGAACGCGAAAAACTAAAGAAGGATTTAAGAAACGTCAACATCGTTATTGAGTCAATTAATGCCGCAATGAGCAGCGTTAGCACCCCGACGCGTTATGGAATCAGTGAAGCTGAATCTAAGGCGCTCACGTACAAGCAGATTCAACAGCAGTTTGAGATGAAGACTTTCAACGAAAGGTCGGCTAAAACCGCTGCAGAGGCGGTTTCTATAGGCTCTCTGAAAAATCTGGAAGATTTATTGAATTTCTTCGTTGAAAAAATGAAGATCGTACAGAGAGAACTCAAGTACTTGCCTCCCGAGCAGACTGTTATGACTGCTGGTGCAACTGCTGACCCAGTTAAGGATTATTTAAAGCAGATTGGCCGCGTAGCGTTGCTCAACGCCGAGTTGGAAGTAGAGCTTGCTACACGTGTTGAAGTTGGCCTATTTGCCGAATCAAAGTTGAAGAATGAAAAGAAGATGGAAAAGAAGTTAAAGCGTGAGCTCGAGTGGCTCGTCGAAGATGGCAAGCGCGCCAAGAACCACTTGCTCGAAGCAAACCTTCGCCTTGTTGTATCTCTTGCTAAGCGCTACACCGGCCGCGGAATGTTGTTCTTGGACTTAATCCAAGAAGGTAACTTAGGTTTAATCCGTGCAGTTGAGAAGTTCGACTACACAAAGGGTTATAAGTTCTCAACATATGCCACGTGGTGGATTCGCCAAGCAATCACACGGGCAATGGCCGATCAGGCACGCACAATTCGTATTCCAGTTCACATGGTTGAAGTTATTAATAAGTTAGCCCGTGTTCAGCGCCAGATGCTTCAAGATCTTGGTCGCGAACCGACTCCAGAGGAGCTGGCAAAAGAGCTCGATATGACTCCTGAAAAAGTTGTTGAAGTTCAAAAGTATGGCCGTGAACCGATTTCACTTCACACACCACTTGGTGAAGAGGGCGATTCCGAGTTCGGAGATCTCATTGAAGACTCTGAAGCTGTTGTTCCAGCCGATGCAGTCTCATTTACTTTGCTACAAGAGCAGTTGCACTCAGTTCTAGACACTTTATCTGAGCGTGAAGCCGGCGTAGTTGCGATGCGATTTGGGTTAACTGATGGTCAGCCTAAGACTCTGGATGAAATCGGTAAGGTCTACGGCGTTACTCGCGAGCGTATTCGCCAAATCGAATCTAAGACAATGTCGAAGCTTCGTCACCCTTCCCGCAGCCAGGTTCTACGCGACTATTTGGATTAAGCCATGTCGAATGCGCGTATTTATATTAATCCAGTGAGTGGTTCAATTAAGTTAATTGGACCAGTGGATTTTGTTGACCACGAAGGAAATATCCTTGAAACTAAAGAGAACGTGAAGTTTTGCGGGTGCGGTTTATCCAAAGATAAGCCAAATTGTGATGGTTCACACAGAGATAAGTTGGAAAAGAAAACTAATTAGATAACAGGAGTTTCGACGAGACGTTCGCTCTCATCCTGAATCTTGGCAGCAACGCTCTTAAGTTTTTCAGCGTATTCCTTGCCATGGTGAGCGCAAAACATGAGTTCTCCACCGTTTAGAAGTACAGCCCGCACATAGGCCTGGGCTCCGCAGCGATCACAGCGGTCAAGGGCGTTAAGAGGTACTGATTCGAGCATTACTTGATCTGACATATCTCTCTCCGTTCTCGGTGGTAGTTCTTTATATGGAACATCAAAGCATGTTTGGTTATTCCCCGCAGGTTAATATGGAAGTAATTTGCTTAGAATCCTCCGAGATTTGCCGGATTATCAGGATCTCTCACCACTTTCGGCGCGCTTGCAGCCTAATAATCCCTCTGGGCGATAACCTTTCGCCCCGTGGCCGACAAAGATTCCTCACTTTCAAACACTGTGACGGATAGCTATACCGCAAAAGATTTAGCGGTCCTTGAGGGCCTAGATGCCGTTCGAAAACGCCCCGGAATGTATATCGGCTCTACCGATTCGCGCGGACTCATGCACTGCCTATGGGAGATTATTGATAACTCTGTCGATGAGTCGTTGGCTGGGCATTGCAAAAAAATTGAGATCAATCTTGAATCCGATGGCTCGGTAGAGGTCCATGACGATGGTCGCGGAATCCCAGTTGATAAAGAGCCAAAGACTGGCTTAACGGGAGTCGAAGTTGTTTTAACTAAATTACATGCGGGCGGAAAATTTGGCGGCGGTTCATACGCGGCTTCCGGTGGTCTACATGGCGTTGGTGCATCGGTTGTAAATGCACTGGCATCGCGTCTTGATGCCGAAGTTGATCGTGACGGCAAGATTTATTGGATGTCATTTCAACGTGGCACTGCAGGAATCTTTGATGGCGATGGACCTAAAGCACCTTTTGAACCTGCTTCAGGCCTGCGTGTTATCGGAAAGATTTCCAGCAAAGTAACTGGAACGCGAATTAAGTGGTGGTCAGATAAGCAGATCTTCTTAAAAGAGGCCGAGTTAGAGCTCTCCGAAATTTATGATCGCGCCCGCCAAACCTCTTATTTAGTTCCGGGCTTAACGCTCATTGTTAACGATAATCGCACCAAAGCTAAGACCTCGGAAACCTTCTTTCACAAAAGCGGTATCACCGAATACTGTAATTTTTTACAACCCGATGAACCGGTTGGCGATGTAATCCGTATCTACGGCACTGGCCACTACCAAGAGACCGTTCCAGTCTTGGATGACAAGGGCCACATGGTTTCAACTGAGGTTGAGCGCGATATGGAAGTTGATATTGCGATGAAGTGGGGCAATGGTTTTGAAACAACGCAGCGCTCTTTTGTAAATATTATTGCTACCCCTAAGGGCGGCACGCACGTTCTTGGCTTTGAACGCTCACTTGTGAAGGTAATCAACGAGGCGCTTCGATCAACTAAGACCCTAGCCAATAAAGAGGCCGATGTTATTAAAGATGACATTCTCGAAGGCATGACCGCAGTCGTGACCGTTCGTATGTCTGAGCCACAGTTTGAAGGTCAGACTAAAGAGGTTCTCGGAACGGCTGCGGCGACTCGAATCGTTTCAGCAGTTGTCGCAGATAAGATGAAAGAGTATTTCAACACCACCAAGCGAATTGATAAAGCTAACGGTCGCCTTGTGTTAGAAAAGATTGCGGCGGCTTCGCGCACGCGAATTAGCGCACGTGCTCACAAAGACTTACAAAGACGCAAGAACGCACTTGAGTCGTCATCCCTTCCTACTAAGCTCTCAGATTGTCGTTCAGAGGATGTAACACGTACTGAGCTCTTCATCGTAGAAGGTGATTCAGCACTTGGCACGACGAAAGCTGCGCGCAATAGTGAGTTCCAAGCGATCTTGCCTATCCGCGGAAAAATCCTTAATGTCCAGAAGGCATCACTGTCGCAGATGCTCGAAGATAAAGAGTGCGGATCAATCATTCAAGTAATTGGTGCCGGCTCTGGAAAATCCTTCGAACTCGATGAAGCCCGTTACGGCCGAATCATTTTGATGTCTGATGCAGACGTTGATGGCGCGCATATTCGTTGTTTATTGCTTACATTGATGTATCGCTACATGCGACCACTAATTGATTCAGGGAGAGTATTTGCCGCTATCCCACCACTTCACCGCATTGAAGTTATGGGCGGGGGAGGCAAGAAGGGCCAATATATTTACACATACAGCGATGATGAGATGAAGAAAATCACCGCTGACCTAAAGAAGAATGGCAAGAAGTGGAAAGAGCCGATTCAGCGCTACAAAGGCCTTGGCGAAATGGACGCAGATCAACTGCGCGAAACCACTATGGATCCAGATGCACGTACTTTGCGCCGTATTACCGTCTCTGATGCAACTGCGGCCGAGGCTATGTTTGAGCTATTAATGGGCAGTGATGTTGCCCCACGTAAAGAGTTCATCGCTAACGCTGAAATCGATCGCGACCACATCGACGCTTAAAAAGTTCGGCTAACACAAGCCCAACCCTTGCTTTAATCTCCTTTAACTCTATCCTCATCACATGCGCCGGAGAGCTCTCGTTATTGTGATGTGCCTGTTTTTTGCATCAGTAACCTCTTCAATGAGTGTCGCCGCAGTGCCTAAGACCGGGGCTCT
>SESB01000455.1_pt1 | contig 29755 bp, 38 predicted proteins | sample 3171441 | NCBI WGS metagenome assembly SESB01 (sample SAMN06051867, study PRJNA518727) | freshwater metagenome | biome: subpolar coniferous forest; feature: holomictic lake; material: water; isolation source: holomictic Lake 227, 6 m depth | place: Canada: near Kenora, Ontario | collected... | reverse complement strand
TCGCCTTCTTCGCCTTCACCTTCGCCTTCACCCTGTTCGTCACCCTGCTCCTGCTCATTCTGCAAGGTTTCATCATAAGCCTGAATTTCGCGGGCTACTGAAAGTGTGTCTTCGAAAGTTAGAACTGCCTTAGCCTTTTCAACTAGTGTGTCTTCAAAAGCAGTGAAATTACCATCAATGCCAGTCTTTATGTGAAGGTTAAGCCTATCAGCAAAACCATATTCTGTAATGTCTTTACCCTTCGTACCGAAGAAATTTTCTTCATGGAGCTGGGAATAACCACCATTGAAAGTCCTTACAAGACCGGCAAATTTACGTTTGATGAGTTTTTCAACCCTAACATCCTCAACAATATTAGCATAGGGAAAGAATTTTCTGTCCTTTAAAACTTCTGGGACATCTGGAGTATACAGCGCATGTCCTACCTCGTGGGCACAAAGCAAAGTTAGAACCTCTTCAGAAATTCCTTTCTTAAAAATTGGAAGCGTCAGAACCCTACCTTTAGGGTCAAAAGACGCTGTTGGAACTTGTTTGTGTTGAATTATTAAATTTTCGCTAGCAAGTAACTTTGCGAAAGTTGACTTTGCTCCTCTAATATCTACTGCCATAATCAAATCCTTGTTTAGTTCAATTCTCAACCTCTTATACTATAATATACGACAGTTTTTGATAAAAACCAAGAACTATTTTCGCAATATGGTGGATATTACAATATTTTTTATAAGATAGAAAATATTTTTCTTTTCCTCAAAATATAGACAATCATTTTTGGCGTTAATTGTAGAACATGCAGGTCTTAATACCCTCTCCGAATTATAATTATGTTTCCTTGGCGGGATTCGAACCCGCAGTTGAGGACCTTCAGCACAACAGGGCAGTCCTTCCTCTAAAAAGTTTCCGGGAACTAATCGGATCTGTTGTTTGAGTGCAATACCATTCGCTATTCAAGGAAACTGAACTTATTTACCGTCTACCCCTTCCTTAGAAAGGGGTTACGATAACGTTCTGAGGATCTTGAACTTCTGGAACTTCAGTTTTATTTACCGAAGCGTCCAGTGCCGAGTAGGAGTCCAGGAAGGCAATTTTGGACTCATCGTCGAACCTTGCAAGACACAGCTTAATGGATTCCAATTTGTTCTCGAAAATGCTGTAGGTTTTTGCGATGTGAACCAACCTACGGGTAGTGATAATTTCGTCAATTGAACCATTAAAGAATCCATCACGAATAACCTTAGCCCACTTGACAAGTTTATCAGCAAAGTCTTCGTCATCAATACCGAACTTATCGAACAACTTGACCAGCATTTTTTTCTCTACAGATTCAGAAGGATACTCCTGCTCTACTGTAATAACAAACCTTTCAAGAAAGGCTTCATTAAGAATGTTAGTACCTATAAACCTACCATCAGCACTACCACGTCCTTTAGTGTTCGCAGTGGCAACAATAGTGAACCCATGAGCAGGGGATACCGTTTCTCCTGTTTTCTTAATGTAGTAGGCTCCGCCTTCAAGAACTGATTGTAAACACATTATTTTGCTTGAAGCGAGGTCACATTCATCAAGCAACAATACAGCTCCTTCCTTCATAGCGTTGATAACTGGGCCATATTCGTAGACCGTATTACCATCTTTCAACCTGAAGCCGCCAATCAAATCATCTTCATCCGTTTCAATGGTAATAGACACTTTGAAAAGCTTGCGACCAATTTCAGCACAAGCCTGCTGAACTGACTTGGTTTTACCGTTACCTGATAACCCAGTAATGAAAATAGGGTAGAAAATTTCCTTATTGAGAATTTTCTTTAGTGAAGTGTGAAACCCGAATGGGACAAAAAGCGGGTCATTTTCCGGAATAACTCCGAAAGAAGTTTCCGCTACATCAGTTCCGAGAATTTCAGGCTCCAAATTAGAAGTTGGCTTTGTTTTGTGGATGTTGACATGCTTTTGTTTAGTAGACGTTACCATATCGTATGTTTTTGGGATATTATAGTTCCCTTTACCGTCTGAATGGCTACTGAAACAGGAACGCAAATTATTATACCAGTTTTTATATATATGACCTAACTCACTTTCAATCTGTTTACGCGAAACACTTTCTCCACCGAAACGGTTAACAAGGGCTTCAATAAAATCTTTTTTCAAACTCATAATGTAGTTCCTTTTTTAGTTACTTTCAACTTCTTATACTTCAATATACAACAAAATTCTTCAGTTACCAAACTTTATTTTCAAAATTTAAAGTTTTTTAGCGGCATTTCTGAAGTTTTTTTACCGTCAGTGTAAACAGAAATGTGGTAGGAAGAAATTGGATTTTGGTTCTCGGTAGAGTGATCCTGAAGGTCCTTAACAACATCTCTTAATTCTTCTACTTCCTCAGAAACCATTCTAACCATTGGAAGGTCGAATTTGGTGTAATTGAAGTATCCAGCGTAGGTAGTGATTGGTGTGTTTTTCATAGTGTATTCTTTATTTTAGTTAAATTCTCAACCTCTTATACTATAATATACGGCTAATCCTGATAGAAAGCAAGAACTATTTTATTTATTTTCTAAAGAGAAATCCAACAACAAATCCGCATGTCTTCACACCAAAAAACTTGGTTTTCCACTTGGCGATATTCTCAATGAAACTTACACCTGTGTTGTATGATTTCTCAGAACAAGTAACGATGATCAAATTCCGTGATAGTGATAGATGGGTCATAATGCGTAGTGTTTTTAGTTCAATTCTCAACCTCTTATAATACAATATACGACAAAAAATATAAGTAACCAAAGAAAAAGGGCATTTATTTTGCCCTTTTTGAAAAAAAGATTACAGATTTTATACTGTCATTTTAGGTGATTTTGAAGAATCTGTTTTGAAGTCTGCCTTACGAATTACTGTTTTGGCGATAAGGTCGAAGTCGTCGTTCCTTCTATCATAGTTTATAACGAACGGTAGGTTAACTTTAGTTTGATTGTCTGCTAATACAGCTTCAAATCCGTCAGTCATTTTAGAGAATCGTTCTTTATATTTTGCGTAGGATTTTTTGTACAAATTGGATAGTTCCTCTATTGTAATATCTTTACCGTTTCTTGAGTCATTAACCCTCTCCATAAAATGTTTAGTGAACTCAACATTAATTTCTACAGGAGAGAATAGCTTATCAAGAACTTTTTCGAGATCGTCTAACTGCTTTTGGGTAATTTTTTCCTCTAATAAGAAATTTGAGAATGATTTCATTTGTTTAAAATTTTTGTTAGAAATTCAGTCCATTGTTGTCTTCTAATTTTCCAATCATAAAAGCTGTCAATATACTTTTTCTGTTCTTGTAGGTGTACACTAAGAGAATCACCATATGGGCTATTAAATTTTCCTGTTCTCGCAGATAGTATGGCCTTCTTTAACTCAACATAGAACCGATTAGCGTGCTCCTGAATATTCTCGGTGTAGTCATACATTTGAGCAAAACCCGAAGCTGTTTCAGCAAGCGCACCTAAGTTGTTTGTCACTATCAGGTTTCCGGCGGAAGCATTTTCAAGTAATGTAATACAACTTGTCTCTTCCCATATACACGGATATGCCATAATATGGTTTTCATTCATTGCTCGAAGAACCTCATCGTGTGTAACTGAGCCATAGTAATTAATTCCCGGATGTTCTTTACATTTTTCAAACAAAGGTAAGAATGGAGTATTCCTTGAATAATGTCCATAAATATCGAATGAAGAATAAACGTTCAGTTCAATATTTTTATCCTCCTTATACAGTTCATTGAAAACAGAATAAAGTATGCTCAGACCCCTTTGTGGCGTGGAGGAATATATAATTTTTACTTTCTCAGGACGAAACTTATCATATAAATCTACTTCAGAGGGAATTATAGCGTTTTTTAATACATGTTGCTTTTCCCAAGGAACACCTAAATGCGCTTGGTACATTATTCTCTGCCAATCAGAATTATGAACTACATATTCAAAATGGTTAAGAAAATTATGATTTTGTAAATTTTGAACTTCTGGATCAGTATGTAAATCCTTAACCCAAAATAGACGAGGTTTTTCTTCAAGTTCCCTACACCTCGAAATTACAATTTGAAATTCATTGAGGAGTTTATTATCTACATGAGAGTATAAATAATCTCTTTGAAGTTCTGTTCCACCGGCTGCTCTAGCGCCTATTTCGTCTACATGTTTTCCCATTATATTTCTTTATTTGGTGGCCAATCCGTTCCTTTATCTATTCTCCAATCTTCTATTTCATCACTAATGTCATTTACGATTAAGACTATTACTCTATTGAACAATGTTCCTAAAATAGTGTTCACTATTCCGAGGCATGAAGTGCCTCTTAAGTACATTCTATTCTCCCAATATTCTTTCATGATATTTCAATTTAAGTTGTTTTTTGTTCCCATCATACATAAGAAGAATGCATCAACAATATCAGAATGAGGGTTGCCTACATCCTTTCCTTCTTCAACTCTAAAATCAGTCCCTGTCTTTTGTAAGAAAGATTCATACATTTTATTCTTATTAGCGTTACCTTTTGTTGTCGCAAATTTTTTCAAAACAGTGGGCGGTACAAGTATTGTGTCTACTCCTTCTTTCCATAGTTTATACTTTAACAATCCAGCATTCTCTCCTATATGAAAAACTCTCCCAGTAGATGCAAAAGCATAGTCTTCGAGATATGTTAGCTTAACAGAATTTTCCTTTATAAAATTTATAAAGTGATTTGCTATAAATTCATATCTCTCTTGTTGGTTTTCAATAATAGGATTCCAGACTACCTCAATATTCCTAAGTCCAAGTGCCTCAATACTTTTCATACCTTTCTTATTATTCGTCAAACATAAAATCTTATATGAAGAAAAACATTCCTTATCTCCCCCTTCGTAAGAGCAAATAGCGGGACTTGTTAACGAATAATCAATACCGCAATGTTTACTCCCCATTCACCTCCTTTTTTACTCTTTCACGAAACTCAGGATTATTCCATAAACCTTTTTTACATGAAGCATGTTCCAACCTTGTTTTAACTTTCATAAAGCAATGACATACTCGGCATTGTTCGGTTACTTTATTGAAGTCGGGACATATCCTACATATAGAAATCCGTATTTTTTGTTCTTCAGATTCAGTTATTATCGACATTAATAGAGGATTAATTAATTTTTTTCCACTCACTTAATTTAAGTTGAGCAAGTTGCCCTTGGTATATACTGTTATTTATACAATGTCTAACAGAATAAATTCCAAACAGCTTTACCATTTCATTAATATCCTTTTCTTGAATAGAAGGAGGGTATATTACGACACTGTTGTTCGAAGCAATGAGGTTTTTGTAAATTTTAACAATTTCTTTATTTCTCGGTTCATTATCGGGTGAAAACACTAATTCCAATCCCTTTAACATCTCCATTACTCTTTGAAGTTCCGCACCGTTAACCGCAATAGCATTTTCAAGAAAAAGAGAATCTATACCACCCTCAACTACAAACACTTTCTTTTTAGTGTCGATTAACAGTTTTCCGTCTATATCATATAATCCAAAAACGAGCGGTTTATTTTCTTCAAATCTGAAAATTAAATATCGTCTTGTCGCAAGAGGATCTAATGCCCTACATGAAACTCCTATAAGGGAATTCTTACTCCATATAGGAATAACAATTCTACTGTCCTTATCTATTATTCGATTTTTATATTTTCCTTTCTTATCAACTTTTATAATATCTTGAATATTTTCAATATAATATAGAAGATGTTTCTTATCTTTAGGAATTTGTCTATCGTCAATATATATACTTGCTGGATGTTGTGGGTCGAGTTGGTCGAGAGGGGTGCATATAGAAAGGAATGCTTGCTTGAAAAGCGGTTGTTCTTCTGGAACTTCTAAAACTTTTGATGGTACTGGTGCAGATATTTCTTCTTTCTTTATATGGCCTTTATCCGCCATTAAAGCATAGATATACTCATTGTAAAGGCTATGGTCAATTTTCTTCAAGAAATCTGAAAATCCTATAGACGCACCGCAATTATGACAATAAAAAATTGGATGGTCCTTATCGGTCAGTAACCACCCACGCTTTTTAGCTTTGTTCTTGGCTGAATCGAAGCAAAGCGGGCAACGGAAATTATAATTGCTACCCACTTTCTTGAACTTTTCAAGGCGCGACGAAAGCTGTGAAATATATAATGAGTCGGTATAGGATAGCATAATCTATGTATAGTTTGTTGTAACCAACAATATACAAAAATACTTAAGAGTACCAAATTACTGAAGTTTTTTCTTCATTGTTTCAAATTCACCCCATAAAGGTTTAGGCATATATTCTTTGAAAGCTTCTTCGTTGCCGTTTTTTATTGCCGTTCTTACCTGTGTTGCTGAAACCATTTTCCTAACCTCATCAGGTGTTTGTATATATTTGATATGAAATGCATGGGCTGGGTCAAGTTTTAATCTATCAAACTGTGATTTATAACTACCCATCCTATCTTCGCCCGCATGAATTGAAACTAACTCTTTTCCTTCTTTTCTTAATTCGGCAGCAATTTCAGGCAAATATCCAGTATTAACAATTCGTACTTCTACTCCAGGGCATAATTTCTTGAGGAGTTTAATTTGATATTTTTCATCGAAAGGATTTCTTTTCTTATCTTCTGAAGTTGCTTTCCCTTTAACAAGAAGAACAATCGGGTTCTTCATAGATTTTATTATTAGTTGGTGTGCCTTATGAGGTGGTTGCATCCTCCCCAAGAAAACAGAAACTTCTTTATCTCCATCCTTTCTTTCGTCTACTTCGAATTCCTCTCTTATATATTCTTGAAATGTTTTCATTGTGGTAATCTAAATCTTAGTCCTATTATTTGATTTAATGGAGCAAAAAGTCCAGTAAACTTTAAAATCTCACCTTTATGAAAAAACGTTATTCCTTCGGTAGGAACAATTTTACTCATTCCACCAACTGCATCTAATCGCTCAAGTTCATATTCTAATTTTTTAATGAGGTCGGGGTTATTTGATTTTCTAACAGCATTAGAAACATCTTCAATTTCGAACCTTAGTTTTTGGATTGTCTCGTCCTTACTAACTGCCATAAAGTCAGTCATCATCAATAAAACATCTGCTCCAATTCTCAAAAATAAAAGTTCTAAGGGCTTAACGAATTCTTTGTAGTATTCACCTACTTTAGAATCAAACTCTTTTATTTTCTTAAAAAGTTCTGGAGAAATTAAATTACTTAGAGAGAGTAACCTAAAAGACTTATCTTCTAATGCCCATCTATTAAGTATGCTTGTTGTATTTGAGTGGTCTAATTCGTTATTAACATCTAACTGAATTAATTTGTTTTGAAAATATTTTTTCTTGGCGTCTAAAATAGTATCGTTAGAAGAAACCCCATACTTGCTCATAATAGATTTATATTCGCTTAAATACTGTTTTTTCTTTTTATCATATGAATCGACAGGTGGCAAAGAAACTTTATTAAGCATTCTTATGTGAAACGTTGCTTGTTTATCAGCATTAACCTGTCTAAGCATTCCCTCTACCATTCTGGCGGAAATTGGATCATAGGCAATAGCTTCTCCTGCATCATTATAAGAAAGAACATCTTGTAATCTAAGTTCTGTTATACCGTACCTCAAAACATTTTCTGCATTATGCGGCATCATTACTTCGAGGCTCATCCAAGACTTTCCTTCATTAAATACTTTCTGTCTTTGTTTTTCTGTGAGCTTTGAAAAAGCTGCGGTTAAATCTCTCATAGCTTCTCCATAAGCAATTTCTAACGGACGACCTTTAAATTTCTCAATAACTGCATTAGTATCCATAGCATCATCCCCAGCATTTTTTAAATGTGTCTTTGAACGTGCGGCAATTAGTCGACCATTTTTCCAACTAACCATTAAATTAACAGCGTCTGTCTTTTCTCTTGTGTATTCAAGTTTCCCTGAAAGAGCATTGATTATAATTTCTTTAAGATCAGCAAAAGTGAAATGGTCTGCATCCCAAGGATGAGATAGGTGCCCATATCCGCCACCTTCTGTTACAAATTTACTAAATGAAAGCATAGTTAAATTTTAAATGAATTTGAAATTACTTATCAGTCGCCAATTTAAAGAATAAATCCCCTGTTTCGACTATATTTCTATAGTATATTTTGTATCGTTTATTAGCTCCCTTACCTGAACTTTCTGCTGTATATTTACCTCTAATTTGGAGTAACTTACCTTCCTTTCCACTTCCTAATTTAGAGTCATATATTACTACAATAGGATCAGAAGTCATCTTATAGGATACTTTTAGGTCTGGTGCTATATCATGCAAGTTTTTAATGAAATTAGGACCGAAACGTGCTTTTTTAGATTTACCTGATTCAAGTTTAACCATTTCAATTGTTGGATCGTTTCTTGTCGCTCCAGTCTTAATAAATTCTGCCAATGCATTAATTAGCGTATGGTCTTGTGCTTTAAGTCCTGCGCTTAATTCTGAAGCGGCATATTTATATGGTATAGATGCGGCCTCTCTGGTCATTTTAACAAACTCCGAACTATTAGCAATTTCTCTGCTGGAGAACTTAATAGTTTGATCTATTCTATCAGAAATTTCATCGTACTCTTTCTTAATTTTGGATACATCAACTCCCAATCTGTTCCATATTGTTAGTTGTTTATCAAAAGTTACACCTGCAACTTGATCGAATTGTTCTCCACCCGAAACTTTAAGAGAAATTTGGTTATTAGTTTTCTTACCATCTACTTCAATTTTAATATCTGCCTTAGTACCCTTCTGGTCTCCTGTTCCATCTGAATTAATGTATATATCATTAATTTTTCCATTCTTTGAAAGAACAGTTGATTGAAGATCTAATCTTCTATCAGAATTAACATGATGAACAACAGAATTAAACAAGTCTTTTATATAGTTCCAATTTGATTCTATTTGAATGAAATCGTGCGCTTTCTTTGGAACACCCATTTTGAACCTAATAATATCAGAAATTTTAGATTCATAACCAATATCACCTCTTTTTAATTCTATAGGATTAGATTTGAGAACCATTCTTAATACTTCTTTAATATCATCAATAGTGACCATACCTTTTGCGGGATGTTTCCAGAATTTAGCAGTCACAGCAGCACCCAATAAGACCTCAGCTAAATCGCCACGATTAGCTTCAATCTTTTGCGCTTCTGTTATATATGTTTTGAATGATTTCATGTGAATACAGTGCTGATTGGATCTTTTTCTAATTTAGCAACATCAATTTCAAATTTCGAGCCCGATCTTAGTGGAGCCAAATTGTATGTTGATTTTTTAACATTTGAAAATTGTAATGTCATTACAAATTGATAATCAGTAGATGATTTACTTTGACATCGAACACGAATTTTACAATCAACATTCTTACCAAAATCTGGTATTGCTCCTTTTCCTAATTTTTTTAATTCAGAATTCAACTTAAGAGGATCATTTGTTCCCAACAAAAAGAAACCATGTGTTCCGACATTTATATAATAACATTTCTTTGCATTGTAATATTCTGCTATTACCGAACCGGGAACACTAATCTTGACTTCATTAACACCACCGAAATTGAGAATATCTTTTTTATATGCTAATCCTTTATCGGCGAATTCTGGAGCCAAAATTTTCTTTCCAGAGGCATCATTTTGGAGTGCAGGCACTTTCCCTCTCCATTTTGCTCCAGCACTACCTGATGTATTCATGTTCTCAAGAACTTTCATTTTCTTTGCAAGAGCTAGCATAAAGTTCTTCTCAGGATCTAATCCAATATCTCCAAATCCCCATTTACCTTTAAAATATTTTAAAACTAAAGAGCCAGCAGCAGTTGGTGAATTTTTTAGTTCACATCCTGATGTCTTTCCTTTTTTCTGAATAGTTAAATCAGGTTTATCATGAGATGCTCCGGCAATTCCGCCAGTAGAAATATTATATTTTTGAAGAGCAGCATACGCTTTCTCTTCGTATAAAAATCCTTGTTGTGCCATTATAATTTGAATCTTAAACCAAGTACCTGATTGATAGGAGCAAAAACTCCAGTAATTTTGAGGAGTTCTCCTTTGTAGAAGAAAGTTATTCCTTCAGATGGTATAATTTTCTTCATGCCTCCGATAGCGTCTATTTTTTGGGTTTCTGTGATAAATGTTTTGAACGTTTTCATTAGTTTTTTATTATTGATTCGGTGTATATATTCCAAGCTTCTTTAAGTGACCTTTTAGTCGGATTTAAGTTATATTTTTGAGGATTTTTCAAAGCCTGAAGAATATCAATATTTTTATCCTTACATTCCTCAATAAATTCTTCACCTAATTTCTTGCTTGTACTAATCCATTTATTGTATCCAGGTAAATCGTCAGTATCGAATTGTGCACCGTGTCGTTCAACAAATTTATCAATACCTACTTGAGCGGCATCTTTCATTCCCTTCTTCCATAACTTAGCAATTGCTAACCAATCACATTCGGCTTCCGAAGCATGAGGCATTTGAAAGTGAGAGCATTCATGTGCTTCTACGAATTCAATTTCAGCCTTAGTTAGTTTTCCGAGAGCGACGCCGTCCCATACGATGATTTTATGCTCCATAACTCCTATAGCCCATCCGAGTTCATCAAATTGAGGTTTCCATACTATATATTCCCAATCTTTTGGATAATATACGACTACTGAAATAGAAGGATCGAAAAGAGATTTTCGATCCTTTGCTTCTGTTATGAAAGAATTGAATTTTTGCATTATTTATTTTTCATTACATTCTTTAAAGTCTTCTTGTAGTCTGATTTATTAATTATTGGTTGTGTATTTATTAATTACCTTACTTGCATTACTGCCCATCTTCAAAAAGCATAACGATCCTGTTTTTTCATCTTTCAAGATAATAGGCATTTTAGGGTTAGCAATAGCATAATTTCTTATATTCTCTCCGAGCTTTGCGTTACCAACGTATTTATTATAACGTTCGTATCTTCCCTTCCCTTCTTTAGCAGATAAAAATGTAGCATTGTCCACCGAAAATATCTTATAATCACCGTGGGTATCAATTCCCTCTTCAGGGTCGGGCGCATCTTCTGGAAGTGGAGAACGGCGTATCATTTTATCACGTCTTTTCTTTCCTATAGTTGTTAGTTGAGTATTCAACGTAGGAACATCCGCAGTTACTTCTTCTTCAAGGTACGAATCTTCCCCTGTCTCTAATATGAGAATTTCTTTCAACATTTCATAATATAAATTCTTAGATTTATGCATTTCAGTATAAATTTTTTGGTATTCTTGTTCAAGTAGTTTGGGATTACTATCCTGTATAATGTGGAAAGCTCTATGTTTTTCTTCTTTCAGAAGTAAAACTGCCGCGGCAAGTGTGGCGAGATGAGTTTTTCCCCAGGGAAGTCTACCCAATAATTTTTTTAAATTGAAAATCAATATATTGAAGTAAGAGTATGCGTCTTTTTGTTCATCCGTTTTCAAATCCTTTCTCGGTATTAAGTTGTTACCTTCTTTGTCTATAATACCGAGTTTGAATGCCTCAGTTTTTTCAAAAGGAGTAATGAGCCTACGTATGAATTGATAGGCATATAATAAATCGAACCACTTCCCTTCAATAAGAAGTTGATTATTTTTAGCTTGGATCATTTATGGTTTTTTTGCTGTCATTGCCGAATGTCTTCTAAGTTCACCTGCCGCTTTAACTCGGCTGAACATCTTCTTAGCTAATTTTTTTACTGCTGGTTCGTATGCCCTCATTTTACTTTCTATACGTGCTTTTTCAGCAGGCGACATTTTTGTTTTATCCCTACCATGCAAAACTCTTTTGTTCATTATAAGGTCGTGTGCTTTCTTTTCTGCACGATGATTAATAACAGAAGATGATGCACTTTTCTTTGAGGATATTGCTCTCCTTTTTGTTAGAATAGCTGATCTACGCTTCATATTAGCTTTGAGACGGATACGAGCTGAACCTGAAAGTTCTTCAACTATTAAGTCCATCATAGAATCTACTAAAGATTCTTTGACTACAGCAAGCTGAACACCGTAACGAGGAATGATAACTCCTTGATCAACTGCCATAGAACCCGAATTATCCTTAACGTGTTGGTCGTTTAGTCTATCAGCTAAAATTTTAGCCTTGACATACGAGGTGCAATTCTTAACAACTTTAAATTCAGGATGGTGTGTGTCAATAACGTCCCAGGGATAAGTTTCCCAAGCGTATTTTGCTTCAGTTATAACCTCTTCATTAGTTTTACCCCAAACATTATGCTTCTTAGCTAACTCGGCGTATTTAGCAAAGTGCTTTTTATTTTTCTCTGCATCCTTAACAGGAATTCCCCATAACTTCTGTTTAGCTAAATTCAAGTGATATTTCGTTCTTTCTGGCGTTCCTGTAGCATCCGCTTTAGCGGCATTACTAACATGATACGATAAAGTTCCCTCTTCTAATTTTTTCATTTATAGTGCTTTTAATATTTTTAATACATGTTTATCTTCCTGAATTTCACTACTCCATATATTGCGACCACATACATTATATACTATATTAGGCATAAAATGTAAGTAGATTAAGAATGATTTAAGAATAGGCCAGTCTTCTTCAGAAATTTTATAAAATAACATTTTTACTACCGCTTCAATAATAAATATATTACCGAGACTAATGAAGTGATTTAACAATAATCTGACTTGTAATGTTCCAGTATTCTTATATCTATTAATTAAAATTTTGACGTATCTTATACTTCTTAAGTCTTCTTGAAATTCATTCATATCGAAACAAAATTCATTTCGATAATTTTTCATGGCATAAGGTTCAAAATTATCGTCGTCTAGTAGTTCTATGCTCATAAGTTTATTTATAAAAAGATGGAAGTTATAAACAGAATTAATGCTACTCACGAAGCGGTGACCTATAGTAGCTTTAGACATTTCTTCAACAATCAAAAGAGACTATTATGTCCAACACTATTATTTATACAGGAATTTATAAAATTACCTCGCCTACAGGAAAAATTAATATTGGTCAATCTACTATGCATTCTGAGAACTGAAGAGCATAAAGAAAAGCTTAGGGTCTGAGAGGAAAACAAAAGAACCCTTCAGGTCTAAGAGGACCTTATAAAATAGCAATAGCCACAAAAAAAGCCCTCTTGAGAGGGCTTTGCTTTAAGAAATATCAGTTCTTAATGGTTTCCATTCGTACGGATCTACATCTTCAGGAATATCTTTCTTATCTCCTAATAGTTCAGTCCAATATTCTTCAAATTCTTCTTTCTTGATTACTACATTTTCAGGAGGGCATGATTGATTATAGGATATAAGATCCCATTCTTTATTTGACATACTATATTATTTTAGTTTAATGAAAAGGGAATCATTTTATTAATAGTTTTAGACTCGTCTATTTCTTTATTAATAGAGATAAATTTTTCAGCTATCATACCTGAAAGAAACATCGAAAAAGCTATCATTAATTCATCCTCTGTTAAGGATCTTTTATACGTTTCCATAATACCTTCAATACTTGATTGAATACAATCTGCATTGAAGGGATCAAATTCTCTAAGTTCTTCAATTATTAGTATGTAGGGTTTTTTCTCCATCGCATTGTTGTTTGAGTTTATTTACTTCAGCTTTTAGTTCTTCATTTTCAGCTACGATTGCGGTAAACACTTCAATTATTCCATCGAAAGTTTGCCACCATTCTAACTCTACACTATTTATACTATCTTCAGGTTTATCCATTACTTTTAGGGTTATAATCTTCTCCTGTCCAAGGATTAATTCTTCTTAAATTCTTTCTCAATTCAAGAGTTTGTGCTTTATTAACAAAATTCTTAGGATTGAATTTTGAACCCTCTTCAATTGGATTATATACGGTACCTGAAAACCGACAAAGATAACATCTCCAACTATAATTATTTATAGTTCCCCCACATTCTGGACATTCAAAATACTGATCTACATCTTCGTATTTACTCTTCTTACTACCTTCAACATGTCCTGGATGTTTATAACTATAAATTTTCTTCTTTTTATCAGAAGTAATTATCGTCTTTGTAGTTTCTATTAATATAGGCGCCTTTAATAGTGATAGTCTCGGGGTTAGTGTCTGGTCTTTTATCTGTTTCATTTTTTATTGAATTTATTTGATGTTGTATATAATAAATCGCCTTTTCTAAATCTTGAACTGTATCGTCTTTTCTATCTGCTCGACTAATATATTTCAATGCGCTACCTAAATTAAAGTTTAAATCCCAATCAAGTATAACGTCAATAGGCGCATATTTTCTACCTTCCTCATAATGAGAAGGTTTCTTAACCATTTCTTTTGTCATATTATTTTATTTTAAACATTAATTGAACTGAATTTGTTTGAAGTACCTCCGAACATCATTCCTTTATTATTAGGTCCTACCCCACTATTTTTCTGTCCTGGAACACTAATTGAATTTTGTGCAATAGCTTCAAGATCGTATAATCTCATTTTAGCTCTATCAATACCAACAACAAATTTAGAAGGATTAGTAACATCATTATAACGATTCTTTAACTGTTTTATCATTAGTTGATTCAAAAGTCTAAGTTGCTCTGTTGAAATAATCGCAAACATTAAATCAGCCGTTGCGGATAATCCTGTCGACTCTGAAACGTTACTAAGATCTACTTCGGAGTTGTCGTAACCACTGTTATGTGTTAAGATATTATTCGCAAAAAATAGATTATCATCAGAAACACTTATATCAATAGTTTCTTCTTCATCAATTATTTCTATAAATGAAATTTCATCTAAAATAATTTTGGTAGACATTTTTCTGTTGCTCCTTTCGATATTAAATAATTGTAAATTTCTTTTTTATCTTCTATTAGGTTCCACGACCGCAAAATGAAAACAGTAAATCCTCTTTGTTCGGCCAACCACTTTTTAAAAAATCAATTTTCGTTGCTCACAAAAAAATAATCGCCAATTTTTAAACCGCTATCTATAGACTTAATTCCGATTGTTGTTGGGAATAAATGTTTAGATGAACATTTTATTATTTTACCAGATTTCGTTGTTATCTTATATACTTTCTGTTTTTCAATCGGATAAACTTTTTTCACTTCTACGAATCCATTATGTGATTTTAATCTATCGCCGACATTAACCAAACCTATCTCCTTCTGCCCAAATTCTGTCTGAACAATAGTATCTAAAGTCAAACAGCGATTTGTCTGAGTAGCAGACACTATTGGCAAATTAAATTCTACCGCAAGTCCCCTAACTTCTTCTGCTATAGCCTTAATATATGAATAAGAATTTGCTTCCATTTTAACCCTCATACTAAGACAAAGATTAATATAATCTAAATATATAATATCAGGAACAAATTTCTCCTTCATTTTTAGCTCATCGAGTAAGAACCTAAAATGCCCAGAATGTGCTGAAGCGGGAGGGTATTCTTTTACTATTAATCTACCTAATGATTTTTGTCTAATAGAATTAATATGCGTATCATATGCCGTCTTAGCAATATTCTTAATATTATTAATATCAATATCAAATAAATTTGCATCAATTCTCTTAGCCACTTCTTTCTCTGACATTTCCAATGAAATATAGAGAACATTCTTATTGTCGAGTAAATTATTAGCCGCGAAGTGACATAGAACTAAAGACTTACCTGTTCCTGTAGCACCAAGAACAATTGTAAGAGATTTATTTGGCAGGCCGCCATCTGTTATTTTATTTAATAACTCAAGGTCAAAAGGTATTTTATTCTCTTTCGTATTGTAATGTGCGAACCGTTCATCTGCATCTGCGAAATAATCGTGACCTACTTTTGAATCAAACGTTACACTTAAAGCTTGTGAAAGGACAGAAGGTATTGCTGTTTTCGTTAAGTTCTTATAACTTTTAGAATTCTTCCCTGCTTCCATTATCTGAATGGATTCGGTTATCGCATTAAACAATGCCTTATCCTGACAGAATTTTTCTGTATTATCTACCAACCAAGCTAAATCTTTATCGTCTAAATCTTCCGCAACTATATTCTTAACTAACGCCTTTAACTCCTTATAACTTTTTTCGTTTATATTAACTATATTGTCTACTTCAACGTTCAAAGCTGATTCAGATGGGAGTTGCCCATAAGTAATAATATAGTTCTTTATTATTTCAAATAAAAGGGTTTCCTCCTGCGAGGAAAAGTATTCCGCCTTTATGAACGGAATAACTTTTCTTGAAAAATCTTGGTGTTTAATAAGACCGCATAATACGATCCCTTCTATTCTATACATTATTAATCATTTACTTCTTTTAATTCAAAAACTGGAGATTCTGGTTGTTCTCCCGCATTCTCACCAAACTTGAACAATCCTGATTGGTCTACTGAAACTTTTAGACCTTCTTCAATAGTTGAAATAAACTTTGTATCCTTAAACATCATATCCCAGAATTCAACAGAATTCTCAACATCTGCTCTCCAAGCTTTCTTGAATTCAGGAACCTCAGGTACCATATACATATTACCTTCTTTCATTATAAACCCTGTTTCAAGTGCAAGATCAAATAATCCAGAGAATTTCTTTATCAACCCACCTTTAGGGATTGTTAACGGGAACCTAATACCTTCTTTAATGAATCTACTCTTTTCTGCTTTAATCATAAAGTCAAATCCTTCTACATTTTTATCTGTAGATTTTCTTCTACTCATAATCAAAGCGGTATTAGCACTTAGAAGAACTCCGGTACCGCCTGAAATAATAGTTTTTGAGTACATTTCCTGCGTTTCGTAGACGTGATTAATAACGAAAAGAGGAATATTTTTGAGGTTAACTCTCGGAGTTATCATCCTGAATAGAGACTTAAGCATCTTAGCCCTTGTCATATCCTGTGTGGATTTACCGTCCTGTGCGTCTGTCAATTCTTTCAGTGAAGCTAAGTTTCCTACCGAATCTATTAAAATAAACGGATGGTCGCCCTTTTCAAAAGAGTCTACTTGGTTAATTATATCATTCTTCAGCTGGTCAATATCAGTAACAGGAGTAATAAAAACCCTGTTTTGATCTATTCCGAATGAACCTAAATATTCTGGAGTGAAAGAGAATTCTGAATCATAAAGGAGACCGACAGCATCTTCGTGTCGGTCCATATATGCTTTCAAGCAAACAAGTCCGAGATTTGTATTATGATGTATGATACCATTTTCATCATTTACATACCAATGAGGAGAATCAATTCCTATATCATAAGCATCAGTATTTTTAGATCTCTTCTTTGATACTAATTTAATTGTTCCATTCTTGGTGAGGATTCTGTGGTTTATTTTTAGGTCTTTCGCTAAAACAGAATCGCCTTTAGAATTCATAAAAGCATGTTCATCAGCACATTCCAAAATAATACCACCATCAAATACCAAAAATAACATCTCAGCAGTCTTTTTAATATGTCCATTGATCTTAGTCAATTCTCCTTTATGGGTCTCGACATAATAATTCTCATTTGGATTTGCTTCAATAAGGTCATAAAATTCTTTGTAGGTTGTTTCGTGTCGTATCATTTTTAGTTTCTTTTGTTGTGTAAATTGAAATTAGCAGGACAAACAATTTTAAAGGTTTAATTATTCTTCTTCAGTATAATATACGAATTTGGTATCGGGGCCCAAACATTTGAAGCTTCTCGAGGCCCCCGCAATAACTGTTAACCCTCTTGTAATACCTCCACTGAAAAACTTTCCAGAAAGTGCAAGATTAATTATTGGAATAGGAGTAGATACTGACTCTTTGAGGGTGTATATATCCGAATTAGAAAATATAGAGGATTCTTCAACTGAGGATGTTTTTTTAAGTCGCTTTAATATCTCTGCCGCTTTGGCATTCTTTGTAGGCTGTTCTTTTGCCATGTATTATGCTATATAAGTGATTAGGAAGGATGTGTTAAAAACTGTATATTATATCATACATTACGTGGGTTATTGGGTCTAATGTATGATATAATATACATTCGTGGACCGCAGGGGAATCGAACCCCTGTCCTACCAGCTACTGAATAAAAGTGTTACAATTATGCTTATTATTTTTTTCAGTTAATCCCTTTATAAGCAAGGTAGGAATAACTTAGTTCCAGATTTAGTGCCGCGTGCTGTTAGAACTACAGGACGGGGACGACTGCTGATGTTTTAGATGAAATCCCCTCAACGTCTAATAGGATATCAAATTTGGCTGTTTCTTAAGGGTTACTTAAGCTGCCTGAGAATACTCAAAAGTATCTGCATTTATTGTTTTTAGGCTTCTTTAACGTGTCCACCATAAACACGAATTGCACTTTTACTTAATACGCTACCAGTCAAATACCTGAGCGGCCCATTTCCTATATTTGTTATTCTTACAATATACAGAATTTTTTTCTAATTACCAAATCTCATTCTCCGTCACACTTTGACGTATTCGGTATTAGGAGTATACGGGAATGTTACAGGGACACGCGAATCTCCTGAAGTATAGGAAGCTCCATTAACCTCAACGAACACTTTACCGTGTATATCCCATGCTTTACCCGATTCATCTTTGAATACAGAAGAATATCTCTTATTCTGAAAAAGCTTTCCGTCTACCTCATCCACAGAAACTTCTGTCCATTCACCATCTTCCCCAGTTAAGGGCGTTAGTGGTTTCCAAGAAAGAAGTTTTTTAAGAATTTCGATAGCGTATGCAGCCGAAAATCCTGAATGCCCTTCTTCAGAAAATACTTCGACCATTTTAATAATATGATCGTGCATTACTTTATTCATCTCATCCGTAGAATCGTCCCCCATTCCTATGAGGGATAATTCATTTTCTACATAATCCAAAATATTACTCATAATCTATTCGTTTAGTAATGTTTTTTCGACAGTATTAATAGACTCACTTGTTTCAGATGTTTGATTTTCTGAATCAATTAAGGCCTGTTTGTATCCTAAAAGTTGATTATTTTCAACTGAAAGGTTATTAAGTGCTTGGTGATATTTATTAGCTTCAATTTGAATTTGCTGAAGCCTCTCGTCAATTTGTTTTACTGTTGCCATTGTTATTTGTTTTATGTTATGAAATATATAAACCGATTCCTCTTACTAAAATATACTCAATCTTATCTTCTCCGAAGTGTTTAATAATTTTATTGATATTATCACTAACTACCATATAACTTTCATAATTATATTCTGGAGGGCTACCAAATACCGTTTCATATTCAGGCTTAGGAGTTTTAGTTGTTACTTCATAAGATTTTTTTCAATTACTTTCATTTTTTCTTTGTTTTAATTAATAAAATAAGGATAATAGATCTGTTTTTGGAGATACGTCCCACCCAATAGCGTCCATTATAGACTTAATAGGACTTAGAAAAGCTTTATCAAACTGGGTTTCATAGTCAATATATGGCTCAATTAAGAATTCTTTAGGCAATAGTGTAGGAAACGCTATTGTATGAGAATGCTTATTTATATTGAATAACGGGTTAGGCTTTTTCAAATAAAGGAACTTTATTTTATCTCCTGAACGAATTTTTGTGTATTTATTCTCTAATCCCATTCTTTCAACAAGCTTATTGAAATTATAACTTGCTGTTACCTGCATAGGTGTACTTGTTTTAGGGAATCCACTATCATCAATCCATTTTTCAATATCTCTAACTCCTCTCGGAAATGCTACATCGTCAGGCGAACTATTTATGAATTTTTCTTTAAACTCTCTAATATAATCCTGTGCCGCACTCTCTCCTTTATCAAAAATAATCTGAACACCTTCTTTAATAGCATCACGACATATTTGAGGAGTAGACGACCTAACAATTTCGATACCCTTAACTTTTAATTTAGGTTCAGAATAACGAACTCCTTCATTATCATATACCTGCATTACATACTTTTTCTTCTTAATCCATACCCCTTTTGAAGCAAGCGATTCACGTTTGTTGGATAATCTCTCTGAATAACCATTCAAGTACAAGTATATATTCTTAAAACCTTGTGCCATCATCGGTAATATCTTCTCTGAAGAAATTTTATCCATCGAGTCTATTATTTTACTAACATCGCTTTGGTCTTTACAATACTTGTTAATTAAGTCCTCTAAACAAAGGAATACTGAATCTGTATCAATAGCAATTACATAATCCTTATTTGTTTTTAGAACTTTATTAATGTATTCGTTACAATTCTTTTCACAGGTTCTAATAACCGCTTGTCCTGTTGTTGTAATTGCTGAAGCAATCCTATTATCGTAATATCTGAAATTAATCTGCGCCAAAGCACCGTATAGCGAATTAAGACCAATCTTAAGTGAATATTGCTCTGCATTAAGTCTCTCAATTTTATCTTTTAGACTTTCTTTATTGATTGTTGTAGTTTGAAGTTTCTTTTCTAAAGAAAGCATCTCCTTCTTAATGGCTCTTCTCTTATCGTAAACTTTTTCGATTATTGCAGGAATAAATCCTTTTTTCGCGTGAGAAAAATATTGACCATTCGCAGTCAAGCAAACATTCTCATTTAGTATTTCTGAATTATCAAAAGTCATATTAACAATAGAATCAATAAAAGATTGTTCTATTACTTGAACATCTCTATCAATAATTGTCTCCGGACTCATGTTAAATTCTACAATCAAGTTAGGATACAAGCTATCAATATCAAAGGAAGCTACCCATTTATGCATTCCTATGTGCGGTTCTTTAACAAATCCACCTAGAATTGAACTTTCGTCTTTACTATTACTATGAGGTGGTACTGCTATTTTCTGATGGTATAACTCATTATAAATTTTAACATCCCAATACTTTACAGTACCAAATATATCCTCGAAGTTCACCTTTCCTAAGTAGGCATAAGTAAATCCTAAATTGAAATACTTTAATTTATCATCTAGCCTTTTAACCAAGTAAACGTCTCTCTTATTGTATTCAGTAAAGAGGTTCCAATTTTTCTTATATAAATCCATCAATGAATCAAATTCAGAATAATCAGTTTTCTTTTCACCTAACTCAATACTTGCTATACTATTAAGTGAATACGACTCTCTTGGAGACATACAAAACTTTTTATATAGATTCATATAGTCAAAATTTGTGACACCAGGAATTCTATATTCTCTAGAATCTTGAACATAAAATAAACCCTTCTGGTGAGCTTTCTTACCTGTAAGTTGAGGAGCGAATCCCCAAGGTGAAAGTAGATTAGCCCATTCTCTATGTCCTATATAATCCAACCTATTAATGATGTAAATCAGGTCGAACCCACCCAAGTTCCAACCAGACAGTATATCGGGCTTTTCTTGTTTAATAGTCTTACAAAAATCATGAAGAAGTTCAGCTTCATCAGTAAATTCTCTGTATTCCCAATCGCGCTCTAAAGGTTTAGTGTATTTACCTAATCCCCATGTAACATACCCTAATTTCTCTTCCCATACGGTAATGGCATTAATTTTCTGAAACGGATTATCCCAAATATCAGGGAAACCACCATCAGTTTCAATTTCTATATCAAGTATAAGTTTCTTAATGAATTCGGGATTAAATTCAACATCTCCTGGAATAACATCATTAATAAATGCGAACTTCTGGTCGCTCATTGAAGTAAAACCACATACGTTATCAAGTCCTTTAGTATAGTCAACCATATCAGAAATAGACTTCATCTTAATAGGTTCAACAGGATCACCATATATTGTTCTCCAACCATTACTCTTTTCTTCATTAGAAGGTAAGAATATAGTAGGTTCGTATACTACTTTTTTTGAGATAGGCATTCCGCCCATATCATATCCACGAAAGTAAATATTACCTCTATGAACATCTACGTTTGTATAAAATACTTTATTGCTCATTATTTTTTCTTTATATTGTTAAGGAGGATCTTCTCCAACAGTATTAATTATAACAAAATTAGGTTAAGATACAAATAGGGAACTTCTTGTTCCCTATTGTTGTAATTTGCAGATTATTTATCTTCTGCAAGGAAAACAGGATTCCGTTGATCACCCCCAGTTTCGGAATCTTTGTTGGATAAGTTGATTGTAATTGATTTTGGTTTCAAGTGTTCTGGTATTAACTGTACGCATGTGATAATAAGCATACCGTCTTTAAGATCTGCACTTTCTACAACGATCCTATCACCTAATGTGAATGTTCTGGTGAATGATCTATTTGCGATACCTATGAATACATATTCTACATTATCATCCTTTTCTTTTACATTGCTTGAACCTGTAACAGTAAGTTGACGATCTTTATACTCAACAGTAATTGAATCTTTAGAAAATCCAGCAATCGCAATTTCGATAAGATATATATCACCTATCTTCTTTATATTATACGGAGGATAATTATCCTTCTTTTGTGTATTAATATAAGGAGATGATAGAAGTAATGAATCGAATAACCCAAGTGAGACTGGCGTTAATAGATTATTAATTCTCTTTACATCTTCGTCGAAATCGAATCCTTTCTTTGTTGCGTATGTCATTGTTTCTCCTATTTAGCGAGTTTTTGAATTAAGACCCCTTAACGGCATCTTTGTTTTTATAATATAAAATTCACAATTTCTTACCACGAAGCATATCTAATTTTTGATAGCAAAGTTAAATTACCACTTTAAAGTGTTGAAGAATATCTTTAAACTTGAATAGGGATATTTGTCCTTATTTTAAGTAACTATATTTGTAGCATTTTAATTTCGTGTAGTATAACTTCTGGTGAAACGAACGATTCCTTTATATATTCACTTTCTTCCCAAGTTTGGAATTGATATTGGCGGAAGTATTTTTCATCTGAATATAGATTTATATTCTCTTCATGTCCAAATATTTTTGGATCTGATTGTCCAAATAATCCAATCCCTTTTTTACCAACACTCCACCCTAAGTGTTGTCCTATAGAATCAACACTGATAAATAAGTCAGATTTGTTTATAAGTTCTTTTAACTCTTTTAAGGGTAGTATTACAAAATTATCAGTATATTTTTTATCTGATGAAGATCCTGCTTGAATAATTTCATGCTCTTCTTGCTCTAATAAACTAATTAACTCAACCCACCAAGGATAATTTTTAGGATTTTCTTTTCCGTTTCTAAGTTTTTGTGCTTCACAAAAAATAACTATCTTCATACTTGATACATTTTCTTATATGCTTCTTGTAAAGAATTCTTCCAATTCCTATCAGCCATAAATTTGTAAATATTATAATGATCAATACTTACAATCTTCTCAGAATCAGCAATAGAGATTAATGGAATATTATAGTTCTCGAACACTTCTGGATAACAAACAGCTAATGTTAGTTTCTTATATTTATTGATTAGATCTGGTAGAATAGATTCAAATACTATATGGTCACCTATGCCGTTGTTTAGTATGCAGAGTTTTCCACAATCATTATTCTTTCTAAAGATTTCTTCATCGTGAACATACATTTCCTCATCATTAGTTCCTCTTATCCCTCCTTCTGAAGCTTTTAAGTGCCAAGTTTTACACGGAACTATGTAATTTTTATATCCCCTCTTAATAAACTCATACGTGAATAAAGTTTCTTCTCTAAATCCTTTTGGTGATAGTTGTAAATTATAATCACAAACACCAGCACGATATAAGAATGAGCAATGTAAATGATCAACTTCTTCTTCTTTGAATATTTTGAGCCATTGTTTATTAATTGGATTGGAATATATATCTCCAATTTTATTTGATGCTTTATTCTTTTCTTCTTCAGAAAAACTCCACCAAGGAGTTATAATACTCCCTCCAACAGCACCAACATTTAGTTCAGAGATAGCTTTATTATATAGAGTTTCTAATACGTTGGGCTCTAATATCGTATCGTCATCTACTCTTAGAACCCATTTATACCCGAATGTATTTGCTATTTGGTGATTAAAATGTGGTCCTTTTCTTTCACCAAATATAACTTGCCACGTTACTCCTTTCAGTTCTAACATTAAAAGAAGATTTCTATATACCTCTATTTCTCTTATATCAACTCTCTTATCTTCATCATTATCATCGAATATAATTAAATGATCTGGAAGTTTAGTCTGATTAATTACCGAAGAAATTGCAAGGGGTAAAGTCGTATTGTATCTTCCTCGGGTTGATATAGAACAGAGTATTTCTTTCATGAATTAAATTTTATTATCATCAAATTTATATTACCATCATCAGGCTGATCTAATAGTAAACCGTGTTCATTAATATATTTAAACTCTCCTCCTGGAAAGTTATCTTCATCTAAATTATGAAGTTTATGCCACGGCCCCCAAAATCCAACAGGTTCCTTATATGGAACAGTAATCATTAATCTATCACAATGTTTTTTTAATTTTTCAACAATTTCAATTCCATTAGAAAGATGTTCTATTACTTCAAAAGCAATAATATCTGAATAATACTCTAACTCGAAATCATTAATATCAGAGGATAAAAAATTAGCATTATTATGACCCCAGTCCTGATCTTTTGCTACTTCTATTATTATAGGGTCCGCATCTAATCCTAAATATTCAATATCGTCAGGGAAGAACTGAATACCGTACCCATCTGAACAGCCAATTTCTAATATCTTTTTACCAACTATATTCTTAGCAGCCCATTTATAACGTGTTGTTTCTCTAACATCTGGTTGATCTCCTTTCAAGTAAACAGCTCTTTCACAATAGTTAGAGACTCTCCATCTATACCAATCACGATTATACTTCTTCGCTAGTTTAAGAGAGTTTCTTAGAAATACATCTGACCAATCTGGAACTAATTCAGTGTTATGCATTGTTTTCTCACCGTGATGGTAAATAGGATAGGCTCCTGTAAATAAATTAGATTCGGTTGACCACTCTTTACTTAAACATTCTATCACATCATATCCAGCATTTTCCGCTTCAATACAAAACTCAGTATCTTCCCCACCACCTTTTCCATATTCCTCATTGAGTAATCCAATAGTATCAAAAACTTTTTTATCAATCATTACACAGAAAAAAATTAAAAAATCTCTATTTGCTGGTTCTGACCAACATTTTGAAACACCAGATATTCCACAATTCTCATTTTTTTCAAATGGAGTATTCAATAATTCAATCCATTCGTTTTTATTTTGATCAAGGAGAATAATATCATTATTCAATAATATAATTTTATCACCAACAGCAACTCTAATCCCTTCATTATTTGCTTTTGAATATCCTATAGGGTTATCATTCCATACAATTTTTAAATGATTAGAAAATCCTATAGATGAGAAGTGTGCTTTAAGAGAGGTTAAATATTCGAGTGTTTCATCTGTACAACCATTTGCTGAAATTATTAATTCAACATCACTCATATCAGTATACTTGAAAATTGAATTTAAACAAGGAATTAACGCGGAATTACATAAATTATATGTCCCGATAACTATTGAGTATTTCATATTGATTTATAGGTTTTGATATTTTCCCTATGGTGTATTTACAAATCAATTCCCATTCTGGTTTTTCTAAAAAAGAAATTATCTTTATTTGATTCATAGGCAACTGATTCTCAATTTGTTCTATATTAATAACTTTAATGAGCTTCCAATCTGATAATAGTCTCGTAATCGTATTCCTTCTTCTTATATCAGTATCATCAATATTTGTTGGCTTTCCGTCTAACGCAAACAACTCTTTAAAATGAACAATGTAATATTTACTTCTCTTGTGTAAGATATGACATGACTGATATAAAGTTTTTTTGTGTTTTGACGAAACTCCTATACGTGTCAATGACTCTTTAACTTTTAAAAAATTCTCTACCTCAACTAAATCGACTTCCACCAAATTTTCTATAACTTGATTATTTAACATTTTTTCCACCTTTGTTGTATAACTCTTTAATTTCTTCTAATTGTTGATCAGATAATAATTTCAAGGCGTCTTTAGCTTTTTGATAGGAATATCCATAGAACTGGCGAAGCATCTTAATTGTTTCTGGATTTTCATGTTTTTCCCATTTAGCAAACCTTTTCTTAGGTCTAATAGAGTGTAATAGATATGTGTAACATAATCGATTATCTAATATTCTAATATTCATCTCCGAGGCATAAAGAACGGTATCAGGAAAATACGAAAGGGCCCTGTTAACAATAAACTGATCGTAATCCTTTTCGGATTGAGAATCGTTATCAGTACCGCGCATTATATCTTTCTTTCCGTTCGTTATATCGTTGACGAATTCGAATGGGCTAAGGGGCATAATGTAATACAATTATATTTATGTAAATAGTTTTTCATATAAATTCAACTGAAGCCATAAGTTCAGTTAACATCGCAACCGTATTTATTTCTGCATCTTTTGAAAAGGCACTTTTATAAGAATAGTCGGCTAATATGATAACGGCTTGAGGAATGCTGGTAGGTTTCAATAAACTATATGAATTATCATAAATCTTTCTACAAAGTGTCGTGAAGTCAATATCATTAGCTACAACCCACTTTCTCATTTCAGAAAAACTTTTAGCTTTCAAGAATCCAACAAGAGTATTTATTTCCATGTCAGAAGTTGCGGCTAAAATACCAGAATCAATTCTACCAATCGCCCCATATCCTTGAAGCTCATTTAATACTTTTCTCCAGTCTGGATAATGCATCATAATGAATTCAGCAAGAACTTTAACGTCATACGTAATACCTTCTCCGTCTAATATTAGCTTAACCCTCTTTAAAAATTGTTTTGCCAATTTAGATGATTCACTTTTAGATATTTTAACTTCTATTTTAGTGAATCTGGATTGGAGAGGAGGGATTATTTTTTCTGGATAATTACACGTAAGAATAAAACCACAATTCTTACTATACTCTTCCATAAAATTTCTTAATGCCGCTTGTACAGGAGTAATTCCTGACGAGGATAAATAGTCCCCCTCATCAAGAATAATATACTTTCTACCACCAACAAAACTCATTGTAGAGGCAAAATCTTTAATCTCAGTTCTCAACTTATCTATTCCTGCTTCCATAGAACAATTTATAACATAATAGTCACATCCTAATTCTTCTAATACTGCTTTGGCAAGCGTGGTTTTTCCCATTCCCTGTGAACCACATATTAAAAGATTAGGAACGCTTCCCATTTCAACGTATGCTTCGAATTGTTCTTTTATTTTATCAGGCAGGATTATATCTGCTATCTTTTTAGGTCTAAATCTTTCAGTCCATAAAAATTCTTCCATCATAATTTATTAATATATTTATTTCAATTTACTATTTCTTCTGTTAGAATTCTAACAAGTTCTTCTTCTTCTGCGGCAAGATCAATTATTGTAATATGAACTTCTAATAGAGGTTCTATTAGATTAAGTGGTCAATATCCTTTTATTACTGACTTTGAAGGATGCGTTCGATTATTGCCTGAAAACCATCCCATTATACCTCCACTGCTACCCAATACGTAACATCATCAGAAGAAAAGTTAACAAGGCTTGAACCTTTAATTTTTCCTACCGTAATATTGTAGTCGTTAGGTATATATTTAAGGTTGTCGTTACTAAGAACAACAGTATAAGGATCTCCTTTTTCAGCTTTTTGTGTAACCGTAAAAACGTTAGAACTCTTATTTTTGATATGAGATGTTCTTATAATTCTTTCTTTATCTTTTCTTTCAATTATGAAGTGAGGAACCCCCATAATCAAGGCAGCTTTATTAAGCTTACCAAGTGTTTCTTGATTCAACGAAAAACTATCAATTTTCTCTTCTAATTCAAGAGTTTTATCTGGAGGACTAACAATAAGTGAGGAGTTTGCATAGTAATACCTAATATTATTAGAACATTTAGATCCAGTAATATCTAAATATTGCTCATGGAAGGTTAACTCAGGATCTTCGAAAAGAGTCAACACTGCGAGGAATTTCGGAAGTTCATATATTGCGCATTCAACTGGGAACTTTTCATCTAACTTTGCCTCCCCAAAAACATTCTTCTGCGGAGATACAGTTCTCTGAACTTGCCCGGGTCTAAATAGGATAGATTGATTAATTGTTGAAAAATTTCTTAATATATCCAAGGACTTAGGTGATAATTTCATGTTGTAAGTTTTCGTTTATGTATATTTATTTAGACTTAATAATATAGAAAAAGTTTCTTATAAAGCAAATTACTTGTTGTACATAGCTTTCTTAACACTTTCTTGGTGCTTTGGCGATATACCTGAAGGATTAATTGGAGTACCTAACTGTGCCTGATGCACAATTGATCCATCGAATGTGTATGTTCCTGTATGCTGAAGTTCCATCCACGGACATATCCAAACTTGTAGCCCAATTTTTCTTGCTTCTTGACAGAAGAAATAATCCTCTGAAAGGAAACGATTTGAAACTGGATCTATAACACAGTCAAATATTGCATATATAGGCCTCGTACCGTCAAAGTGGGCAGATCGTGCGTGGTCTGGTAGGTATTTTTTCTTAGGGAATTTCTTTCTGAATTGCTCAATAGTATTTTTGGTAATACACATAAATCCTGTACCAGTTTCCATCACCTCAAGCGGCTCGTTTAATTTGAATGATCCTCCACCTTTAACAGGGTTGAAAGCAAAATCACCTACAAATTTAGAAAGAGCCGTTGGGTTTGAATCTACAATACCAGAACGCGCGGCGTCGTAAACTTTTTCCCATGCAATAGACTTTTTAGGGTACGGAACCCCTATAATATCGTACTTACCCTTACCACTCTCGTCTGTTTCTCCACATAGAGATAACAAGGCAATAGCATCTTGTGCTATGAATGAAATATCTGCATCAATGAATAGTAGGTGGGTAAAATCGGATCTATAGAATACATCAACCAAATAATTTCTTGCTCTCTGAATAAGAGACTCATTGAAGAGGTATTTGAATGTAATGGGGAGACCTATTCTTGTCGCAAGAATAGCCAAGTCCAAACACGATTTAGTATAAGATCCTAAGCACTGCCCTCCAAACATAGGAGTAGCTACCATTAAGCTTTTACCTTGCAATCTTTTCTTCAGTAAATCAACATATTCCTGTTGTTTTTTTGCTAAATCAACCTCCTGTTCTTTAGAAAGTTTTGGTTGTGCTTCTGGCTCAAATATATTAAATTTTTTCTCATTGGACATCCATCTCCTCGGGTTTTGTTAAAATTACTCGTCTTTATTGTCTTTGTTCATTAATAGTGTAAATAGGAACCGGTAGGTTTGTGAAACTTCCCATATATAATCGTTCCTCTTAAGACATGATTACATATCAAATATCCCTGCAATTGGGAATAGAATAACAAACACAAATACTCCGGATTATGTTCGGAGTATTTGATGGCTCTTCCAAAATTCTCTCATTTTCTCACTGTCTATCATAATCAGTCTTTCTCTTTTGCCAAGAACCTGTTAGAAATTGCTTTGAAGGATTTCAACCTGTTAGGAGTTTTGAAAACAATACCTTCCCTCTCCTGTCCACTATTTAGTGCGGATTTTCCTTCTGCAAAAGCAAGAACTTCCTCAATAGTCATTTTATCAAGAGTGATAAGTTCATTAGAAATAACAGGAACACTAAGAAGATTAAGCTTGTCGCAAAGTTCCAGAACGTTATTGTGGCTCACAAATTCCCCGGAGGTAATATCATAAATATTGAATACCCGCAACTCCTGACCTTTAATTTTGTAAGGGTTCTTCTGAATACCCTCCCCGATAACCTCGCCCTGAATAGCCAGGTTATGACCTAATTCTGCAAGTTCACGGAGCTTATTTTCAAGGTCATGCTTCCTTGCAATAGCCCAAAGAGTAT
>SESB01000453.1_pt1 | contig 29789 bp, 27 predicted proteins | sample 3171441 | NCBI WGS metagenome assembly SESB01 (sample SAMN06051867, study PRJNA518727) | freshwater metagenome | biome: subpolar coniferous forest; feature: holomictic lake; material: water; isolation source: holomictic Lake 227, 6 m depth | place: Canada: near Kenora, Ontario | collected... | reverse complement strand
TTGGGAAAAATCCTTCCGAACTCTTGTCCTAGCCTGGAAACTCCGCGTTTGATTACCCACGGTTTTGAACCGCCACACCAGCGGCAATTCCAATCCAATGTGACTTTTTGACAGATAACGCATGAAGGGGTTGCATCACTGCTGGCGATAATTAGTCGCCCACCGCATTCACACTCCGCGCGATTTCGACATTTCTGGCAAAGAAAACCATTCACATATCCGGGTTGCGATGTTGAAATAAGAACCGATCCTTGCTTCAAGCCGTCTCCGATTATCGAATGGCTGCTTCTTCGGCCATTTTCGGCAAAAACCTTAACTTTTTTAGGAGCAATACTTGATACTAAATGCAGCCAACCGTTCTCGATTAGACGCATCAACTCCAAAGATGGCGAATAGTCCAAGAAGATTAGTGAATTGTCGCGGCTTCGAATCAGGGCCACATCTCTAACGTTCCAACCTGGCGAACGTCGCTCATACATTGACTCATCTACTTCATCGAGAACGATGATTGTGGAATTTGGGCGCAGGGTCGAAAAAATGGCACTCCTGGTTCCCAGAATGATCTTGGTAGCAGGCGAGCCTACTTTTAAGAAATTCAAATAGCGTTCGGACTTTGAAAGGTGAGAGCCAAGTATTACGAGCTGATCAACGAATTGATCACTGAGATCTTGAGCAATTAGAAGTAGGTCCTTCTCGTCGGGCACAACTATGAGCACTTGCCCCAGTGAAGATCTGGCTTGGGTTATCCACTTCACTAAACTGCGCATCGGTAGACCCGGCTGGATTTGCAACACGGCACGAACTTTTTCTGATACAAATATTTCTGCATCGCCTGGCGCTAAGAACTTGGGTTTGGGATTTGCAATAGCGAGTGATTTCAACCCTCGCGGCGCGCTATCGGTTTTCAGAAAGAGTTTCTCCGCGGCAGCGACGCGATCTGGTATCGCACTTCTAATTAAGTCCCAAACCCGCGAGCCGTAGCGTTTGGCCACAAGAACCAGCAAACCGTGCAATTCGGGAGTGAATACTGGAACTTCAGAGAGCACTGAAACTACAGATTTTGTAATTGTAGCTTTCGATTTAGATTGGTATCGAGATTGAGAGTATCGATCCAGAATATAACCCAGCGTTTCGCCACTTCCGAAGGGAACTTTAACTAGCGAGCCAATTTTGGCGACGCCAGAGAAGATTTCGGGCAGGTAATATTCATATGGCTCTTCTAAATGGAAAACTGGAGTTTCTACCAACACGCTGACAAAGGGATTGATATCGGCGGAGTCAAGCCGCTGTGGCGCCCGCTGGACTTTAAGTCGAAGTGGCTTCGGTTCCGCCACTATTGGTCATCCCTTAACAGCTAGTTGCAACGCAGCGGCACGATCTGTTCGCTCCCAGGTAAATTCGGGCAGTTCTCGCCCAAAGTGACCGTAACTGCTGGTTAGTGAATAAATCGGACGAAGTAGATCCAAATCGCGGATAATCGCCGCGGGTCGCAGATCAAAAACTTGATTGATGGCATCGGTAATTTGATCGACCGGAACTTTCTCAGTTCCGAAAGTTTCAACGAATAGTCCAACAGGTTGCGCCTTACCAATGGCGTAAGCAACTTGAACCTCACATCTGGCCGCAAGTCCGGCTGCGACAACGTTCTTGGCAACCCAGCGCATCGCATAAGCAGCCGATCGGTCAACTTTGGATGGATCTTTGCCAGAAAAAGCGCCGCCACCGTGGCGAGCCATTCCACCGTAGGTATCGACAATTATCTTTCGACCTGTTACCCCGGCATCGCCCATGGGGCCACCGATTACAAATCTTCCAGTTGGATTGATCAAGGTATTAACCTGAGAAGTATCGATTCCCAAATCCTTTAAAATAGGATCTATAACGCAGGCTTTAACTTCCGGCGCGAGCGTTCCTTCAAGATCTACATCCGGGGTGTGTTGAGTCGAAATCACCAGGGTCGAAAGGGCGATCGGCTTGCCAGCAAAATATTCAATAGTTACTTGGGTCTTGCCGTCGGGACGCAAGTAAGGCAAGGAACCATTCTTGCGAACCAAAGCCAACTGTGCCGACAACTTGTGTGCCAATGAGATTGGCAAAGGCATTAACTCCGGAGTGTCATCGCAGGCGTAGCCGAACATCAGCCCTTGATCTCCAGCACCTTGCAGATCTAGCGGATCGTTGGAGGCAGAGACACGACTTTCGAAAGCGGTATCGACCCCTTGGGCAATATCTTGACTCTGCTGACCGATTGATAGCGATACGCCACATGAATTTCCGTCAAAACCCTTTTCGGATGAATCGTAGCCAATGCGCAAAACCGTATCTCGAACGATGCTCATGACATCGGCATATCCATTGGTTGTTACTTCACCGGCGACATGAACCTGGCCTGTGGTGATTAAAGTTTCAAGAGCTACCCGACTGGCAGAATCCTGAGACAGTAGTGAGTCCAATATGGCATCGGAGATTTGATCCGCCATCTTGTCTGGATGACCCTCGGTTACAGATTCCGAGGTGAAGAGTCGTTTAGTCATTGGCATAACCTAACTTAAGTACTAATGAATCTAAGAGTTGATTTGCAAGTGAGTCCTTTGAAGCGTTGGAAACGAGTATCGCTGGCTCACCTTGGGCGAGAATCCAGCCCGCGGTATGGTCAGTACCGAAGATTGCCCCTCCGGAGACATCATTTACGAATAAAAGATCAATACCTTTTGCCATTAGTTTGCGGGTACCTCGCTCGACTAATTCATCTTTCGAAGTTTCCGCAGCAAAACCCACGAGAATTTGGTTAGGTGCTCTCTTCTTCGACATTTCATGAAGGATATCGGGGTTAAGTGCAGTTTCAATTGGGCCTAAATCGACTTTGGAAATTTTACTCTCGGAGGCAATGATTGGCCGATAATCAGCAACTGCCGCACTCATAATCAAAGCGTCAGTAGTCGCAAAATGTTCCGAAACTGCTGCAAACATTTCGAGGGCGGTTTCAACATGAATGGTCTCAACGCCTTCGATGTCGGGCAGTTGCACGTTGGCCGCGATCAACGTTACCGCTGCCCCTCGTTTGGCGGCGGCAAACGCTAAGGAATACCCCTGCTTGCCGGAAGAGTGATTGCCGATATATCGAACTGGATCGATTGGCTCTCGAGTACCGCCAGCAGTTATTAGTAGACGTTTGCCCAATAGATCGGCCCGGGAATCCAAAATCTCTTCAAGGCTTGAAATAATTCGAATAACTTCTGGGAAGCGTCCTACACCTGAGTCTTTACCAGTCATCCTGCCAGTATCTGGCTCAAGGACTACCACGCCGCGATTTCGCAAAGTTTCAACATTGGCAACTGTTGCGGCATTGAACCACATCTGTGGATGCATAGCAGGAATAAGAAGAAGTGGCGCAGGCGAGGCCAAAACTACGTTTGTTAAAAAGTCGTCGGCTCGTCCGCTGGCAATTCGAGCAATTAGATCGGCGGTAGCTGGTGCGATTACAATCGCGTCGGCAATTTCAGCCGAATGAATATGAGGAACTTTGTGAACGTTATTCCAAAGTGAACTTTGAACCGGTCTGCCAGATAGCGCTTCCCAAGTTGCTACGCCAACGAAGTTCAAACTGGCGGCTGTAGGTATGACCGTCACCAAGAAGCCATGATCTTGAAGCCTACGAAGAAGCTCGGCCGATTTGTATGCGGCAACTCCCCCGCCGATACCTAAGATAACTTCTCGGCCTCGTGGCAGGGCTTTCATCTGGATGAGTTAAGCGACCTCAGGAGCTTTTGGCTCTAGATTTTCGATGGTGAGTAGACCTTCGTTTATCTCACGCAATGCAATGGAGAGTGGCTTCTCGTGGACATAGGTGTCAACAAGTGGACCGACATACTCTAGGAGGCCTTCACCGAGTTGAGAGTAGTAAGCATTAATCTGTCGGGCACGCTTGGCCGCGTAAAGAACCAGGCTGTACTTGGAGCCAGCTTTATCGAGCAACTCATCAATCGGTGGATTCGTGATGCCATCCAAACTTGTCATTAATGAACCTCTCAACTGCGTGGTGTTGTCTGCCCGCCTTGGGGCGAAGTCGCCAAGGATACCAGTTCCTTGATGACCTCATCGACTTGAGTATTGATCAGAATATGCTGAAAATCGGCAGCAGCCGCCAATTCGGCCTTTGCCAAGGCTAATCGTGCCGCCCGTCTTTCCGGCGAATCGGTGCCTCTGGCCATTAAGCGTTGCTCCAACTCTTCCCACGAAGGCGGGGCTATAAAGACCAAAAGCGCGCTCGAATCCGCTATCGCTACCTGCCTTGCTCCGTCAATTTCAATTTCGAGAAGCACGTGTTTGCCAAGTTCTCGCCCTTCTTGGACCCCTGATTTTGGGGTTCCATAGCGGGCACCAGCGAACTCCGCCCATTCAAGAAAGGCAGATTCCTGAATCATTTCATCAAATTCGCCATTACTTATGAAGAAATAATCGATACCTTCTCGTTCACCCGCTCGGGGTGGTCTAGTTGTAGCTGAGACGCTGACCCAAAATCTTGGATCTCGACGTAAGGCGGCGGCGATGGTGCTCTTTCCTACCCCGCCTGGGCCAGAGATCACAATTAAGCGCCCGATTGGTGGCTCTACCTTGTGCAACGTGGGCTCATTTCTTAGGGCGCGGATTTGGTGTTTACCTAAGCCGCCAATCTTACGGGTTAATGAAATCTCGCATCGTTCCAAAATCGCTATCGCGCGCGAATTTCCAATGCCCGGCACGCTGGAAAGTAGATCTATTACTCGCATTCTCTGAATACTTTCGCGCGGGTCCGTAATTGCGCTAAAGATAGAAAGTTTTGAGTTGGCGATCTGTTCCCTGATTTGCGCCCGCTCTTTTCTGGCGATCGCCGAATTCATCACCGCTTTGCTCCGCGATTGGGAACTGAGTGGGATGGTATTCATTTCAAGAGTTTAACCGACTAGCTTTTGGCAACGATCGAATCGAGAATAATTTTCGCTTGATTACTCATCGCCACCGCACTCTCTTGCCAGAGCGAAGTGATTGGTCGGCCAATAACTACGAAATTAGCCCCCGCCGTTATCGCTTCACTCGGGGTAGTCGTGCGTTTCTGGTCCCCGCTATCAGAGCCGAGTGGCCTCACGCCTGGGGTGATCAATTGGATTTGCGAATCCACGATGTTGCGAATTGCAGCTACCTCCAGCGGTGAACAGACAATCGAACGAGCGCCGGCCGATATTGCAAGGGTTGCCAAGGCGACCGCTGTGGAATGTGCACTTGATCTGAAGCCAATCTCGCTCAACTCGTCATCACCCAGCGAGGTAAGTACTGTTACGGCAGTAATAGAAGTACTGGGCGCCGCTGAGACGGCCGCAGAAATCATTTGGGCGCCGCCGCTGGCATGAACCGTTAAGAACTTGGGCGAAAGGAAACCAACGCTGCGAGTGGCAGCACCGACAGTATTGGGAATATCGTGCAACTTCAGATCAAGAAATAATTCAAAATCGCCAGCCTCGCGCAATGCGGCAATTCCATCAGCTCCATGCTTCAAGAAAAACTCTAACCCCACCTTGAAGGTTGAAACAGATTCATGTGTTGCAGCTATCCAATTTCGAGCGATGTCAATCTCGTCAGTATCCAGCGCCAAAATGATAGGTGATCCCACTTAGTTCTCTCCTCTGTGAGCGTAACCGACGGCCGACACCACCGAATCAAAACCACGTTCGATAAGCAGCTCCTGCAACTCTGATTTTATTTTCATGGTCGCAAGGGGATTTCCAAAAGTCGCGGTTCCAACAGAGATTGCGGAAGCACCTGCCAAAATCATTTCAAAAGCATCGCGACCATTGGCGACTCCCCCCATTCCTAATATCGAGATACCTGGAATTCGAGCTCTAACTTGGTAGATGGCACGAACAGCGACTGGTCGGATCGCTGGACCAGATAGTCCACCAGTTTTACCAGCTAATTTAGGCTTCATGGAATTGGTATCTATAACCATTCCCAGAAGGGTATTAATGAGGGCAACCCCATCAGCGCCAGCTTGCACAACTACTTCTGCGATATCGGCAATGTCGGTCACATCGGGGGAAAGTTTGGCGATAATAGGTAGCGATGGATCAAGATTCTTTTTAACTGCGGTGATAGCGGCGTGAGCAGTGACTGGATTACACGAGAAGACTTGGCCACGACTTTCAACATTTGGACAAGAGATATTTACTTCAACTGCACTTAATCCAGAAACACCATTCAAAAGGCGAGCCAGTTCGGCGTAATCGGCAACCGTCTCACCCGCAATGCTTACGATGATTCGCGCTCCCTTAGATTTTAACCAAGGGATGTCGTCTTCAAGGAAAGCGGTAATGCCTGGGCCCTGTAACCCGATGGAATTGAGCATTCCGCTGGGCGTCTCTGCCATCCGAGGAGTTGCTCGACCGGAACGAGGTTTTAACATTATTGACTTGGTAACAACAGCCCCAAGTTCTGTCAGTGGAAAGAACTGAATTAGTTCCTTGCCAGAACCAGCGCAACCGCTGGCAGTAAATACGGGGTTCGGAAAAATTGCCCCGACTAGCGAGGTCGAGAAGTTGAATATCATAGCGCTCCCCATGTCCCTTCGGGGATTGCTCGGGGACTATCCCAAACGACCCGCGAGCCATCTACAACTGGACCTTCAATACAAGAACGCTGCATTCGAATCACACCTTCAGCATCTTTCAATGGGAGGACGCAAGTCATGCAGACTCCAATCCCGCATGCCATCGCCTCTTCGATTGCGCATTGGTGCACTAGCTCGTGTTGTAACGCTATTTCAGAGATAGCCGCGAGCATTCCCATAGGACCACAGGAGTAGATTATTTCGCTCCCGTTTGAAGCAATTAAATCTGGCAGGAAATCACTTACCTTGCCGTGCAATCCGGCACTGCCATCATCAGTGGTAATCGTAAGCGAATTAACAGCTCGCTTGCCTTCTAGAGGCGCGTAAATTTTTCCCGCCGTGCTTGCTCCAAGGACCATATCCACCCTGGAGCCGCGAAATTTCAGGACTTCGGCTAAGCCAAATAATGGCGCCGAACCGTAACCGCCGCCAACTAATAGTGCGCGAACTGGCTCGGTAGGAATTCCAAATGCCGTCCCGAGCGGGCCAACAATGTTCACCTTGTGGTGGGGTTCCAGACCAGTTAACCATTTACTGCCGCCGCCGTGTGGGGCGACAACTAGTTCTACTACCCCGCCCGAACCACCACGATCCATGGACCTATGAATAGCAAAGGCGCGTCGAAGTACCATCGCCGAGCTCTCGCCACCTACAGAGATTGCAACAAAATTGCCAGGGCGAACGTGTCCCGCCATCGCGCCGACTTCAAAAACCATGTGGTGGTAAGCGCCGACCTTTTTATTACTGATGATTTCGGCATCAACGCTCTGTGCAAACTTATTTATCATTCGTCTAACCACTCTTGGATAGATTGAATTTCAAAGTCATGATCCTTAAGTTCGGTTATACCTGCTACCGCTGCCTTAAAACCAGCGATGGTGGTAATGCACGGGATCGAGCGTTGCACTGCGGCGGTGCGGATCAACCAACCATCATGACGCGTCCCTCTACCTAATGGCGTGTTCACTACTAAAGCGATATCACCAGAATTGATGACTTGAAGCGCCGTTAGCTCCGACTCATTGGTAGAACCTTCTGAATGCTTACGGACTAACATGGAGGGCACACCATTTTCTGAAAGGAACTGATGAGTTCCGGCAGTTGTTACCAAAATGAAACCCAAATCAACCAGATCCTGAGCGGGCCGCAACGCACTGGCCTTATCTCGATTCGATAAGGAGAGAAAAACTTGACCAGATTTGGGTAGCGCACCGAAAGCGGCAGTCTGACTCTTGGCATAGGCCTCGCCAAAACTGTGAGCGATTCCCATAACTTCCCCAGTCGATCTCATCTCAGGTCCTAAAACCGAATCAACTCCCATCCCATCTATTCGACGGAAGCGATTCCAAGGCAACACCGCCTCTTTTACGGAGATGCCATTTGCCACACCATCTCCGTTAGCAGGAAGAATCGACTGCCGAAGCTGCGCGATCGAAACCCCAGTCGCAATCAGCGCTGCCGCTTTAGCTAAGGGGTTTCCGGTTGCTTTTGAAACAAAGGGAACCGTTCTAGATGCTCGAGGATTAGCCTCGAGCACATAAAGTTGGGCATCTTCTTCACCCTTTGAAATTGCAAACTGGATGTTGATCAGACCTCGAACGCCGACACTCTTGGCAATTTTTTCGGTGGCCGTCCTAATTTCGAGTAATTTCTCGGCGCTGATAGAAATGCTTGGCAAGACGCATGCTGAATCGCCCGAATGAACTCCCGCCTCTTCGATATGTTCCATAACTCCAGCTAAGAAGAGTTCTCTTCCGTCGAAGAGGGCATCAACATCGATTTCAATCGCATCATCTAGAAACCGATCAATCAAAACCGGATGATTTGGTGTTATCTCAGTTGCCTTCGCGATAAAGCCCTCGAGAGATTCATCGTCATAGACGATCTCCATCCCACGACCTCCGAGAACAAATGAAGGCCTAACTAAAACTGGATAACTTAACTCCTTGGCGATAGCTAGCGCCTCGGTATAGGAATATGCCATTCCAAATTTGGGCGAAACTAATTGATTTTGAGCCAGAATCTGGCCAAAAGCTCCGCGCTCTTCGGCTAAGTCGATCGCATCTGGGCTGGTTCCTAAGATCGTGACTCCGGCTTCCATTAATCCTCTGGCCAAGCCAAGCGGTGTTTGGCCACCAAGTTGGGCTATAACGCCAAGTACTGGGCCCGCTAACATCTCGGCGGCGATAACTTCAAGTACATCTTCGAGCGTCAATGGCTCGAAATAGAGGCGATCGGAAGTGTCATAATCCGTGGAGACCGTCTCCGGGTTGCAATTAATCATGATCGTCTCATATCCCGCCTCGTGCAGTGCATATGCTGCATGAACGCAGGAATAGTCGAACTCAACACCTTGACCAATTCGGTTTGGCCCACTGCCCAGGATAATCACCGCTGGTTTAGCGCGGTGGCGCACTTCAGTCTCTTGGTCATAACTCGAATAGTGATACGGCGTATGAGCTTCGAACTCTGCTGCGCACGTGTCTACGGTTTTATACACCGGACGAATACCCATTCGATGCCGCAGCGAACGTATTTCTGCTTCGCTCATTGAAGTAAGTTCTGAAAGTTGAAAATCTGAGAAGCCCATGGACTTCGACCGGCTCAGAAGGTCCGCCGAGAGATCGCCGGAACGAATAATCTCAGCAGCCATCTCATTTATTAATTCAATTTGAGATAAGAACCAGGGATCAATCTTGGTGATTCCATAAACTTCGTCGATTGAGGCTCCAAGGGCCATAACTTGCTGGACTTGTTGAATTCTAAACTCAGTCGGTATTCCGATCTGACTGAGGAGCCAATCTTTGTTGGCGGAAGCAAGGTTCCAAGTAAAAGAAGAGCCTTTCTTTTCAACCGAGCGGAGCGCCTTTTGCAGCGCTTCCGGAAAACTTCGACCAATTGCCATCGCCTCGCCAACGCTTTTCATTGTCGTTGTAAGCCGATTATCCGCTTCCGGGAATTTCTCGAACGCGAATCTTGGAACTTTTACAACTATGTAATCCAAGGTAGGTTCAAATGAAGCTGGTGTCGACTGCGTAATGTCATTTTCGATCTCATCCAATGTGTAACCGATGGCCAACTTTGTGGCTATTTTGGCTATCGGAAAACCTGTTGCCTTAGATGCTAATGCCGAGGATCTTGACACTCTAGGATTCATTTCGATCACGATTATTCGACCGTCAATCGGATTCACGGCAAATTGAATGTTACAGCCGCCAGTTGCGACGCCAACTTCTCTAATGATTTCGATTGAAAGATTGCGAAGCTTTTGAAATTCAACATCAGTTAAAGTAAGAGCTGGGGCAACAGTGATTGAGTCACCAGTGTGAACGCCCATCGGGTCGATATTTTCGATACTGCAAACGATCACAACATTGTCCTTGTGATCTCGCATGACTTCTAGTTCATACTCTTTCCAGCCGATTATTGACTCTTCCAACAATACTTCCGTGGTCGGACTGTGACGCAAGCCGGCTCCAGCAATAAGTTCAAGTTCAGCTTGGTTGTAGGCGATTCCGGAACCGAGGCCACCCATAGTGAATGAGGGTCTTACTACGACCGGGTACTTTAGTTTTTCGGCAGCTGCCAAGCATTCTGACATTGAGTGCGCAATTTGAGATTTAGCGGATTCTCCCCCGATTTTGGCAACAATCCCTTTGAATACTTCGCGATCTTCCCCTCGCTTAATAGCTGGGATATCAGCGCCAATTAGCCTGGTGCCATATTTCTCTAGGAGTCCATTTTCATAAAGACCCATGGCAGCATTTAAGGCAGTTTGACCACCCAGTGTGGCCAACACGGCAGAAGGTCGCTCCTTGGCCAAGATCTTTTCGATGATCTCGGTTGTTATGGGTTCAATATAAGTCGCATCCGCAAATTCGGGATCGGTCATAATCGTCGCTGGATTTGAATTTATCAGGATCACACGGATCCCCTCGGCTTTAAGCACTCGACATGCCTGTGTTCCGGAGTAGTCGAATTCGCATGCCTGTCCAATAACGATCGGACCACTGCCGATCACTAAAACGCTTTTGATACTGGTATCTCTAGGCATTTGATTCCGCTTCCTGCAATTTGGATTTAGCCATCAAATCCACAAAATGATCAAAGAGGTACTGGGCATCATGTGGACCGGCCGCAGCTTCTGGGTGGTACTGCACACTGAAGACTGGAAGTTCAATAAGTTCTAGACCCTCGACAACGCCATCATTCAAGCAAATGTGGCTTACATATCCAGCGCCGTAGGCCGTTGAGAAGTTGCCATCGATTGGAGCTTTAACGGCGAAGCCATGATTGTGTGCCGTGATTTCTACCGCGCCAGAGTTGATGTTCTTAACGGGCTGATTAATTCCGCGGTGACCAAATGGGAGTTTATAAGTTTCAAAGCCGAGAGCGCGACCCAAGATTTGATGGCCAAAACAAATCCCAAAAATTGGCATCTTCTCTAAGAGAAATTCTCGTACCAGCGCGACCATTTCAGTCATCGTTGCTGGATCGCCCGGACCGTTTGAAAGGAAGATGCCATCCGGTGCGATCGCACGAATCTGTTCCACAGTGCTGCTGAGTGGCATTACGTGGACTTCCACACCGCGTTCGGCAAGATACCGAGGCGTCGCCGCTTTAATTCCTAGATCCAACGCAGCGACTACGAACTTCTTAGGCGTCCCAGTTGGCGGATTTACCACGTACGTAGATGGAGTCGAAACATCAGATGCTAAAAAAGCCCCAGCCATCTGCGGGGATTTGCGGACTCGGACAACCATTTCATCGCGAGTTAACTCTTGATCGGAAAATATTCCTACTCGCATGGCGCCGCGATCTCGCAGATGTCGGGTAATCGCTCGGGTATCCACCCCTTTAATTCCAACAACTCCCGCGGCAACTAATGACTCCTCGAGTGATAGTTCAGAACGCCAGCTGCTGACTGTTGGCGAAGGGTTTCTAACTACAAAGCCCGAGACCCAAATCCGTTCTGACTCCTCGTCGCTGCGATTCATTCCAGTGTTTCCGATATGAGGGGAGGTCATGATGACAACCTGGCGATAGTAGGAAGGATCGGTCAAAGTCTCTTGGTATCCAGTCATCCCGGTCGAAAAGACTGCTTCACCAAATGTTTCACCCGTGCAAGCCCAAGATTGACCTTCAAATATTGCACCATCATCTAAAACTAAATACGCCTTAGGCATTGCTCTCCCCAACTAATTCCCCATCAATAAGAACCAATTTACCTCGAAATATTGTGTGACGTACTTGAGCAGGCAGGGTCATCCCGTGAAATGGGGTGTTCTTGCTTTTAGATACTGTTAAAGCACGATCAACGGTCCAGGTTGCATCGGGGTCTACGACTATGAGATTTGCCACTTTCCCCACCGTGATCCTTTGCCCATGATCGACGTAGCCACCAATTCGCGCTGGCGCAATCGACATACGATCCACCAAATCAGACCAGCTCATCAACCCGGTTTCAATCATTGATTTAACAACTACTGAGAGCGCAGTCTCAAGACCTATCATTCCGAAAGCGGCGCTCTGCCACTCGCTCTCTTTATCTTCTGTTGGATGAGGTGCGTGATCGGTTGCCACGATATCGATCGTTCCATCTGCCAGTCCTGCTCGGAGGGCCATTACATCAGCGCTGGTTCTCAATGGCGGGTTTACTTTAAAGACTGGGTCGTAACCAACAACTGCTTCATCTGTCAGGAGCAGATGATGAGGAGTAACTTCAGCAGTGACTTGCACGCCGCGGGCTTTAGCCCAGCGAACAAGTTCAACTCCGCCAGCCGTTGTGAGGTGACAGATATGGAGCCGACTTTTTACATGTTCGGCGAGCAGGATATCGCGGGCGATGATTGCTTCTTCGGCAATTGCTGGCCAACCCGTTAGACCCAAAAGCGAAGAGATGTAGCCCTCGTTCATCTGCGCCGCCTCGGTTAAACGAGGTTCCTGCGCATGTTGGGCGATGATTCCGTCGAAAGACTTCACATATTCAAGAGCACGACGCATAACTAGTGGATCGAAGACACATTTACCGTCGTCACTAAAGATCCGAACCTTTGCAATCGAATCTGCCATGGCCCCGATCTCAGCCAATTGCGTGCCAGCCAAGTCTTGCGTAACAGCCCCGATCGGAAAGACATCGCACAGCCCGGCCTCTTGCCCCAGTCGAAAAACCTGCTCCACGACTCCAGCGGTATCTGCCACCGGGGTTGTGTTGGCCATCGGCGAGAGAGCGGTAAAGCCGCCAGCCACAGCTGAGCGCGAACCGGAAAGGACCGTTTCCGAATCTTCGCGTCCAGGTTCTCGAAGGTGAGTGTGCAGATCCACCAAACCCGGCAACAGAAGCGCGCCTTTGAGATCAACAACTTGATCGGCGCTATCTTCGATATTGGTTTCGAGTTTCGAGATCTTTTCATCAATTATTAGTACATCAGTTATGGTGCCATCAACCAATCTTGCATCCCTTAAGAGTATTTTCAAGACCTTCGCTCCGTTCCTGCGCTTAGCGGCAATCCGCCTAAGAGGGTGTACAAAACTGCCATCCGAACTAACACACCGTTGGAAACTTGTTCGAGCACAACTGATTTTGTGGAGTCTGCGCTCTCAGCCGATATCTCCAGGCCTCGGTTCATGGGACCCGGATGCATAACTATGGTCTTGGGTTGCAAACGCCCCAGCCGGGCATTAGTTAAACCAAAGGCACGCGAATATTCTCGGGCCGAAGGAAAGAAGAAGTTGGTCATTCGTTCTTGTTGCACTCGCAACATCATCATCACATCAATTTCTGGGAGTACTGAATCTAAGTCATAGCTGATCTTGACCGGCCAATTATCGGCTCCAACCGGCACCAATGTTGGTGGCGCCACCAGAGTGACATCAGCTCCCATCTTTGTAAGAAGTAGAACATCACTTCGGGCAACGCGCGAATGGAGGATGTCACCAACGATGGCGATTTTTAATCCCGTGAAATCGGAGGCGAACTCCGGGAAGTGACTTCGAATCGTAAATGCATCCAAGAGTGCCTGAGTAGGATGTTCGTGAGTCCCATCGCCGGCATTTATAACTGAGGCAGATATCCAACCTGAATCTGCCAAACGTTGAGCCGCACCCGAAGCGCTATGTCGGATGATCACCGCATCTGCCCCCATCGCCTGCAAGGTTTGGGCAGTATCTTTCAAACTTTCGCCCTTGCTTACGCTGGAACCTTTGGCGGAAAAATTGATTACATCGGCAGAGAGCCGTTTTGCAGCAGATTCAAATGAGATTCGGGTTCGCGTTGAATCTTCATAGAAAAGGTTGACCACTGTGCGACCACGCAAGGTAGGTAACTTCTTCATTGGTCCATCAGAAATCTTTCGCAACTCTTCTGCGGTGTCAAGCAATTGAAAGGCCTCGGCACGAGTTAAATCTGAGATAGATAGGAGATGTGATTGCATCAACGCTCCCCCAATATTTCTACTTGATCTAACTTGTCGATCTCAGAGAGCGAGACTTGGACTGATTCAAGTGCTGAGGTCGGAATATTTTTGCCCACATAATCGGCACGGATCGGCAGTTCCCGATGTCCCCGATCCACCAAAACTGCTAGTTGAACGCTCTTTGGTCGACCGATCTCTCCAAGCGCATCCAGCGCGGCTCTGATGGTTCGACCCGAAAAAAGGACATCGTCGACCAGAACTACATCCCGACCTTCAATTCCGCCCGCCGGCAAAACGGTGGTGAGTAAGGGGCGTGGTGGTCGTAGCCGCAGATCATCACGGTGCAAGGTGATATCAAGGATCCCAACGGGAGGAGAGAATTCGATTTCGGCCATAATTTGCGCCAGTCGCCCTGCCAAATAGGCGCCTCGGGTGGGTATGCCTAAAAGCGTGACCCCGCTCAAACCATGATTTCGTTCAATTATTTCGTGTGAAATGCGCTTAAGTGCGCGGGCGATATCGCCGGAATCCAGAACTATGCTCATAAAACTCCTTCGCCGCCTCTCGGGACGGATCGTTAAAGGACCGTGGTCGCAGGATAGCACCTGTGGATTGCGCCAGCCCGCAATATTTAAAGTCGCCTACCGTGGCGCCATGAAATCAGAGAGTCTTAGCCCGGAGAGCAGTAGGGAGGTCGAACTTGCCAAGATCGGCCTTTCGTTGCGAAAGATCAGGAGGCAGAAGGGTTTGACCCTCCAGGAGGTAGAGCGTCGTTCAAAGGGGGAATGGAAAGCCGTAGTTGTCGGATCATACGAACGCAATGACCGAGCGCTAACTATCAGACGCGCTCTTCAATTATCAGCCTTTTACGATGTTCCGCTCTCGGAACTGCTGGGCATTGCAACTTCAACCGAAGTCAATAAAGCCGAACGGTTGATTCTAGATATGCGTCGTTTGGGCAGGCTCGCCCAGAGCCTTCCTGGGCTAGAGCCGGTAAATCACTTTGCGCTTCTAATCTGTGCTCGCCGTCGGGACTGGAATGGTGAAGTTCTATCGCTGCGCGAAGAGGATTTAAGCACATTAGCGCTAATCAATTTCAAGACCGAAAACGAAATGCATCAAGAACTTGAGGCCAATGGTCTCATCTTGCACTCTAAATAACTAAGACTGGTTTCAAAGTAACGATGCGACCTAAGACGCCATTTATATAGGAAGAAGATTCTTTGGTTGAGATCTCCTCGGCGATAGAGATCGCCTCATCAACAGCAATCTTGTCATCAAGGGTGCCCTCCCAAAGAATCTCATAGATTGCAATTCGGAGAATATTTCGATCGATCGCTGGCATTCGATCCATATCCCAGCCTTCGGCATACATCACGATAATCTCATCGATCTTGCTTTTATGAGCCAGAACCCCAGCAACCAGTGTTTGCGAATACTGACCTTCTGAGAGCTCTGTTGGCGGTCGACTCTCTAATAAGAGTTGTGGGTCAACCCCTTTGATCTCGGCCTCATATAGAAAATCTAGTGCGCGTTTGCGCGCTTTGCGTCGGGCAGACACTAGTTAGCACGACCGAGATAAGAACCATTTCGGGTATCCACCAAAATCTTTTCATCTTGCTTTATAAATAGCGGAACCTGAATTGAAATTCCAGTCTCTAACGTGGCAGGTTTTGTACCGCCCGATGAGCGATCTCCCTGCAAGCCAGGCTCGGTGTAAGTAATTGTCATCTCAACCGATGCTGGAAGTTCGATAAATAGCGGGTTGCCTTCATGAACTCCTACGATCGCATCGCAGTTCTCTAGCATGAAATTGGCGCTCTCCCCGACTGTCTCGGCAGAGATATTCATTTGATCAAAGGTCTTGGAATCCATGAAAACGAAATCTTCGCCATCTTTGTAAAGAAACTGCATATCGCGCTTTTCTAGGATCGCGACATCAATCTTGATCCCGGCGTTAAAGGTGCGGTCAATGACCTTGCCAGAAAGTACCGACTTGAGCTTGGTGCGCACAAAGGCCGGGCCCTTACCGGGCTTGACGTGCTGGAACTCAACGACGTTCCAAAGCTGACCTTCAATGTCCAAGGTCATGCCATTCTTCAAATCATTTGTTGTTGCCATCGTCAGTCCATTTCATCTCGCAGCGCAGATCGCTGAATCAATACCCGGGGCCACGCTCTACCTGAAAATGCGAACTCCGAACCAGGTGAGAAGAATACCTGAGGTTTTTAGACCCCAAAGCACGAATAATGGCTAGCTGAGGAGTTTTGAAAGGGCAATCAGTGCTAATCGATAGGAATCTGGTCCAAATCCTGCGATTGTTCCCTTGGCCACCCCGGAAATTACAGAGGTATGGCGAAACTCTTCACGTGCCAATGGATTGGAAAGATGGACCTCGATTAAAGGTGCTTTTAACATTTCTGCCGCATCTCTAATCGCGTAAGAATAATGAGTAAATGCTGCTGGATTGAAGATCACGGGTGTGGCTGAATCCGCCGCCTCGTGCAACCAGCCAATCAGCGTGGCTTCATCATCGCTTTGGCGGATATCGGTTTCGATACCAAGATCAGAACCACATTGCGTTATAAAGGCGCTCAACGCAGCAAAATCCATTGAGCCGTATTTTGTAGAATCTCGCAGATCTAACCGCGCCAAATTAGGACCGTTAAGGACTAGAACCTTCATATTGAAATCCTTTCGTAGGCTGCGACTAATTGACTCTCGGATATCTCTTCTAACCAAATTGGTTCGCCCAATTTGGACAACCCAATAAAGCGTAACCTGGCGTCGCGGACTTTCTTATCCCCGCGCATTAGGTTGAGAAGTTCGGGCCAAGCTGACTTCAAATAGCCGGTCGGCAAACCAAACTTATTAAGTAGCGCTCGATGGACATGAACATCTTCAGCAGAAAGCGAACCGGCCAAGAAACTAAGTTCAGCCGCAAAGACCAAACCGATAGCAATCGCCTCGCCATGGCGCAAGGCGAAATTGCTATGTTTCTCTATTGCATGTCCCAGGGTGTGACCGTAATTCAAAATCTCTCGAAGCCGACTCTCCTTAAAATCCGAACTCACGACAGCAGCTTTTACCTGGGCGCTTCTACTTACTAGTTGGCTCGCTAAAGCGCGAGCAGCAGTCAAATCTTCAGCCTCCTGCAACAGCCGCAAGATTTCCAAATCCGCAATTAGCCCACTCTTAATGACTTCAGCTAGACCAGCCCGGAAATCACGATCCGAAAGCGAGTTCAAAACTTGCAAATCAACTAAAACCGTCTGTGGCGAATTAAAAGCTCCGATCAAATTCTTGCCACTAGGACTATTTAGCCCAGTCTTACCGCCGATAGCAGCATCAACCATTCCGGCCAAGGTGGTAGGGATAGCGACCCAAGGGATGCCTCGTAGCCAGGTGGCAGCTACGAATCCGCCGAGATCGGTAGTTGCGCCCCCACCAATTGCAACAATCAAATCCGATCGCGAAAATTGTTTCTCTCCCAAGAAATCCCAAATCTTTTCTGCAGTGGCAATCGTTTTTTGAACTTCACCATCAGGCGTCATAAAGAAAGTTGCATTTGGAAAATCGGAAAGTTTGCGCTTCAAATCTAAAATCTCTGAAACTTCTTGCGAAGCGATGATCAGAACTTTGTTATATCCCGTCAAGACAGTTCCGAGTTCCTGGAGCCAATCTACGTCGACCTTGATCGAGTAATCTCTTTCGGCCTGTACCTCGATGATCGTGCTCACCTTTGCCCCAAGTACTGAACTATCTCAGCTGCAACCTCAGTCGCTTTTTTGTTGTCAGTACTAATTATTTGATCCGAAAGCGTCTCGTAAATGGGTCGTCGCTTCTCCATCAGCGCCAACCACTGTTGCCTAGGATTGATAAGCAGCAATGGTCGATCCTTATTGAAACCAACTCTTGGTCCAGCCTGGCTTATTGAAACATTTAAAAAAATTACTGGAGCTTCCGAACTAGAAATAGCAGCTTGGGTCTGTGGATCCAGAATCGCGCCCCCTCCCAGTGAGAGAACGCCAGGCTCCTCGATTAGTGCGCGTCGAACAACATCAGCTTCAACTTTGCGGAAGTACTCTTCGCCCTCATCAACGAATATCTCCGAAATCTTCTTTCCCAATTCCTTCTCGATAATATGATCAGTATCGGCGTGCTTTAGATCTAGTAATTTAGCCAGACTTTTAGCCACCGAAGATTTACCCGCTCCAGGAGGTCCGATCAAAATCACCGTTGGCATTACTTGATCTCGAGCGTCTCAAGGTATGCGAGGTAGTTTCTGCGAGTTTCAGCAACGCTATCGCCACCAAATTTTTCGATCACGGCATCGGCCAAAACAAGGGCGGCCATGGCTTCGCCAACTATTCCTGCTGCAGGAACTGCACAAACGTCGGAGCGCTGATTAATTGCCTTGGCTGGCTGGCCAGTAACGACATCGATCGTGTCTAAGGCGCGAGGCACTGTCGAGATAGGTTTCATAGCGATTCGAACTCGAAGGATCTCCCCATTGGACATGCCGCCCTCGGTACCCCCGGCTCGATCGGTTCGTCGAATAATCGCACCAGTTAAATCGCGTTCAATCTCGTCGTGGGCTACCGAACCTCGCCTGCTTGCGGTGGCGAATCCGTCTCCGATTTCTACCCCTTTTATCGCTTGAATTCCCATCATGGCAGCAGCCAAGCGCGCATCCAACCTTCGATCCCAATGTACGTGCGAACCTAACCCCGGTGGTAGATGGAATGCCAAGATTTCAATTACCCCACCTAAGGTATCGCCAGCAGAATGTGCAGCTTCAATTTCGGTTACCATCCGTGCCGATAATTCTGGATCTGCACAACGCACCGAATCTTCATCAACGCGTTCCCGCTCTGAATATTTGGGGCTGTAATAATTTTCTGTGGCAGCCACCGAACCGATTGCAAGAACGTGGCTCATAATTTGAATTCCGACAGATTGCTCCAGAAATGCACGTGCCACTGCGCCCAAAGCTACTCGCGCTGCGGTTTCTCGAGCGCTCGCTCGTTCTAAAATTGGCCTAGCATCCATAAAACTATACTTTTGCATTCCGACTAAATCTGCGTGGCCGGGTCGTGGCCGAGTTAGAGGAGCATTTCTGGCTAGTTGATCCAGTTCGCCTGCCGGGACGGCATCGGCCGACATGACCTTCTCCCATTTTGGCCATTCAGAATTTCCAATTTGAATCGCGATCGGACCGCCTTGACTTTCGCCATGACGGATACCGCCAAGTATCGTAACCTGATCGGCTTCGAAACTCTGCCTTGCGCCTCGACCAAATCCCAAGCGGCGACGGCGAAGATCAGCATCAATTACCGCAGTGTCAATCGCCACATGGGCTGGCATTCCTTCCAAAATCGCGGTCAGCGCTGGACCGTGCGACTCTCCCGCAGTTAACCAACGAATCATTTACTCCCCCAGTGAATCGACCCAAGCATCCAATGCGCTCAAGGATAGAAGGTTATTCTCGCAGATTAAGGGTGGCCCATGCGGCAGATTCGACTAGGTGCGGAGCGCTAAAAGCAGATGCGCTCTGAGAGCATTTGGATCAAAATCGAGTTTTGTGAACAATTTGACCTGATCTAGCCCTTGCTCAACTAAAAGATCAATCCCATCAGTAACTGGAAGGTCCGAAGATAACCATCGTTCTGCCAAAACTGTTGGCCAAGGCGAATACAGCACTTCGATCAACTCCCCCACAGGCTTTGTGATTCTTCGGGCAATTTCATCAGTAACGCCCTTTGGGGTAGTCGAAATAACCAAGTCATAATTGGAAATTTCATCTTGAAAGTTGAGAAAGTGCGCCTGCGTTTCAAGCATACAATTTTGCAGCGCTTCATCCTGGGAGCGGTTGCGAAGGAAGATATCAACTTCTGGAATTGTTCCGTCGATGGCCCCTAGTGCTGCTCTGGCAGTACCGCCGCTGCCAATAACCGCAACTCGGGAATATTCCTTTGCAGCCAAAATTCGCTTAAAAGCTAAGTAGTCGGTTGAAGTTGCATACCTTCCCTCGGAAGTAAGAAGAAGCGTGTTAGCCGACTGAATTCGTAAGGCTATTGGGTCCAGAATTTCAGCGAGCTGAAGCACCTTCTCCTTCAACGGCATCGTCAGTGAGAATCCGGTCCAGTTTTCAACTTCAATGCTCGCTAGGAACTCGACCAGCCCCGCCTCATCAACCTCAATCGCTTCGTAACTGCCTTCAACCTCCAGAAATTGAAATGCGGCGTTGTGAAGTCTGGGCGAGAGACTGTGCGAGATTGGCGAACCAAGAACAGCGGCGCGGATCACTTGAATGCACCGGCTGCCAAGTTTTGGTGGAATAGTCGCTCCCAATTTGAAAATTCCTCGTAACTATTGGTGAATCGGGTATCTCCTGGCTTAACAGTTATGAAATAAATCCAGTTTCCGACGGCTGGATGAAGTGTCGCCTCCAAAGCCGCGCTCGACGGATTTGAAATTGGCGTCGGCGGTAACCCAATATTCTTGTAAGTGTTATAAGGCGAATCGATTTGCGTACTTTTGGTGGTCAATTGAATTTGTCCGCGTTGATTAGTCGCATATTGCACCGTTGAATTCAACTGCAAAGGCATACCGATGCGCAGCCGATTCATAATTACGCGGGCAACTTTGGCGAAATCTTGACTATCAGCTTCTACCTGGACCATCGAAGCCATGGTGAGGATTTGATAACCCGAGTAATTTTCAAAACCGGTCGACAAATGTAGACCTGCGGCTATTGAGGTGAACTTCGCAGTCATTGCGGCCAGAGCCGACTTGGCAGTAGTTCCTTTTGCGAATGAATAGTGTGCTGGGAAAAGTAACCCTTCTAACGAGTTCTTTGAGTTTGCCATCGGCGGGACTGCCTTCAAGTTTGCGGTTACAAAAGGTGCGATTGCCACATTCTTATGTAGAGCAGTAACTACATCTGCGAAAGTAGAACCTTCCTTTACGACCAACAATCCAACGAGACGCTTAGAGTCCAACAGTTCAGCTAGTGCTTGTGATGCAGAGATATGAGTATCAATTCGATGCGATCCCGGCGATATTGAGCCTGACCTGGCATCCGAGAGTGCCAATTTGTAGAAAGTCTTAGAATTCTTAATCACTTTTTGCGCTGCTAGTGCAATTGCAATATCAGAGCCAGTCGCTCCGTTCGGAACTTCAAAGGAGATCTCTGCACCGGGGTGTCCAGGTGGAAAATCCGCGGAGTTATGAGAAATGGAGGTGATCAACATGGCGATACCTAGCAGCACACCAACTATCGAGACGAGCGGGAGTCTGCCTTTCAAAGTTTTACGCCCCCAATGGAACCGGAAAGGCGCTCCTCAGTAAGAGCGCTCTCTAAAATTGCGACTGCGGCGGCTTCATCTACCCGTTTCCTCGCAGCTTTAGAATTAACTCCAGAATCTTGCAGCGCTCTCAGGGCCGAGACAGTGGTCAATCGCTCATCGATAAAAAATATGCGCGCGGACGTCACCGTTGCTATCAACTCGGCGAAAACTCTGGCTTCCTTACTCTTTTCACTGATCTCCCCCGACATGTGTTTTGGGTCCCCTACAACAACGTATATCGGTTCATATTCAACGAAAAGGTTAGAAAGATGAGTACTTAAGGATTCATCTCGGGATTTTAAGGTAACCAACGGCGAAGCTAACATGCCAGATAAATCTGAGATTGCTACTCCGATTCGCACTTGCCCGAAGTCAAAGGCGATTCTTCGACCAACCAACATTACTTACGCGCCAGCGTTGGCAGAAATTAGAGCGATCAAAGCTTTCAAGGCCGCGCTTGCTTCCGAGAGGTTAGTGCCTCCGCCTTCAGCGAAATCGTCACGACCACCGCCACCACCGCCAAGTATCGCTGACCCGGCCTTAACTAGAACTCCGGCTTTGATTCCTGCCGCCTGTGCTTGTGGACTGCAAGAAGCAATAAGAGTAGACCGCTCCTCATAATTCGAAATTAAAACCACAACACCATTTTGCAGTTGGTTGCGAAGATTGCCAGAGATCTGGCGGAGGTCTTCGATGCTGATGCCATCAGCTAATTGAGCAACAACATACTCGATCTCGCCCGCTCGGCCCTTGGTGGCAAGAAGGGAATCAGAATCTTTTAGCGCTTGTGCGCTCTTGATGCCAGTCAATTCCTTTTCAATTACCTTCATGCGTTCAAGCAAGTTGTGAATTCGTTCCGGCAACTCTTCAACTCGCGCACCCTTGATTATCTCCGTTAGCGAATTAAGCAAAACGTGTTCTCGCGCCAAGAAATCGAAGGCATCTCGACCTACAAGCGCCTCCACTCGGCGTACCCCGGCACCGATAGAAGATTCAGAGAGCAACTTAACTAATCCCAGTTGAGCCGAAGAAGTTACGTGAGTTCCACCGCAAAGTTCGTGAGCCCAATCGCCAACGCTCACAACTCGAACCTGGTCGCCATACTTCTCGCCAAAGAGCGCCATCGCTCCCATCGCTTTGGCTTCTGGCTGCGTCATGACCTGCGCTTGGACCCGAAGATCCTCTAATAAAATTTCATTTACGCGGCTCTCGACCTCATGCAAAACTGAGACCGGGACGGCCCCAGCTGAAGGAAAATCGAAACGGAATCTTCCCGGCGCGTTCTCCGAGCCCGCTTGGGTAGCACTCTCACCTAGCGCTTCGCGAAATGCTTTATGCACCATATGAGTTGCAGTATGCGCCCGTGAAATCGCCATTCGACGTTCCTTGTCGATAGCGGCGTTGGCGGCGGAGCCAAGTTCGGCCGAACCGATCAACAATCGACCGCGGTGAATGTATAAACCGGGAACTGGACTTTGAACTTCGTCGATCTCAATGATGGAACCATTGCTCAAGGTGATAGTGCCGCCATCTGGAAGTTGACCGCCACCCTCAGAATAGAACGGGGTTCGGTCCAATACAACCTCGACCTCATCGCCAGCTACTGCACTCTTAACGCTCTTACCGTCAATGAGAATAGCTTTGACTTTTGCTTCGGCCTCGACGTTTTCGTAACCAATAAATTTAGTGGCACCGACTGAATCCATGATGCCGCGATATTCGCTTAGATCAGTGTGGCCCGACTTCTTCAAACGAGAATCAGCCTTAGCGCGATCTTTCTGCTCCTTCATCAATCGACGGAAGCCTTCTTCATCAACTTCCAGATCAATCTCTGAAGCCATTTCGAGCGTTAAATCAAACGGGAAACCATAAGTATCGTGTAGCTTGAATACCGTATCGCCAGAAAGTTTCGGCAAGGAACTCTTCTTAACCACATTTGCAGCTACATCGAAAATCTGGGTACCACTCTTGAGAGTCTGAAGGAATGATTCTTCTTCTGCGATCGATACACTCAAGATCCGAGCTTGATCGGCAATTAGTTCTGGGTATTGCGCTCCCATAGCGCCAACCGATGAAGTAATTAGTTCCGCGATGGTTGGCTCAGGTGAACCAAGAATGCGCATATTTCTGATGGTTCGACGCATCATTCTGCGAAGAACGTAGCCACGACCTTCATTTCCTGGTAGAACACCATCTCCGATAAGCATCATTGCAGTACGGGCATGGTCGGCTATCACTCGAAGGGCAATATCGCTCTTGGCATTGCTCCCGTATCGGACCCCGGTCAGTTCTGAAGCCTTCTTCAAAATCTGCATGGTGGTATCGATTTCGTAAATATTCTCTACGCCTTGAAGAAAGGCGGCCATCCGTTCTAGGCCAAGGCCAGTATCAATACTCTTGGCGGGAAGATCGCCAACTACTGGGAAATCCTCCTTAGTACCACCTTGGCCTCGAACATTCTGCATGAAGACTAGATTCCAAACCTCAATGTAGCGATCTTCATCCGCGATCGGTCCGCCCTCCTTGCCATACTGCCGACCTCGATCGTAGAAAATCTCAGAACTTGGGCCACACGGTCCAGGTATGCCCATTGACCAAAAATTATCTGCCATACCACGTCGCTGAATTCGCTCCTTTGGAACGCCAACCTTGTGGTGCCAGATATCCGCTGCTTCATCATCGTTTAAATAGACGGTGACCCACAGCCGTTCTTCTTCGAAGCCATAACCGCCATCTGCGATGGGTTTGGTCAATAGCTCCCAGGCCATGGTTATTGCGCCTTCTTTAAAATAATCGCCAAAGGAGAAATTTCCGCACATTTGAAAGAAGGAGGCATGGCGGGTCGTCTTTCCGACCTCATCGATATCCAATGTGCGAACGCATTTTTGAACCGAAGTTGCCCTCTTAAAAGGCGGAGTAACTTCGCCGAGGAAGTAAGGTTTAAATGGAACCATTCCGGCATTAACCAAAAGTAAATTGGGATCGTCAGCAATTAGAGAGGCCGACGGCACCACGGTATGGGTTAGCCCTTGGCTATTTCCGGATTCAAAAAAACGGAGCCAACGCTCCCGAATTTCGGCAGAATTCACGCGATTACTCTTGCTCCTCTGAAGAGCGTCGTCTGGACTTTCTCGGCTTCGACGCGCCCTTCTTCATTTGGGCGGCAGTCAAAATTACGCCAGCAGCTTTCATGGCCAAACCATTCTTATCCATGAACGATCCAGTAGCCGAAGTGATCTTCTCGGAGAGCTCCTCAGCCGACTTTGTGATCTTGTTTAAGCTTTGTAACGGGCCATTTACCAAGGTAACGGTGGTAGTTACCTCCTCAAGGAGAGGGGTCGTCTCGGCGGTAATCGACTTCAATGAAAGTTTGGCCTCATCAATGAAGCGGCCAACCCGAATTACGGTATAGGCGATCGCCGCCGCAATGATTGCCAGCGAGCTCGCTGCGATTATGGTTGCAATTCCTCCGGGACCCATGACTTAACTCTACCTGACTTTACGCTGGGCTTGTCGTGAAGATTGGGATGGTCAGATCGGGTTTTTCATGCGCATTGTGGGCGCGAACCGCGGCCGAATGATAACTTTCAATGGCAGCGATGTTCTCTGATGAACTGTAGGGACGGCCATCAACCAGCGGCCCGACTGCTCCTTCCATTACGGCGATTACATCCTCACCCGACATGGTTTTGTGAATTTCCAGTGCATGGGCGAGTGAGAGAACTTTGGCACGATTGCTGGTGAGAATTTCCTCGGCTCGAGTCAGTAATCCCGAAAGGTTATCCTCAATGCGGTCCGAAAGCGCCCGCCGCAACTCAGTTACCCCATCTTCTTTAGGTCGACCGCCACCACCAGGTGAACCAACTTCAAACTGCCGGTTTGAGGCATGCGAGGAGACGGTCACACCCATTCCCCAATGTCCTTCCATGAAACTAGCAATCGTTGTTGCAGTTTCTAGGTCTCCGGAGACGCCAGAAGAGTTATCGCCCTCAAAGAACATCCGCTCTCCGGCAAGGGATGCTAGTGAAACCAAAATGTCGGCTTCATACTCTGTTCGCCATCTGGTGAATTGATCATCCGGCGGAATGCTGGCCACCATTCCTAAGTAGTCAGAGCCCTTTTCAATTGTGGCGAGATCGATCGACATGTGGTGGCGAACGAGGTAAGCCATAACACCATGGCATGCTTCATGGATAGCAATCGCATGGCGTTCGCGTTCGATGTACTCCACATCTTCTGCTGGGCCAAGTTCCTTTAATTGCTTGGCTCTAATTACATCTGCCCAGGTAATTGATTGGCGACCATGACGAATCGCCATGATAAGCGCCTCATTGATCGTATCTTTGATAGTGGCACCAGTTGAGTAAGGCGTAATTGTCGCCAACTTGTCGATCTCTTCAGGTGTTAGTGAATGCGAAACCTTTGCTAAGTAACCTTCGTAAGTTCTAACTCGTCCAGCCTTGCTTGGATAGCCAACGCGATACATCCGATCGATGCGACCAGGACGAAGCAGTGCTTCATCTAGCGCTTCCGGCATATTCGTAGCCATCACGACGAGAATTCGATACTTGGGTGGATTCTTTGGCCTCAGCCCCAAAGTACGTCGAACAATACGATTGAAGAAGCCCTTTGGCTTTTTCAAACCCGATAATTCGGTCAACAGCGCTTGCAGCGTTCCCATTCCTGAGTTGCCACCGCCCATAGCACTGTTCGCTACGAACTTCTCTTGGGCGAGATTCCCTTGGACGACAAGCTGCACCGAAGGATCGGAAAGATAGTTTCCGCCGTGACAGGGGGTTGCAAAGATTGAATTCGCTGGCGAGAACCGCCCGCCACTGCTAGAGATGCCGCGGTTGCCTAACGAGTCAGCCTCATCGAAGAAGACAACAACGCCACCATATCGAAGTGCTAATTTACGCAGCTTGCGAAAGAGCGACTTAACTTTCAATACGCCGACGCCAAAGAACATATTATTAAATGCACCTGGATCTACGAATACGAATGGTTTACCGGTCTCCCCCGCCATGGATTCCGCCATGAGAGTTTTACCTGTTCCTGGTGGACCCCAAAGCAAAATTCCCCCAGGAACATAGCCGCCATGCTTCTCGATCTCTTCTGGAGATTCTAGGAAGAGTAAATTCTCGCGAATCCGATTTAGAACATGATCCTGTCCCCAAACATCTGAGAAGCGCGTTCTAATGTCATCTGGAAAATAAGTATCGATGCCGCCACGACTCAGGAACCAGAACATCGCGACGAATTGAATGACGACAAAGAAGACCCCAAAGAGGAGCTGTCCCAGCAATGGAAGTGCGCTCCATAGCGCTTTAGGTGCAAGGAAGAGTGCACGTATTGGCGTCTCTTTGTAAATCGCACCTAGAACAACTGATAGGAGGATTAACAAAACTAGAGCCTTTATTACCCGAGAAAGTCGGAACCGATTCCAGTCGCTAAGACGGTGAATCGTACGATCTACCGCCGCAAAGTAACGCTGCCAAAGGCCATGGTAGGGCGCCAAGATCTCGGCGCCCAAGAAATGCAGTTGGCGAATGGTTTCAATTCCAAATAGCGCAAGCAGCCACCACCGGCGTTGAAGGCCATCAATCGCGGCATCGTGCAAATTAAGGAGTGGGTTATCTGCCAGTTGCGCCCAAGTGAGAACAACAAATACGAGGAGGAAGAAGAGCAGGAACTTGACCCGATCGTAGAAGGAGAGGTGGATTCTCGTCTTTCGATCAGTATCGCGCGGACGACTGGTTTCGGTCATCGGGTGCCTCTCACAGTGAAGGATTTAGAGATTTTAGAAAGTAGATCTCGGTTCTTTTCAAAGCAGGTAGTTGTGCAACGCACGATCAAAACAAAAATTGAACTTCGATCATCTGAAACCAACGCCGTTTGATCGATAGTTTGAGAAGGTTGTCCTTTTACCGTAAATTCATAATTCGTATGCACTCCCCTGGCGATCTTTTGAACTATCGGGGTATCGTCGAAGATTTGAAATTCTGGTGCACTCGTGTCACTGCCATCAATCCAGGTAGTTAATGGCACGATCATATTTCGAAGTGAATTAAAAGAGACCGCATTCGTCTCGTCAAAAGTCAGCCCGCGAACGCGTACATAAATCACCGGTGAACTTGGCGCACTCAAACTGAGTACCGCTTTTGCCCCTATTTTGGCATCAGGTGAAAATCCTTCTTGCCATCGGACTAGCGAGAGCCGCTCTGTCGCTCCCGTGACTGTAGAAGTTGCTTCAAGGGAATTCAATTTTTGTTGCGAGACCGAGTGCCAACCATTTGGCAACGTTAGGTAGACGCCATCCTTCTTATCGGCGGCATAGATTTGCGACGGCGCGCCACATCCCGACAGAGCAAGGCTCAGAACTGGGATCAGAACAAGCAGAGGCCGGTGAGGATTTTTCACGCTGGCGATTCTGCCCTATTGCGGGCTAATTCACCTCACGTGCAGCTGAGCAATTGACCGTAATTACTTAATTTCTGGCTTGAAATCCACTCCAGCTTCGCGCCGCTGCGGCGCAGTGATCGGAGTTGGAGCGCCGGTCAAAGGATCGCCACCACTGGCGGTCTTTGGGAAGGCGATAACTTCGCGAATCGAATCTGCCCCTGCCAAGAGCGCACACAGCCGATCTATGCCGAGCGCGATTCCACCGTGTGGTGGCGGTCCATAGTTAAAGGCTTCGAGCAAGAAGCCAAATTTGCTCTCGGCTTCTGCCGGGGTTAGGCCAATTACATCGAAGACTCGCTTCTGTACCTCGCGCTGATGAATTCTGATCGAACCGCCACCGATCTCATTACCGTTCAAGACGATGTCATATGCATATGCCAGCGCTTCACCTGGAGCCTGGTCGAAGGTCTCGGCAAATTCTGGCTTTGGACCGGTGAAGGGGTGATGAACCGCGGTCCAGCCACTTGATTCGTCGGTGTTATCTTTTAATTCGAACATCGGAGCATCGACCACCCAGAGGAATTTCCAGGCCGCAAGATCTATCAGGCCACAACGCCTTCCAACTTCTAATCGAACCGCTCCCAACAAGTTTAATGAATCAGTTCGGTTGCCGGCAGCAAAGAAAATCGCATCGCCAGGTTTTGCGCCAACTTCATTAGCAATACCTGCAGCTTCGATTTCGGAAAGATTCTTGGCGACTGGTCCGCCGAGAGTTCCATCTTCTTGTACCAAAATATATGCCAACCCTTTGGCACCTCGAGCCTTGGCCCATTCTTGCCAGGCATCAAGTTCGCGACGCGCAGAACTCGCACCGCCAGGCATGACAACGGCGCCAACATGCTCTGCCTGAAAGACGCGGAAGGTCGTAGCCTTGAAGAAATCAGTTACATCCGATAGCTCGTTTTCAAATCGAAGGTCTGGTTTATCGGAACCGAAGCGACGCATCGCTTCGTGATAAGTCATATGTGCAATTGGGGTTGGAATGTCGAAATCAACAACTTTCTTAAATACTGAAACTAATACCTTTTCAGCCACTGCCAAGATGTCGGCTTGATCAACGAAGGACATCTCAATATCTAATTGTGTGAATTCTGGTTGTCTATCGGCGCGGAAATCCTCGTCCCGAAAACAGCGGGCAATTTGGTAATAACGTTCCATGCCAGCCACCATCAAAAGTTGCTTAAAGAGTTGCGGTGACTGTGGCAGGGCATACCAACTGCCCGGCTGGAGTCGTACGGGAACCAAGAAGTCTCGAGCGCCTTCTGGCGTTGAGCGGGTCAGGTATGGTGTTTCAATCTCAAGAAAATCTTCGGAGTCCATCACATTGCGAATTGCCGAGGTTACTTTTGACCGGAGTCTTAAGTTTTTAGCTGGACCTTCGCGACGCAAATCCAAGTATCGGTACTTCAATCTAATCTCTTCGCTAATGGTGCTCAGATCCCCGCTATCTACGGGAAATGGGAGCGCTGCCGATTCACTTAAAACCTCAAGGTTTTCACAGATGATTTCAATCTCGCCCGTAGGGATTGCCAAGTTCTCGTTACCAGCGGGCCGTGCGGCGACAGTTCCGGTCAATAAAATGCACCATTCGGCGCGAAGGGATCCTGCCAAATTTTCGTCGTGAATTACTGCCTGAACGGCGCCAGAAGAATCCCGAAGATCGATGAAAGCCACACCGCCATGATCGCGGCGCCTGGCTACCCAACCTGCCAAGGTTACGGTGCTGCCAACATCACTCTTTCGAAGTGATCCTGCGGTGTGAGTTCTTAGCATTTTCTAATTCACTACCTAACTGTTTAGACGAAGAAATTGGTTCAAGGAGTTGAGCATAACCGACTGACTTTCACCGGTTTTCATATCCTTTATTTGGGCGCTGCCAGAAGCTAATTCATCGCTTCCGATTACTAATGAAAAGCGGGC
>SESB01000450.1_pt1 | contig 29844 bp, 28 predicted proteins | sample 3171441 | NCBI WGS metagenome assembly SESB01 (sample SAMN06051867, study PRJNA518727) | freshwater metagenome | biome: subpolar coniferous forest; feature: holomictic lake; material: water; isolation source: holomictic Lake 227, 6 m depth | place: Canada: near Kenora, Ontario | collected... | reverse complement strand
ACTTCGACATCTTGTGCGAAGTTCCCATGAGAAGCTGGGTGAGAATCGGGGAAGGCGGCCACGCCAATTTCAAAGCCACCAAAATCTTTAGCTAACTTAACGAGTTGATCGGCGTGATCTAGGCCACCCGGAGTTGATACCCACGGCGCACCAGGGCCGCCAACGGGATCGCCACGAAGGGCCAAAATACTTTTGATTTGAGCGCTCTGATACTGAGACAAGATTTCGCGAAGTTCACTCTCGCTGCTTCCCACGCATGTTAAATGGGCAACGGTTGCAATTCCCGTTCGCTCCGTGATCTCTTTAGTAATCCGAATCGTTCGATCTCGAGTACTTCCACCGGCGCCATAAGTAACCGAAATGTATTCTGGGGCGAGGGCTGTGAGTTCGGCCATCGCCTCCCAAAGCCTGGCCTCTCCGGCCGTGTCTTTAGGCGGAAAGAGCTCGATTGAGATTGAAGTTGCCGCCATAGCGAGGCAGGGTACCGTTGCTACGTGGAATTATCTCCTACCTCGAGCCTGTCAGATCTAAGAATCTTGATAAATGACGTTTTGGCACAATTCGTCGAAGTCGAAAATCAGTATTTGCGGGCGATTGGGCCAGAGCTTAATCCAGTCGCAGATGCGTTAGAGCGCTTTCTCTTAGATAGTGGCAAACGGATTCGCCCGCTCTTTTCCTATATTGGCTTATTGGGAACTGGTGCTGATGGCACCCTTCCCTTATTAAAAGCTGCTTCCGCGCTTGAACTAGTTCATGTTTGCGCGCTAATCCACGACGATGTCATGGATGCTTCAGATACCCGAAGAGGTGCGCCTTCGATTCACCGTGCCTTTGAAACCAGGCATCAATCCGAAGGTCTTCAAGGTTCGGCGGCACAATTTGGAATTTCTAGCGCCATCCTCATGGGAGATCTGGCTTTGATTTGGGCCTCCAAGATGTTGCACGAGTCCGGCATTGAACAAGAAGTTATGGTCCGTTCCTTACCGGTGTACGACGAGATGCGGGTCGAACTAATGGCGGGTCAGTATTTGGATGTTTACGAACAAGCCCTCGCCAGCCAAAGTGTTGAACGCTCGCTTCGTGTGGCTCGATACAAATCCGGCAAATACAGCATTGAACGGCCGTTGCACTTTGGCGCCACGCTTGGCAGCGCAACTGCCACTAAATTGATGGCGCAATATTCCAAATATGGCCTGCCGCTAGGTGAAGCCTTTCAACTTCGCGACGATGTGCTCGGCGTATTTGGGGATCCGCTAGAAACCGGAAAACCCGCTGGTGATGATCTGCGTGAAGGAAAGCGAACGGTCTTGATGGCAACCACCTTTGAACGAACCAACGAAAGCCAAAAGGCAAAAATTGCCGAGTTATTTGGCGACCCAAACCTAAGCGCTGAAGGTGTAAGCCAGCTTCAAGAAATAATCGTCGGCACTGGTTCGCTTGCTCATTTAGAGACTTTGATTGATTCACTCACATCACAAGCGCTAGCGGCTGTTGAACACCAAGAAATTTCCCCAATTGCTCAAACACATTTGAAATCCATGGTTGATATCGCAATCCGTCGCACCGTTTAAGGATCAAGTTAATGCCCCGTAGTGTCAAAGGACCCACCGATCATGTAGTAATCGTTGGCGCTGGCCTCGCCGGTTTAAGCGCCGCGCTGCGGCTGGCAGGTGCAGGACGCGCCGTTACAGTGATTGAACGCGAAGCCGTACCTGGCGGTCGAAATGGCTTGCTAACTAAAGATGGCTACGCTTTTGATACTGGCCCAACTGTTTTAACGATGCCAGATCTAATCGCCGATGCCTTGGCTTGTGTTGGGGAAGAGCTAAAAGATTGGCTAGAACTTATTCCGCTCCAACCCTTGTACCGAGCCTTCTACCACGATGGGTCACAGCTGGATGTCCATGCCGATACCGGAAAAATGCAGGCGGAAATTGAAAAGACCATCGGTGCCGACGAAGCCGGCGGCTATGGAAAATATGTTGAATTTGTAACCAAGCTCTATAAGTATGAAATGAAAGATTTCATTGACCGCAACATTGATTCCCCGCTCAACCTTTTGACGCCAAACCTCGCAAAGCTAGTTGCCATCGGTGGCTTTAGAAAATTGGCACCAAAGGTAAATCAATTCCTTAAAGATCCCAGGACCCAAAAGGTTTACTCTTTTCAAGCGATGTACGCTGGAGTCAGCCCACAACAGGCATTGGCGATCTACGCGATCATCGCTTACATGGATTCGGTAAATGGTGTCTTCTTTCCCAAAGGCGGAATGCACGCGGTGCCTCGAGCGCTGGCCGGCGCCGCAGAAAAACACGGCGTTACTTTTAAGTACAACACGACGGTAACTTCAGTTGAAAAGTCCAACGGCCGAGCAGTAGCAGTGATCACCGAAGATGGGCAGCGGATTGAATGCGATGCCCTGATTTTAAATCCCGATCTACCAGTTGCTTGGCGCGAACTTTTAGGGCGCACTCCCCCATCCGTGAAACGACTTAAGTACTCACCCTCATGTGTAACCATGTTGATTGGTTCAAATAAGAGTTACGACCGTTTGGCTCATCACAATATTCACTTTGGCGAATCCTGGGATGGCGTTTTTGATGAGCTAATCAATAAGAAAACTTTGATGACCGATCCCAGTTTGTTGGTAACTGTGCCAACGCATGATGACCCCTCACTTGCCCCAGCCGGAAAGTCTTCCTATTACGTTTTGTTCCCAACTCCGAACCTGGATGCCAATATCGATTGGAAAAGAGAGACCGAGCCCTATCGAGATCAGATGATCAAAACTATGGAAGCGCGTGGCTATGAAGGCTTTGGCGACTCCATCGAAGTTGAGCACATAACAACGCCGCTGGATTGGCAAGCGCAAGGGATGGAGCGTGGCGCCCCATTTGCTAGCGCCCATACTTTCTTCCAAACCGGACCATTTCGACCCCGAAACCTGGCGCAGGGCTTTGAGAATGTGGTCTTTGCTGGTTCTGGTACCCAACCCGGAGTCGGCGTGCCGATGGTTCTGATTTCTGGCCGGTTAGCGGCCGAACGAATCGTTGGGACTATTCCTTAAACGCCAATATCTTCATTCCAAAGTTCTGGTTCGGCGGCAATGAAGTCCTTCATCAATTGCTTACATTCCTCGGAATTCAAATTTATAACTTCAACGCCATTGGCTCGAAGCAAATCTTCGGCGCCCATAAAAGTTTCATTCTCGCCGAGCACCACCCGCGGAATGCCATAAAGCAAAATCGCACCTGTGCACATATTGCAGGGCGAGAGCGTGGTGTACATCGTCGCCTGTCGATAAATCTTTGCTGGCAACCGGCCGATATTTTCCAAACAATCAGTCTCGCCATGTCGGATCGCACTCTTTTGCTGTACGCGCTTGTTATAGCCCGTACCCAACACTTTGCCATCTACAACAAGAGCTGCGCCGATCGGAATTCCGCCTTGGGAACGTCCTTCTCGGGCTGCCGCAATAGCAAGTGCTAGAAATTCTTGATCCGACATGGTTCGACCTTTCTACATAACTATTTCTATTTGTTTGTAATTGACCTTACTTCTCTGCCATAACTTTCTTGCCACCAATGATGGAGTAAAGAATGAAGGAGATAGCGAAGCCAACCGGGAAGGCGATATCGCCGAAGTTGCCATTGTGCTTTGGCACAACACCGGTGTAGTACTTTTGATTTGCAAAGAGCCAAATCGAAAGGAAAACCCCCACAACGAAAGCAATTGGCCCGGCAGGATTCTCACGTTTTGCGAACAAGAGACGCTCGATGCTTGCGCCCTTACGTATTAACTTATCGGCCGCAATAACTCCAAGCCATGGTCCAATCCAGTAAGACATAACTAGTAAGAAGTTTTCAAGATTTGAAGCCGGATTGTCCATAGCGCTCTTGGCCAACAAGAAGCCAGCAATACCGAAGACAACTGCCGCGATGCCACGACGCTGCGCGGAACCAAGCTTGAATCCGATAGTCAAAAAGGACATCGAGCCGGAGTAAATATTAAGGACGTTAGCGCAGATTGAGCCAACAACAATTCCCAGAAGTACTGCCTTACCCAACCAACCTGGAAGAGCCGCAGTGAAATCTGAAACTGGGTTGGTCTTGGCGCCATAATCGCGCATGCCGGCAGTTACAGCTGCAGCACCTACGATTTGCAAAATGGTGGTTGAGAAGAACAGACCGGCAGCTGCAAAGCGGCCGCTCTTCTTTGGATCTTCGCTCTTTGGAAGATAGCGGGCATAGTCAGAAGCGAATGGGTTCCAACCAGCGGCGTACCCGTAAACGGCACCAACGAATACCAAGAAGGCGCCAGGAAATGGCTTGCCGTGAGTTGAAAGATGTGACTTGCTTAGCGTGATTATCGCAGCAATGCCAAATACCACTATTAGGTATGGCATCAGGTACTTCTCAACGCTCTGAACCAAGTTGTGTCCGATAAATGCAATCGCAACTTGAATTAAGACAACAATTACTAGGGAAACTACGTTGCTAAGTTTGGTCAAGGTAGCAAGTGCGAAGGCACCGGAGACCGAGTTAACCGCAAACCAGCCAATGCCGGCGGCGCCAGCATTGAATATTGAAGGCAAAATATTTCCCAACTTACCGAAAGCGGCACGTCCGATAACCATTTGCGGAACGCCGTACTTGGAACCATCCTGCGTCAGGATGTATTGGGCAAAAGCGCCAAGAGCGTTGCCGATCAAGATTCCGATTAACGCTTGCGCAAAGCTCAGGCCGAAAAATACGCCTAGCGCTCCGACATAAATGGTGGCGAACTCGAGGTTCGGACTCATCCAAGTCGCAAATAATTGTGAGGCTTTCCCGTGTCGATCTTTCTCGGGAATTGATTCAATTCCACCTGGTTCTACGGCCATAACTTTGGCGCCGTATTCGCCTTCGCGCATTTCTAGGTTGCTCATTGCTTAATCTCTCCTTTAAGTCGGTGAATTTCTCTGTCCAGTCATCGTCGACTCTGCGCAAAGGGTGGGTGGGGAGAGGTCCACACCCTCGATCAGTTGGGAGAACTCTCTATGAATTCTGAGTAAATAGCGAGCGCGTCGCGCGCCGATTGCCAAGAAATATTGTGGATTTTCTTGAGACTCTCACTCTGGGGTTGAGGGCTGACCTCGCGTAACTACAATTGCCCCACAATGGATGAGCTAACTGCGGCGGGGATTTACGCCACCGAACTCAGAGCTTCCTATGCCGAGTGCAAACGCCTCAATTCATTGCACGGCAAAACCTATTACTTAGCAACGCTTTTGCTCCCCGCCGCTAAGCGTCCCTTTGTACACGCGCTCTATGGCTTTGCTCGGTATGCCGATGAAATTGTCGATGACCTCGATTCAAAGTTGAGCCAGGAAGAAAAGGCTGCGGAACTAGCGCGCTGGGGCAATGGCATCCTCAACGATTTGCGAACTGGGTCTAGCTCTGACCACGTTGGTGCCGCGTTGGTTGACACAGTGCAACGATTTAAGATCCCAATCTCCTATTTTGAAGCCTTCCTGAAGTCAATGACCATGGATCTGACCGTCACTGAGTATCAGACTTTCGATGAGCTAATGGAATACATCTACGGTTCGGCGGTAGTAATTGGTCTTCAGATGGTTCCAATTTTGGGTCCATTAAGTGATGCCGCCTACGAGCCAGCAGAGAAATTGGGTGCTGCCTTCCAATTAGCAAATTTCATCCGCGATATTGGTGAAGATTTAGAGCGTGGTCGCATCTATCTGCCGATTGCCGAATTAGAGAAATTTGGTGTTAGTAAAGCGATGCTAGCCAACCGAAAAATAACGCCAGAGATCAAAGCTGCGCTGCAATTTCAAATTGGGCGAGTTCGGCAGTTGCAACAAGATGCTGCGATCGGCATACAGTTTCTGGAACCTGCCAGCCGGCCGTGCATCGAGGCGGCTAGTGAGCTTTACTGTGGGATTGTCGATGAAGTCGAAAAGATTAATTATGAGATCTTCACAAAGCGAGCAACTACCTCAACCTGGCGTCGAATTAAAGTTGCACTGCCAGCTTACTTGCGAGCCCGCGCCGCTCGCTGATTTTCGCGCCGCCCCCAAAACACCCACAACGCGAGAACCGATAGAACTAAAGAGAACCCGAAGAGCAGATCTTCAACTGGAGCTGCTGCAATTCTAAAACCAGTTATTGCATGGGGATCGTAGATGACGATATTTCTTGAGGTAAGCCACCAATTTGTTAAAAGCTGAAATGAGATGATGATCGAATAGGAAGTCCAGAAAACTTTGCTTTTAAGTAGTTGGGTTCGAAGTGTCCAAAGATCTAGAAGGCTAGCCAAAAAGACTGAGCTGATTGCTAATTGGGTATAGCTCATTTTGGCTCATCCCCTACGGACCAATGTTTCTTGACGTTTCTTACGGCTTCTAAGGTCATGATGGCAGCGATCGGCACGATCAAAAAGAAGAGATACTCCTCGACCGGAATATGAAATGGTCCGAACTTTCCCACGATTTGTAGGGGATCAAAGTGCCAATGCCCTCGGCGAATCGCGTAGGCATCCCAGCCGATAAATACGGCAGCAATTGGAAGGACGCTGAGCGCCACGCGCCGAACTCGTTTCAAGACGCGAACGCGAAGGGCAATCTCCAACCAGAACGATCCGAGCACCGTGAAGAGCAACATCGCGACATAACCGTACTTGAGCACGGTTCATTCTCTCACTACCGACCTTAAATGCTAGGCTCTAAACAACGGGAGCCGAGAGATTGGCTGAGAGGATCTGAGATTCAGATCGACCGTAGTACCAGTTCGGTAATGCGAATTGGAAGGAGATCTGGATATGCACCTAAATTTCATGGCCACCTTCATCACCGCTTGGGGTTATCACCTGACCTATCTTGAGTTGATCGCATTTATAACTTCAGTTATCGGAGTCGGGCTAGGAGTCTTTGGTCCGCGATCGACATGGCCCTGGTGGAATATCAGTTCCTTGTTATATGCCGCTCTTTTCTACGAGCAGAAGTACTACGCCAGCGCCGCTCTTCAATTTATATTTATCGCAGGTGGGTTTTGGGGTTGGTTTGGGTGGGGCGCCAAAGGTGCAACACCGGCAAAGGTGAGTCGCAATGAGAAAATTATTTGGGGAGCAGTTTTCATCATCTCCTGGGGCACGCTATATCCCTTCTTAAAACGGATCGGTGCCGCGGCCTCTCTTACCGATGCCTTTGGCTTCGTAGGCTCATGTATCGCTCAAATCTTGATGGTTATCGAAAAATATGAGAGTTGGCCGTTATGGTTTGTTGTCGACGGGGTGTATACCTATCAATTTTGGCGTGGTGGTAGCTACCTCACCGCTATCCTGTATTTCATATTCGTGTTGATCGCAGTCGCAGGTTGGAAACGCTGGTTAAAGGAAGCGAGCAAATGATTACCGAAGTGGAGCTCGCCGATCTAACTCAAGCGATTCTGGGCGCCACCGCTACTTGTGGAAATTCCATCGTTCTTACCATTGATGGACCAGCTGGGTCGGGCAAGACAACCCTTGCCGCCGCACTTGAAAATCGAATTGCATCTTCCGGGCGAAGTGCGATGACGATTCATCTCGATGATATTTACAATGGTTGGGAAGATGCCTTGGGCGCCTCGCTGACAAGGAACTTAGCAGAGAAGGTCATCCCAGGAATTACTACGGGTCACTCCTTTCTGCTGCCCAGATTTGATTGGGCGATTTCAGAATATTCAAATCCAATGATTTATCTACCTAGCGAGATTGTGATCATCGAAGGCGTTGGCGCTGGCCAGAGTGCAATCCGGGAATTCGCCACCTTAGCCATCTGGATTTATATCGATTCCGAAGTTGGGATGGCACGAGTACTGGCGCGCGATGGGCAGACCGTTAAAGCACACATGAGGCAATTCCAGCGAGCCCAAAATGAACATTTCCTTAACGAGGGCTCGGAGTTGGCCGCGGATTACCGCCTAAATGGCGCGCCTTAAGCCCCTCTGCCTTACTCCATTCTCTAAGATTTAAGGGTGTCTGACCTTTCTGGTGAAATTCTTGATGGGCGATACCAACTTGGAGAGCTAATTGCTTCTGGTGGTATGGCCGCCATCTATGTCGCCACTGACCTCAGACTGGATCGAACCGTCGCCGTCAAGGTAATGCACGAGCATTTAGCGAATGATGAATCCTTTGTAAACCGGTTTATCCGCGAGGCCAAGGCCACGGCTTCACTAAATCATCCAAATGTCGTTGCGATCCAGGATCAAGGCTGGAACGAAGGCGGCGTTCAAGCGGTCTTTCTTGTTATGGAATTTATCGATGGCTTTACTTTGCGCCAAGTTATGACCGAGCGCGGTGCTATGTCACCTGAGGCCACCATTACCTATTTGTTGCCGATCTTGAGCGCATTGGCTGCGGCCCACAAAATTGGAATCGTTCATCGCGATGTTAAACCTGAAAATATTTTGATCTCTAAAGATGGGCGCGTAAAAGTTGGCGACTTTGGTCTGGCCAGGGGCGTTGGTCTTGGTAAGACAATGACTGCTGATGCCAGCGTCATCTTAGGTTCGGTCTCGTATCTCTCCCCCGAACAAGTGCAACGAGGAATTACCGATGCTCGTAGTGATCTATATTCGCTCGGCATTTTGACCTTTGAAATGTTGGTGGGTCGTAAACCATACGAAGGTGAATCAGCCATTCAAATTGCCTATCGCCATGTAAATGAGCAAGTGCCACCGCCCTCCAACTTCGTCTCCGGCATTCCCAGCTCGTTAGATAAATTGGTGCAATCTATGACGGCCGTGGATCCGGACCAACGTCCCAAAGACGCGGGGGTCGCATACGAGATGGTGTTAGCGATTCAATCTGAATTAGACCCTGATCGGCCACAACTAAGTTTGGAATTGGACCTACCTAATAATGAGCGTTCCACTTCACCAAAGAAAAAACCAAGACCACAGGTTCGCATTGCCCCTCGTAATGATGGCAAGCCAGCGATCGCTAATACTGTTGTGAGTAAGCCTGCGGTTCGCGAAAATACCGGTGGAACAAAACCTCCAACAGCTCGCCAATTGCGCAAAAAGAGATCCACTCGAAGGTTTATTGTCCTAATTCTTTTGCTCGCACTGATTGGAGGTGGCGCGGCGTGGTACGAGTTCTCCGGACCAGGTTCAAAGATTTCGATCCCATCCCTCGTGGGGCTCTCGGCTAATGAAGCGAACGCCGCTCTTACGCCGCTGGGACTTCACTCAACGGTCTTGGCAAGCATTTTTAGTGAAGATGTTGCAAAGGGCAAAATTATTTCCAGTAGTCCAGGTGGCGGGGCAAAAATTGCCGCCGGTGGCAATATTGACTTAACAATATCCAAAGGTAAGGAACGATTGATCGTTCCAACTTTGATCGGTCTCTCAGTTACAGCCGCGCAATCCCAGATACTTAGTTCCGGGTTGAAAGTTGGTAACGTCACTTCAACTTATAGTTCAATAGTTGCGAAGAACGCCATTATTTCGGAATCACCGAAAGGCGGCACCAAAGTGCGCCGCAATACCTTGGTTAATTTCGTGGTGAGCCAAGGAGCTCAACAAGTTGCTGCCACTAGTTACGTCGGCCTCGGTGGCGACCAAGCGCTAAATGAATTAACAGCCGCCGGATTCAAGGTTTCAACTACCTACGCTTACAGCGATACCTTCGCCGCCGGCGCAGTAATCACCCAAACACCGGCAGGCGGCGGATCGCTAGATAAAGGCAGCTCAATTGCCCTAATAGTTTCGCAGGGTCCCGAAAGTGTTTACATCCCTAACGTCTTCTCACTTACCGCAGAGAACGCCACCCGAACACTAGAAAATCTCCAACTACAAGTGATCGTTAAATCTATGGGTACCAAGAAGATTAAGACCGTCACCCATATCTCTCCTGCGATCGGCACCAAGGTCAAGCGTGGGTCTACGGTGGTAATAACAGTCGGATAGGCTTGCCAAATGGCCGCTGCACTATTACCTCGAATTGGCGCTCATGTCCCGACTTCTGGTGGCATGGCAAAGAAATCCATTGCTTACGCGCAGACAATTGAGGCTGAGGTAGTCCAAGTATTTGCCTCCAATCCGCGAGGTTGGGCAATGCCCGAAGCGAATCCTGAAGCAGATGGCGCCTTTCGAACCAGAGCTGAAGAGCTAGATATCGAAAGTTATGTCCACGCGCCCTTCTTGATCAACTTGGGTTCGCCCACAATTTCTACCTACGAGAACTCACTAGCCTCGACCGCATATTCCCTTGCCAGAGGTCGCCAAATTGGTGCCAAAGGCGTAGTTATTCATACCGGATCAGCAGTTGATGAATCGCATATCGAAAACGCCTGGAAACAAATTCACGAAGGCATGATGCCGGTTCTAAATAATTTAACTGATGAAGATCCCTGGCTCTTACTGGAACCAACCGCTGGCCAAGGTCAATCGTTGGTCAAGAAATTGGATGATTTGACCAAATACTTTGATGCGCTGGAATGGCATCCGAAGGTTGGCGTCTGTCTCGATACTTGCCACGTCTTCGCTGCTGGTCATGACATCCAAGCTAAAGGTGGAATGACCGCAACTTTGGATCTATTAGTAAAAATTGTAGGTATCGAGCGAATCCAATTAATTCATGCCAATGATTCCATGGATGTTTGCGGTGCCTTGAAAGATCGTCATCAAAATATCGGCCAGGGCCACATCGGTTCAAAGCCTTTTGAAGAGCTACTGGCCCATCCGGCCGTGAAGAACGCCCCGCTAATTCTGGAGACTCCAGGTCAAGAACCAGAACATGGCAGCGAAGTCGCGCTCTTAAAAAAGATGCGCTCAAAAGTAAAGTGAAATTAGCGCAAAATAAGCCAGCGCTAGCCGCCCTGCTTCTTACGGTTGCCGCATTTTGGGGCGGTTCCTTCGTGGTAATGAAAGGCGTACTAAATCGCCAGGATGTAAATTCCTTTCTGGCTTGCCGCTTTATTATTGCAACCCTGCTACTTATAGCCTTCCGCCCAAGCGCACTCAAATTGATTAATCGAAAATTTTTAGCAAAAGGTGCACTCGTAGGGTTATTTCTCGGCACCGGCTATATCTTTCAAACTTTTGGTTTAACGCTAACAACCGTTGCAAAGACTGGTTTCATCACAGGGCTTTATGCGGTATTTGTTCCTTTAGTTTCGGCCGGGCTGCTAAAGCGAAGAGTAACTTCGCTGCAATGGTTAGCCGTGGGACTCGCAACCATGGGTCTGTTACTGCTCTCGTTTAAAGGTTTTAGCGTTGGAGTCGGCGAATTCCTGGTACTCGTTAGCGCAATTCTCTTTGCCCTGCACATCGTTGCCTTGGGCGAGTGGAGCTCGGGAATGGACACTTACGCTCTAACCATCGTTCAACTCGGGACTGTCTCTCTAATTACAACGGCGGCCAGTTTCAAGTCTGGTTTTCATTTGCCACCAGATGTCGGCGTCTGGCGCGCCGTTATTTTCACCGCAGTTTTTGCCACCGCCTTCGCCTTCATTATCCAAACTTGGACCCAATCTTTTATGCCGCCAACTACTATCGCGATCATCTTGACCATGGAATATATCTTTGCCGCCGGATTCGCCGTCATCTTCGCCAACGAGAGCCTCACCATCAAGACTCTAATTGGCGGCGCCATGGTGATTGCTGCCATGTACTTGATTATTTGGGTCGAGGGCCGTGAGAAGATTACGACATGATCGATCTTCGCTCCGATACCGTTACCAAACCTTCCGAAGGAATGCGCCGCGCCATGGCGAATGCCGAAGTTGGCGATGATGTCTACGGCGATGATCCGACCGTTAACTCTTTAGAAGAACGAGTTGCACAGCTCTTCGGAATGGAAGCCGGCGTATTCACTCCTTCCGGCTCCTTGGCCAACCAATTAGCAATTCGGATGTTGGTAAAACCCGGCGAAGAGTTAATCTGCGAAACGAATTCGCATATTGTTCGCGCCGAACTCGGAGCTGCTGCGGTCTTTAGCGGCATCACCACCCGAACCGTCTTGGAACCTCGTGGTTTGCTGAACCCCCGAAATCTAATTGCAATTGCTCGTCCGGAATCAGGTCCATATTTGGTATCTACAACTGCGTTAGCAGTCGAAAACACCCACAATTTCGGTGGCGGCACAATTCAACCGATTGCGGAGATTGCCGAACTTCGAAAGCTTTCGCAAGAAATCGGTTTAGGACTCCACCTCGATGGTGCTCGTATCTGGAACGCACATATCGCCTCCGGTGTCCCACTTCTTGAATATGGAAAATATTTCGACACCATTAGCGTCTGCCTCTCAAAGGGTTTAGGTGCGCCAGTTGGTTCGGTAATGCTCTCGACAAGAGAGCGAGTGACCAGCGCCAGACAATGGCGCAAGCGTTATGGCAGCGGCATGCGTCAAGTAGGAATCTTGGCAGCGGCCGGGCATTACGCCTTGGATAACAATCTGCAACTGCTTGTAAATGATCATTCCCGCGCGAAGTCGCTTGCGATCGCTTGCGCGAACGCAGTGCCCAGCGTAATAAATCCACTCGAAGTAGAAACCAACATAGTTGCTTTGGATCTTCAGGGTTTAAATATCACTGCGGCCGAGTTAAATTCGCAACTAAAAGCTGCCGGAATTTTGGCAAGTGCGCTCGGTCCTAAGTTCTTACGATTGGTTACCCATTTGGATATTACCGATTCCGATATGGAAATCGTGATGCAAGTACTACCGGAATTACTTAAGCGCGCCTTCGTGGCGTAAGAACCACTCTTTCGCATCCAAGCCATACGCGTAATTTCCTAAGGCGCCACCCGATTTCACAACCCGATGACATGGCACAATTGGCGCGATCAAATTTCGAGCACATGCACTACCAGCTGCTCTTACTGCATCTGGCGAGCCAGCACGCTTTGCGATTTCGGCATAGGACATGGTTTTCCCAACCGGAATTTTACGGAGCGCTTTCCAAACTGCCTGTGAAAAATCAGCTCCCGGTTGTCTAACTTGTATTCCGCCAAAGGCAGCTAAATCACCATCGAAGTAATCACTCACCAAATCACTAATGATTGGAATGCTTTTAACGGTAGTAGCTTTTCTGGCTGAATCATCGGAATCCATGCGGCTCAATAAATCTTCATAACTTGTGAACCCAGCCCCAAGAAGCACATGTTCATCGCTGATCAGATAGAGAGCGCCCACCGGAGTCTTGTAGAGGGCTCGTTGTAGCATCCCGCAAGTCTATTCCTGATTTTGAAGTTCGGAAATAACTTTTTGAAACTCCCAGGAAATAATTAGCATCTTGCGTTTTGAAGTTAGCCCTGATTTCACCTGAATGTCACGCTTTGGGATCTTTAGTACATCAGCCAAGAGCTTTATGACGGCTTCGTTCGCACTCCCATCAACTGCTTGCGCGGTAACTGAGATAACGAGCCGGTCATCGCGGCTACCTCCCACACGATTGTGGGCGGCGCCTGGCTTTACATAAACGGGTACTAACATCTCTTGACAAATATAAAGATTTAACGATCCCGCAGCATCTCGGCGACCAAGAAAGCTAGTTCAAGGGATTGGGTGTGATTGAGTCTTGGATCGCAGGCCGATTCATAGCGCATCGCTAAGTCCTCGTGAGAGATCTGCTCCCCGCCCCCGACGCACTCGGTGACATCGTCACCAGTGAGTTCGATGTGAACGCCGCCAGGATGAGTTCCTAAGGCTTTATGAACCTCAAAGAAACCCCGCACTTCATCAGTTACATCTTCAAAGCGTCGCGTCTTGTAACCGCTTGGGGCTTCATAGGTATTGCCGTGCATTGGATCGCAGACCCAGAGCACTTTGGCGCCAGATTTTGTAACGGCATCGACCAAGGCTGGCAACTTCTCGCGAATGAGACCAGCACCCATTCGGGTTATAAAAGTTAGTCGCCCGGGCTCGTTATTTGGATTGAGCTTTGCAATCATCGCCAGCGCCTCTTCGGGCGTGCTCTTTGGCCCAAGTTTAATTCCGATTGGGTTGTGAATCTTGGAAGCGAAATCCATGTGAGCGCCATCGAGCTGGCGGGTGCGCTCCCCGATCCAGACGAAGTGAGCCGAAACGTCATACGGCAATTGAGTGCGTGAATCAATGCGAGTGAGCGCCTTCTCGTATTCGAGAATTAGCGCTTCGTGGCTGCTGTAGAAGTCCACAGTTTTAAAGGCTTCTGGGTCAACGCCGGCAGAGGCCATAAATTCCAAGGCTCGGCCAATCTCATTTGCCATCTGCTCGTAGCGAGCGCCGTAGCGCGGATCATTGATAAAGCCCTTATTCCATTCGTGAACCTGGCGAAGATCGGCAAAACCACCTTGGGTAAAGGCACGAACTAAATTTAAGGTTGCGGCTGAGGTGTTATAGACCTGAACCAAGCGATCGGGATTTGGGGTCCGGGCTTCGAGGGTAAATTCCAAATCATTTACCGCGTCGCCGCGATAAGCCGGTAGAACAACTTCGCCGCGGGTCTCTAAATCGTTACTTCTTGGCTTAGCAAATTGTCCAGCCATCCGACCGACCTTGATTACCGGAAGGCTAGAGAAATATTGAAGCACTGCCGCCATTTGTAAAATCGTCTTGATCCGATTTCTAATTGAATCAGCAGTTGCCGCCGCAAAAGTTTCGGCGCAATCCCCGCCTTGTAGCCAAAATGCGCGACCAGCTGCGGCTTCGGCGATTCGAGCTTTGAGATTGTCGCACTCGCCTGCGAAGACCAACGGTGGCAGCTTGCGTAGCGTGCCAACCGCCTTGGTTACCGCTTCCCCCGTTGGGCCACCTGGCCAATTGGGCTGTTGGGCCGCAATCAAGCCAGGGGTGAATAGGGCATCAATATCTACCACTGGGGTGGTGGGCTTTGAATCGCGCGCTTCATTAGTCAGCATGGTTGTAATCGTAGGGAAATTGTTCGCCCAAGGGCGGGCAATTAACCGAAGAAGATCTCCGCTTCTGCATAGAGGGATGGGTCAACAAGCTTCAAGTGGTCGGTAGCGCTCGCTAGTGGAACTCGAACGATGTTGGTGCCATGGAGGGCCGTCATCTTGCCCCAGTCACCTTCATGGACTGCAGTGATTGCCGAAAGTCCAAAGCGAGTAGCAAGTACTCGATCAAATGCAGTGGGGGTACCACCACGTTGAATATGTCCGAGAACTGAGGTTCGTGCCTCTTTGCCGGTCTTCTCTTCGATCTGGCCAGCGAGCCATTCGCCAATGCCTGCAAGTTTTACATGGCCAAAGGAATCTAAGGTCTGATCCTTGGTCTTCATATCGCCATCTTGTGGAATGGCGCCTTCGGCAATGACGATGATTGGCGCGTAAGAGGATTCGAATCGAGATTCCACCCACTTGCAGACCTGATCAACGGAGAATTTAACTTCTGGAATCAAGATACAAGCGGCGCCGCCAGCGATACCAGCATGCAATGCGATCCAACCAGCATGGCGACCCATAACTTCAACGATCAAGGCGCGGTGGTGTGACTCGGCAGTTGTGTGAAGGCGATCAATTGCTTCGACGGCAATATTTACCGAGGTATCAAAGCCAAAGGTGTAATCGGTGTTATTTAAATCGTTATCAATTGTCTTTGGAACGCCAACTACGTGAACGCCCAAGGCATCAAGTTTTGTCGCTACGCCCAAAGTATCTTCGCCGCCAATTGCAATTAAAGCGTCGATATTCATGGCCGCTAAATTCTCTTTAATCCGCTCAACGCCACCTTCGATTTTGAAGGGGTTGGTTCGCGAAGAGCCCAAGATGGTGCCGCCGCGGGGCAGAATTCCTCGGGTAGCAGCTAGATCCAATGGCATGGTTAGACCCTCTAGTGGTCCCTTCCAGCCATCCCTAAAGCCGACAAATTCGTAGCCATACTCTTTAACGCCCTTGCGAACTACGGCACGAATCACCGCGTTCAAGCCGGGGCAATCGCCACCGCCAGTGAGAACACCAATACGCATAATTAACTCCAGATCGAAATGAAAAAATGTGGTTTGGAATGGTCAACGATGACTCCGTAAGTCTACCCTGCGACATATGGCACTAGTAGCGGGCATTGACTCCTCCACGCAGTCGGTAAAAGTCGTAATTCGCGAGGCCGAAACTGGTCAACTTATTCGCCAAGGAAGAGCCAGCCACCCAGATGGCACCGAAGTCGATCCAGCTCACTGGTGGGTAGCCCTGCAGGCTGCCATTGCCGATGCCGGCGGTTTTGAAGATGTGGCGGCAATTTCAGTTGGTGGTCAGCAACATGGAATGGTCGTATTAGATAGCGCGGGCGCTGTTATTCGCCCTGCCCTGCTCTGGAATGACACTCGATCGGCACAGGCTGCCGCCGACCTCAACTTTGAAATTGGTGGCCCCGCCGCTATGGCCGCGGCCGTTGGCTCGGTACTGGTGGCCTCTTTTACCGCCAGTAAAGTTCGCTGGCTAGCCGATCACGAACTAGAGAACGCCGCCCGAGTAGCCGCGATAGCGCTGCCCCACGATTGGCTAACTTGGAAGCTTTCGGGCTCTACAAATTTAGAAGATCTGACTACCGATCGCAGCGATGCCTCGGGCACTGGCTACTTCGATCCCGTGAGCTCCACATATCGCCGAGATATTTTGGCGTTGGCACTTCGCTCTGATCGGCCGATAATTTTGCCGCGCATCATCGCTCCCACGACCTTTGCTGCCAAAACCTCAGCCGGGATTCCAATTGCAACGGGTGCGGGCGATAACGCCGCAGCTGCTCTAGGAGTTCAAGCCAAACCTGGCGATGTCGTAGTTTCGTTGGGCACCAGCGGAACCGCCTTTGCCGTTTCAACAACTTCGACTCACGATGCCTCTGGTGAAGTTGCCGGCTTTGCCGACGCTGCTGGAAATTTCTTACCTTTGGTCTGCACCTTAAATGCCGCGCGTATTCTGGATGCCGCCGCGCGCATTCTGGGCGTAGATCATGATCGCCTAGGTGAACTGGCACTTGCTTGCGCGCCGGGTGCAAAAGGCTTAACGCTGCTGCCCTATTTTGAAGGTGAGCGAACCCCAAACCGCCCAGACGCTACTGGCGTTTTCGCCGGAATGAATTTAGCAAACTCTCATCGCGAAAATTTTGCTCGGGCAATGGTCGAAGGAATGTTGTGCGGGTTGGCCGATGCCGTTGAATCATTGATAAATCTCGGAGTTGATGTGCAACGAATTCTTTTAATCGGCGGTGCTGCAAAAAATCCAGCAGTCGGCGAAATAGCTTCGGCGCTTTTTGGTCGCACCGTGGTACTGCCGCCAGCGGGCGAATATGTCGCAGATGGCGCGGCCAAGCAAGCAGCATGGGCGCTCTTAGGTGGCGGAGAACCACCACACTGGTACGGTGGCGAGATTCTCACCTACTCTTCTAAACCCTCCCCTGAAGTATTGATTCAATATCGCAAACTTCGCGACCAAACCGTTAACTGGTAGCAACTAAAAGAAAGAAGAAGTAATGAGTCTTAAGCCAGAGATTGCAACTTACTTAGAGGCGATGTCAAAAGTCGTCGCGCCTGAACTTTGGGAAGCGCCGATGTCAGTTCAACGAAAGAACCGAGTAGGACGCGTTGCCCTGGCGGGAATCCCAGAGCCAATTTTTGAGGAGGAGCATCGCTTTATCCCTGGGCTAACTTCTGATCTGCCAATTCGAATTTTTCGCCCCCGCGCCAAAGGTCCGCTACCAGCGATGATCTATTTCCATGGTGGTGGTTGGTCGGTCAATACCTTAGATATGTATGAACAGAGCCTGCGTTCAATTGCAAATAAAGCCCAGATCATAATTATTGCGGTCGCTTATCAAAAAGCACCAGAACACCCATTTCCGATGCCATTTGATGATTGCTACACAACACTTGAGTGGGCTGTTAAAAATTCCGATCGTCTAGGAATTGATTCAACTGCTATTGGTGTCGGTGGCGACAGCGCAGGTGCAAATCTAGCGTCGGGCGCTGCTCTAAAAGCCCGTGACGAAGGCGAAATTACCTTGGCTTTCCAATTGCTCATCTATCCTTGCAATAGCTATGAAATGGCATACGAATCCGCTACCAAGAACGCCACTGGTCTGGGGTTAACAACAAAGTCAATGCGCTGGTTCTGGGAGGCTTACCTGCAGCGCGCTGAAGATCGAAAGAATCCCTATGCCGTTCCAGTTATGGCTAAAAGTTTCGCCCATCTGCCACCCGCAATCATCGTGACCGCCGAATTCGACCCATTGGTTGATGATGGCGCCAACTACGCCGAACTACTTAAGCGCGATGGCGTACAAACCTTCTATCGCGAGTACGAAGGTCAGATCCATGGCTTCATGGTCCTGGCGTCAATCACCCCAGATGCGGAAATGGCGCAACAAAATGTGGCCCACGAAATCAATGCCCTGCTGGATCGAACCTTTTAGGCATTATTCGAATTAAAGTTTCCGGTCTTTGCACTTTGTAGTACAAAAGCGCGGCCTGCTTCCAAGCGCGCGATCGGTACTCGAAATGGTGAACACGAGACATAATCTAAATCCAGGCTCTGAAAGAAGTGAATGCTCAGCGGATCGCCACCATGTTCACCGCAGACGCCCAACTTCAATTTTGGTTTTACCTTGCGGATCTCTTCAACTGCCAGCTTTACCAACAGTCCGACACCATCTTGGTCCAGCGATTCAAATGGACTAAAAGGCAACAGCTCTAAGTCTAAGTAGCGCGGCAAGAATGACGACTCAGCATCATCGCGACTAAAAGCCCAAGTTAATTGAGTTAAGTCGTTGGTACCGAAGGAGAAGAAGTCCGAATAATCAGCCAACTTAGCAGCGGTGATCGCGGCGCGCGGTGTTTCGATCATGGAGCCAATCTTGATATCTAAACTGCTGTCATTTGCCGTCAATACTCGTGCAATCTCTGCTTCAAGCGTGGAGCGGAAGTACAACAGTTCGCGCTGACTGGCCACTAACGGAATCATGATCTCTGGTCGCACAATGGTGCCGCCGCGCTGTGCTTCCAGCGCCGCCAAGGTAATGGCCCGAACCTGCATGGTGAAGAGCTCCGGGATTAAAACGCCCAAACGAACCCCCCGAAGACCCATCATCGGGTTGGACTCGTGCCAGCGATTAACAGCGCGATACATCGCGATTTCGCGTTCGGTTGGGACTTCACCTTTTGCCTCTTTGGTGGCGATGTTCACGGCCAAGGTGGTTCGATCGGTTAAGAATTCATGTAGCGGCGGATCCAATAACCGAATAGTTACCGGCAAACCATCCATCGCTTTGAAGATTCCCAAAAAGTCGGCAAACTGCAACTTCTCCATCTCGGAGATAATTGTTTTTCGTTCGGACTCTTCATCGGTCAGCACCAGCGCCTCAACTAAAGAGCGCCGCTCCCCCAGGAACATATGTTCAGTACGAGTTAGACCAATTCCTTCAGCGCCCAATCGACGGGCAGTAGCCGCATCTTCTGGGGTGTCGGCGTTCGTCCGGACGCCCATGACGCGCACCGCATCGGCATAGCGCAAGAATTGGTCAACTGCATAAATTACTGGTGAATATTCCGAAGCTTTTAGATTACCTTGCAAATAAGTGGTGACGGGCGAGGGAACGACTGGAACCGCATCGGCGTAAATAACGCCAGTAGTTCCATCGATGGAAATAATCTCGCCCTCGTAAACAACTAGCTCGCCCACCCGAAATAACTTCTCCTCATTATTAACTTCGATAGCTTCAGCCCCGCAAACTGCAGCGCGACCCATTCCTCGGGCAACAACTGCAGCATGTGATGTCTTGCCGCCGCGACTTGTCAGAATTCCTTGCGCCGCAACCATCCCCGCCAAATCCTCTGGGCTGGTTTCGCGACGAACCAAAATTACTTTCTCGCCGGCAAGCGCCATGTCGGCGGCTCGGCTTGATTCAAAAACTACCTTTCCTACTGCGGCACCGGGAGAGGCGGCAATTCCACGTGCGATTTCGCGCTTTGCCACGCTCTTATCAAATTGCGGAAACATCAATTGGCTTAAGTGCTCCCCGCTTACCCGGCTAATCGCTTGATCCATAGTGATCATGCCCTCGCCCACCAAATGTGAGGCAATTCGAAAGGCTGCCTCGGCAGTGCGCTTACCAACGCGGGTCTGCAGAATCCACAACTTGCCAGATTCAATTGTAAATTCAATGTCGCACATATCCCGGTAATGCGATTCCAACTTTCGCATAATATTTTGTAGCTCGTTAAATGATTTGTTATCCAACTCTTCTAACTCAGAGAGCGGCAGCGAGTTCCGAATGCCAGCGACAACATCTTCACCTTGGGCCATTGGCAAGTAGTCGCCATAGGCGCCGGTCTCACCAGTTGATGGATTACGGGTAAAGCAAACGCCCGTACCAGAGCTCTCGCCAATATTTCCAAAGACCATCATCTGCACATTTACCGCCGTGCCCAAATCATTTGAGATCCGCTCCCGACGGCGGTATAGCTGTGCTCGGTCGGAATTCCAGGAGTGAAAGACCGCTTCAATTGCTCGGCGAAGTTGAGTTTGCGCATCAAACGGGAAAACCTCTCCGGTGACCTCTTCGATTAACTTAATGTGAGCATCGCCCAATTCTCGAAGCGCGACCGGCGTCAATTCCGCAATATTTGCCACGCCATGTCGATCCATTACCGCTTGGCGGACTACTTCAAAGCGCTCATTTGATATTCCATAAACAATCCGGCCATACATATCAATAAATCTGCGGTACGAATCCCAGGCAAATCGCGCATCTGCGGTTAACTCGGCTAACGCGGTTGCAATTTCGGGGGAAATTCCGACATTTAAAACGGTTTCCATCATGCCGGGCATCGAGAATTTTGCGCCTGAACGAACCGAGACCAGAAGTGGCTTTGTAGGATCCCCGAATTTTTTTCCGGTTGACTCTTCTAACTGCGCAACCGCCAAATCAACTTCTTCAAGTAAATCAACTGATACAACGCCGCTAATTAAAAAATCCTGACACGCTCGCGTCGAAATTGTGAAACCATCTGGAACTGGAATTTGTAACTTGACCATCTCGGCCAGGTTCGCACCCTTACCACCCAATAGGTCGCCCATATTTCGATCGCCGAAACTAAATGGAAATACTCTGGTTTGCATCGTTGCAAATCTCCTAATTCTCGGAACGAAAATTACGGGCGCGTTATTTAATTTTGGGGAATTAAGTTGACGGAATCCTGCCACACGGTGACTACATCAGGTTTCCATTTAATCGGGGGCGAAAGAGTGAGGTGAGGCACAGAGTATTTAGTACAAGCGTAGCCACTAACCCTTAGGCAGCCAGACTGTTGCGAATCGCTTGCCGGCTTCAACCACCCAACGCTTGGTGTCATCCATGGCCGCCTCGCCAGAGCCGGCAAGGTCAACGAGCGTGATACCCATTTCGGCATCTTCTGGAAAATCTATGGCTTTTGAGCCCACACAATAGGCAACCGGTCGTTCCAACGAGGTCGCAACTTGTCTGATGTATCCAACAACCTTGCCGCTCCAACTTTGCGAATCTAGCCGACCTTCGCCCGTTATCACTAGATCAGCTTCAGCGATTGCTTCAGCTACTCCGACAATCTTTCCAATCGCAGCCGAACCAGAGACATATTTGGCTCCCCAGCCAGCGCGCAAGCCATAAGAAGTTCCACCCGCTGAACCGCTGCCCGCTGAGTCGGTGACTTTGCAGATTTGGGAAAACTTTCGTAGACCACTTTCCAACACCGCAATATCCGCCGCAGTCGCACCTTTCTGGGGTCCGAAGACCGCAGCTGCGCCCATCTCGCCAAGCATCGGATTAGAGACATCGACCAAACAGATAACACCGCCTTTTGGCGGGTGCAAGAAATTGGAACTATCAATCTCGGCCAAGTCGTTTAATCCGGCGCCACCAAGCGAGATTTCATCGCCCATCGAATCCAAAAAGGAAAACCCCAGCGCCCGTAGCGCCCCGCTGCCACCATCGGTACTTCCGGAGCCACCTAGGGCAACATAGATCCGCTCAACATCGGGATGGCGACGAACCTCATTTAAAACTTGGCCCAAGCCGTAAGTATGGGCGGTTAAAGGTTCTAACTTTTCCATCATGGTGATTCCAGAAGCGCTGGCTAGCTCCACAATCGCGCTGCCATCATCGAGCAATAACCAATGCGCCCGATTAGTACGGCCATCTGCCCCAATTACCGAAAGCGTTGACTTTTCAACATCATCCCGCGCGGCCGCGATAGCTTCCAAAGTTCCTTCGCCGCCATCTGCCATTGGGATCAAGATCAGTTGATCATTTGGTCGAACTTCTAGCCAACCTTCGGCCAGCCACTGCGCCACATCGCTGTTAGTTGCCGAACCTTTGAAAGAATCAGGGGCAATAACTATTCGGGACATGTCTTTATTGTATGCACATAAACAAAATTACCCTCCCCGCGGTCGCCCTCGACGGCCGCAAGAGAGGGTAATTCCTTTTAGCTGATTAGGACTTTATAGCACCTGCTCCGGTAGAGAAGTAGTTTGGATACTTATCTGCCTTTGCCAAGTCACGGGCTGAAGCCGCGACAAAGGAATCGGTGTAAGTGGCACGAAGGTTTACATTCTTCATGTCAGCTGCGGTCCACGCACCTGAAGCGAGCTTGCCTCGGCCATCGATCGTTAGTACCGAGCGTGGTCCAAGGGAAGGCATCTTTCCAGTTGGGTTGTACATAACGAGCTCGTCATTTAGCGCCTTAACATAAGTGTCAAGACCGGTACCGGCGTAGTAATCAGCTGGAACCTTTGCTGCGATTTGAGCTGCAGTGTGGGACTCGATGAATCGAGTGGTATCCATCATCGCATCAACCACACGCTGAGTTAGATCTGGGTGAGTTGTGACCCAATCTTCGCGGCCATAAACGCAAGTTGCTGGATAAGGTCCACCAAGAGCTGCCTTGGTCAATGAGCCGTAGCGCATATCGGTCAATACATATCCGATGCCTTGACCTAGAACAGCAGAGATTGTTGGCTCCGTTGTCATTCCGCAGTCAATTGCCTTGTTCTTCATAGCTGCAATGAATGTTGTTCCAGCGCCAGCAACATAAGAGTGCATTGCTGATTGTGGAACGCCTGCTTTTGCACCTAGTGAAAGGGTCAAGAAGTTAGTTGATGAACCAAGACCCGTTACACCCAAGCTAACGCCGCCCTTTTGCTTCGCCCAGTCCGCCGGGCTATTTATGATGCCCTTTAAGTCAGACCGACAAAGTTCAACTTCACCCGGAGATTGCAACAACGTCGCAACATTTATGGTGTTCTTGCCCTTGATTCGAAGATCGATATTGTGATCATAGAAACCTAGAACGAAGTCAACCGAACCAGTGAGCATGTCATCCTCTGCGCTTGCTCCTGCTGCTTCATCTGTCAGTACTACGTTAATACCGTACTTCTTGTAGTAGCCAAGTTGCTGTGCAAGCATCGCATGAATGTAGATCTGCTTGGACAAGCCACCGACCTCGATACGTACTGTTGGAAGTGCTGCCTTTGCGGGAGCAACAACAACCATTGCGAGGCTCATAGCAATCGCACTGACGAGTGCAAGCCGTCGATTAACTTTTCTCATTTTTCTCCTTTTCCTGGATTGTTTAGAGTTCTGATCCAGAAACTTGTGTTGGGCGCCAATTAAGAAGACGGTCTTCTAATTTGGTTATTAGGAATTCGGCCGAGAGCGCCATGATTGCGATTAAAACCATCGCGGCATAAACGCCATTTGGATTGAAGTTTCCTTGAGCAGTTGCGATTAACAATCCAAGGCCACGTTGGGCGCCAAGGAATTCACCGACAATCGCTCCAATTAATGCGAAACCAAAGCTCACGTGCATACTTGCAGTAATCCATGAAAGTGCCGAAGGGAAAATCACGCGGCGCAAGACATCTCGCTTGGAAGCGCCCAGTAGCCGAGCATTCGAAATCAATTTATTGTCAGCTTCTCTGGTTCCCTGGAAGGCATTGAAGAAGACCGGGAAGAAGACCAGCACGAAGGCCAGCGCAACTTTAGAGATTGAACCTAAGCCCAGCCAAAGCACGAAGATCGAGCCCAGAACTACACGAGGGATCGAGTTCGAAACCTTGATATATGGCGCGAAGATTTCCGCAGCAGTTTTATTACGGGCAAGAAAGACACCGAAAATAATGCCAAGGATGACGCCCGCAAAGAAACCATAAGTCGCTTCATAGAACGTCACCCAGGCATTTACCCAAAGCGAGCCGATAGAAGTCCCATTCTGGACCCAGACTTTGAGCTGATGGAGGACACCCGTTGGACGTCCATAAAAGAAGGGATCCAAAATTTTCTTATCGGCCAAAATCTGCCATGTACCCATGAGTAAAACCGCAAAACCAAGTTGCAGCGAATGAACCTTGATCCGGTGTGTTGTGTTGCGTCGCTTGATCTCTTGATCGGAAAGATATTCTTCGGCCATTTTTACTTCTTTCCTGAAGGGGCAATTAATTGACGTTGGTAAGCCAGATCCACTTCATCGCGAAGCACGTTCCAGATCTCGTGGTAGATCGCCAGAAACTCTGGCGTGAAGCGGATATCGCGAGCTTTGCGCGGCCGCGGCAAGTCAATCTTGAAATCTGCTTTGACTTGCGCCGGACCGGCGGTTAAAACAATTACTCGGTCAGCCAAGGCGATCGCCTCTTCTAGATCGTGAGTCACAAAGAGCACTGTTGATTTAGTTTGCTCCCACAAGCCCATCAGTTCATCAGTCATGATGCTTCGAGTCTGAACATCCAACGCACTAAATGGTTCATCCATCAGCAACAGCGATGGCTCATTTATAAGTGATTGTGCCAGCGCAACGCGCTTCTTCATTCCACCAGAAAGTTGATGAGGATAGTTATTTTCAAAGCCAGTTAAACCCACCTTTGCGATCCAACTCTTAACCAAAGCATCATGATCTTTTACCTTACGAAACTTTGGACCAGCTGCAATGTTGCTGTAAACATTCATCCACGGGAACGTTGCATCATGCTGAAAGACAAAGCCAGTCGAAGTATCAATGTCATGAACTTCAACACCATTTACCGTAACTTTTCCAATGCTTGGCTGTTCCAACCCCGCCAACAACGTTAAAGCAGTTGACTTTCCACAACCCGTTGGTCCAACCAAGGCTACAAACTGCCCCGCTTCGACTTCGAATTCCAAGTTGGCAAGTGCCTGATACCAAGTACCTTTTGGCGTTCTAAAACGCTTTGAGACCTTTTCAAATTTAACTGCGCTGCCACGATTCATGGTGGGAGGTTATTTCCCAACACCTGCAAAACAATGCTTCTTCTTAAAACTGGTGAATTAACTCATTTTTCGGCGTTTTGCTCATTAATCTCAAGAGCGCGGGGGCAGACAAAGCCATTAGCAATGGAGAGAATAAGCCCTCACAAGGGGGTGGCTGATATGGCAGGAGAGCGCAATCTTTTACTTCGCGTTGCCGGCAACCGCCTGATAGTCGTCCTTATCGCTGGAATCCTAGGTCTTACGCTCGCATATAACGCGGCACGTTCTGCTCAAGATAATCAATATGAGATGCGGGCGCTGGCTATTGCCGAAGCGACAGCTGCCATACCTGAACTTCCGGAAATGCTGACCAGTGGGGATCCGGCCGGCCGAATCCCCGAGATCGCTGAAACGATCCGCAAGAATACCAACGCTTCTTATGTAGTTATCGCCAATGACCACGGGATTCGCTTCTCCCATCCCAACCCGGCGATGATTGGTCAAAGAATTGACGGCCAACTTTTAGCACTTAAAGGTAAGTCATACACGACAATCAACAATGGTTCACTGGGCCGATCAGTAAATGGTAAAACCCCGATTCATAACAACGCTGGCAAAATTGTTGGCATGGTCTCGGCTGGTATTTTGGTAAGCCAGTTAACAACCGAGGGAAGTTACTTACTTCATGGCTTCTTGATTTATGGCTTAGGTTTTCTCTTTGCCGGTCTGATCCTCTCGGAGTTCTTCGTGCGCTTAGCCCGAAATCGCAAACTTGCCGAAGAGCTCGAAGATATCACCACTCAATTCCAGGAACGCGATGCCATGTTGCATGCCATTCGCGAAGGTGTAATTACATTAAATGCTGATCGAAAAATCACTCTGATAAATGATGAAGCTATCCGCCTGCTCGATCTCAGTACAAATGTCATCGGCAAGCAAATTACCGATGTCATCCCTGAAGGTCGGTTACGGGCGCTGCTCGAAGGCAAGATTGCCGACGATGACGATCTGCGGGTTCTAACTGATAAATTCTCGATTCTCATTAATCGACGGGTTGTTATTGATCACGGGATCACACTTGGATCGGTAATTACCTTAAGGGACCGCACCGAACACATCGGACTGCTACGCGAACTCGAGAGTGTCCAAAACTTCACCGAAGCACTTCGCTCTCAACAACATGAATTCGCAAATCGCCTCCACACCATCAACGGACTCTTGGAGTTAAAGAAGTACGACGAGGCTTCCGAATTCTTAGGTGAGATTGCCCTGGTTCAAACCAGTTTGGCCGAAGACCTGGGAATCAAGCTCGGCAACTCGTTAATCACCGCTCTTCTGATCGCTAAGGTAGCCATCGCCCGTGAACGTGGCGTCTCATTAGTCATTGAAGTAATTGCTCCGATTGATGACCTCACCATTGACCAAAATGCCTTAGTCACCATAGTCGGCAATCTCATCGACAATGCCATCGATGCCGCGGCTGGTTCACCCAGGCCCGAAGTCTCAGTTATCTTTTCTAATACCGGCGATGGCGGGAAATTCATCAAGGTTCACGACAGTGGCCCTGGGTTGCCCGAGGAAGACCCAACCATGGTCTTCGAAGATGGCTACTCCACCAAATCCACTAGAGGCGCTGGCCACCGTGGTCTAGGTCTGGCGATCGTGCAACGCTTAGTCAATCAAGCTTCCGGTTCCATCATCGCCATAAACGAAAATGGCGCCACCTTTATCGTGGAACTTCCCACTCTCTCTGTTGATGTATTGGGCGGGATCAACTCTTGATCAACACCCTCATCGTCGAAGACGACTTTCGCGTCGCTGAAATTCACACCGCCTATGTCTCAAACATCCCGGGCTTTAAAGTGGTTGGCACCGCACACACTGGCGCACAGGCTTATGACTTAGTCCTCGAAAAGAAGCCCGACCTCGTTCTGCTTGATCTCTACTTGCCAGATGAGCACGGCCTCAGCCTCTTTAGTCGATTACAACAACTCCCACGAGGTTCCAAGACCGATGTCTTCATCATTTCCGCTGCTCGCGATGTGGCCAGCATTCGTGAAGCACTTCAATTGGGCGCAACTCAATACATCATGAAACCTTTTAATCAGCGGCAATTAGCCGACCGGCTCATTGCGTACAAGGCAGCTCGCGAACGATTAGATACCGGTTCGGAAATCTCGCAAGAGGAAGTCGATCGCTTATCCGCGCTAATGCGTGGGCCACGACTACAAAGTAAAACGGCAGAAGTCGAACGCAATCCAACCACCGCCACAATTTTGAAGTACATCGGCAATCTAAAAGAAGCAGTTTCCGCCAACCAAGTATCCGATGAACTGGGTTTAAGCAGAGCGACCGCACAACGTTATCTTTCACAAATGGTTGAGAACGGCCAATTAGAACTGACCCTTCAATATGGCGCGACTGGTCGACCCATCCACCTCTTTCGCTTAACTATAGTATGACCATGGGAAAGACTTCAGTTAACACCATCTTCATAGCTGCCATGGTGATGACGATCATTGGCGCAGACGTACTCTTCTTCAGACACCACACCGGCCCTCGACTAGCCGCCAATATCGGAATCGCGCTTGTTTATTTAGCTTTCTATTGGCGCTTCATAAAGAACTCATAGGCGATCTTTAACTGGACGCGTTCTTTTTTAGCAAGTCGCGAATCTCAGTCAGCAACTGAATATCTTCCGGCGTTGCAGCTGGAGCAATCGCCTTCTCTTCGCTCTTCAATCGAGATGCGATCCGATTCATCGGCGTCACGATAAAGAAGTAAAGAACTGCCCCAACAATCAAGAAGTTAAGGATTGAGTTGATAAAGGCGCTCCAGTCGAAAGAGACGCCATTTACGATAAAGGCGCCACCATGAACTCCCCCGCCACCCACCAATTTAATGAGCGGTTCAATGAAGGACTTTGTTAACTGCGTGACTATCCCGCTAAAAGCGGCGCCGATTACAACCGCGATAGCTAGGTCAACGACATTGCCTCGCATTATGAAATCTCGAAATCCTTTAATCATCTACTTCTCCCCCTCGTACCTCGATATTCGGCTAATTTACAGGCACTTTCCCGAAAAGCGAGTTGATCGGGTGGACTCGGGAACGGTGAGGTCAGGCGGTAGAGTTCCATTTCACGAACTAGGGATAAATATGGATGAACTCCGCGCCGCTGATCCGACAGCACCATTAGCTGTCCGACTGCGCCCTGCCACCATCGAAGAACTTCTTGGACAACCGCATCTGCTCCAACCCGGTTCGCCTCTCATTCGATTAATCCAAGGCGACGAGAAGCACATCACCAGCGTCCTCCTTTATGGCCCACCCGGAAGCGGCAAGACCACGCTGGCCAAAATGATTGCTCATTCGGGTTCGCGGGCATTTGTTGAACTCTCGGCTGTAAGTTCCGGCGTCGCTCAAGTTCGCGAAGTCCTGACCCAAGCCCAAGAACGATTGCAACTGGAAAATCGAGAGACCGTTCTTTTCATCGATGAAGTACACCGCTTCTCGAAAGCCCAACAAGATGCCTTGCTGCCGGGAGTTGAAAATCGGTGGGTGACCTTGGTTGCTGCCACTACCGAAAATCCATCCTTCTCGATCATCTCGCCATTGTTATCGCGCTCCATCGTTCTCACCCTTCGCGCCATTCCCGATACCGACATCCAAGCCCTGATCAATCGAGCGATCACAGATGTCCGCGGGTTAAATAACGAAGTCACCATTGCGCCTCAAGCGCTGGATTCGCTGGTTCGCCTGGCCGCTGGCGATGCCCGAAGAGCGCTCACATACTTAGAAGCTGCGGCCGGTGCTGCCAGCGGTGAAATCACTACTGAAGTTTTGAGCCGGGCGGTGGATCGAGTAATTGAAAACTACGATCGCGGCGGCGACAATCATTATGACGTTGCCAGTGCTTTGATCAAGAGCATCCGAGGCTCGGATGTTGATGCTGCATTGCACTACTTGGCTCGAATGTTGGAATCAGGCGAGGACCCACGTTTCATTGCCAGGCGCGTGATGATCAGCGCCAGCGAAGATATTGGCCTGGCCGACCCAGGTGCATTGGGATTGACGGTTGCTGCAGCCCAAGCAGTTACAATGATCGGAATGCCAGAGGCTCGAATCATTCTGGCCGAAGCCGTTACTTATCTGGCATGTGCTCCGAAATCCAACGCCGCGTATCTTGCAATTGATGCGGCCATTGCTGATATTCGCGCTTCCAAATCCGGACCCATTCCGGCGCATTTACGTGACGCCAATTCCGGTGCACTGCGCGATAGCAAGGTCGCCGCTGCCAGAGAATCTGATTCGTACATCTACCCACATGACCTACCAAACGCCGTTGCCCAGCAGCAGTACTTACCCGATGCTCTCGTTGGAACCGAGTATTACCACCCAACAACTCACGGGTATGAAGCGCGGATAAAAACCGCGTTAGAGCAAATCCGCAAAATGCTTCGGAGAAGTTAATCGAGTTGAAATGCAAAAAAAAGAAAGACCCCCCATCGAAACCGATGAGGGGTCAGCCATTTACCTAGATCTTACAAAGTGACCATTTCTACTTAAATAATTTCAGCCGCAGAAGATTCATTCAATCGCGAAAGAGCCATTGGTTTAAAACCTTTGAAAAAC
>SESB01000448.1_pt1 | contig 29846 bp, 21 predicted proteins | sample 3171441 | NCBI WGS metagenome assembly SESB01 (sample SAMN06051867, study PRJNA518727) | freshwater metagenome | biome: subpolar coniferous forest; feature: holomictic lake; material: water; isolation source: holomictic Lake 227, 6 m depth | place: Canada: near Kenora, Ontario | collected... | reverse complement strand
AACATTCTGTTTATTCACTGAAATCAGGCAATTCCCAAGGCTTTCCAAAAAATATAAAATGTCACATTAACCCGGTTTTCGGGCAAAATGTGTACATTTGCGTCACAAAACCGTCACATTTTTATGGCAACCTACCAAATATTTCTCCGCACGGAAGCACTCAAGAAAAACGGGAGCACCCCTGTTTATCTCCGAGTAAGATTTGGAAACAACAAAAAGGACTTCGCCCTGGGAGTTTCAGTTGCCGAACCGAAAAGATACTGGGATCCGGAAACCAACCAGATGAAGAAATGTGATTGGCAAAAAGTCCAGGATATTAACCAGGTCATTTCTTCTGCCGACAAACTGGCCAGGGATATCATATTTAAACATACCTGGGGTGATAAGATGAATGACCCCTTTTCAATTGAGGATTTTGAACGTGAATTCAGAAAGAGTGCTGACAATTCGGACTCATTTTACGCTTTTGCTAAAAATGAGATTGAGATATTAAAGAAAAAGAATGCCGCAAAAGATACCATCCGGGGATATACTTCATATATCAGTAAGTTGAAGGCCTTCAAGCCTGCCTTATCCTTTAATGAGATTACGCGGGATTTTGTGACGCAATACCATATTTATATGGTATCCAAACTCGGGAACCAGGTGAACACCGTACATAAATCACTATCTTTCATGCGTACCATGATCAAGCGTGCCCAGCGGGACGGACTGATGAAAGGTAATCCATTCGAATACTACCCGCTTCAGAAAAAAGCCGGCACACGGGAATTCCTGACTGAGGATGATTTGCGGAAACTGGAGAAATTGTTTGCAAAGGATACTCTGAAAAAGTACCAGGCCAATACCTGCAGGTCCTTCCTGTTTGCCTGCTATACCGGGCTTCGTTTTCAGGACGTAAAAAATCTGAGGTTCCAGGACATTAAAGAGGAGGTCCATAATGGGAAAAAGGGATGGATCGTCCGGATCACCATGCATAAAACAAAGGATCCGGTGAGCATCCCTTTAATTGACAAAGCAGTCAGGTTGATCGGGGATGATGAAGGGCTCAAGGCAAAGAAGGTCTTTCATGTTCCGAGCAATCAGGTAGCAAACAGATTTCTGAAAGAGATTGCGACAGCAGCTGAAATTGACAAGAATGTAACCTTCCATGTTTCCCGCCACACCTTTGCCACCAACTCAATCACCCTGGGCATCCCGATTGAGGTTGTCTCCAAACTTCTCGGGCATACGAGTATCAAAAACACGATGATTTATGCCAAGGTGGTTGATGGTGCGAAAATTGCTTATATGGATCTGTGGAATAAGTCGGATGAGAAAAAACAGGATGTGAAAGCCAAAGAAACCGAGGGGCCAGTCAAAAGACAAGTTAGTCAAAAAGTCGGTAAAAGAAAAAATAACAAAGTAGTGAAATAGAAAACCTTTTATGACGCACAGTCATAAGGAAATTTGCATTTATTAATAATCTAGGAAAACCAGTTCACTGAATCAAAAAGAGAAAAATTAATCCCTATTCGGAGGATAATTCATCGAACAGCCCTGTCCCTTCGCGTTTATATCACAATTGCGAATAAGATATAGCCCATTTCAAGCCATACTGTGATGCTCTGTTAATGCATTTTTATTAACCTTAAAGTTCTCACTTTTTGAATCAAAGACCAAGAGACCAATCTCCTTTAGGCTTTTAAGATACATACGTATAGTAACGCCGATTGAAGTCCGAAGGATCCCTCCCTCGTCAAGAATCTCTCTTGTGATTTGATCATAAGTGAAACTGCTTCCAGCATCAATGTGTTCATTGATTACTTTTAGGGCAATCTGATGTTCGTTACACATATGTGGTTATTTTTAGCGGGGGTGCAAAGATACTAATTATTTCCTTAATATTTCTAACTATTGAATTTTTAACAATAATATTTATTGTCTTGACTCTTTCAACCTCTTCAATTTCGCCTTTTGAATCCTTGTAATACACAAAGAACTTCATTGAATTATCTGCTTCCATTTTAAGTGATTTCGGCAGTGAAGACATTTCATCAAAAGTGTAGGTTGTCTTTCCATCTTTATTGTCAACAAGATAAAACTCACTCAAACCATCAGTAATATTCGATTTTACAACAAAAATAATCATCCCCTGTTCTTGGACCTCCTCATTTGCATATTTTTCAATTTTCCTGCACCAACTGTCCAAATTATTATTAATTAGGAGTTGTATTGCAAGTTTCCCAAATGATTCAAAGAACTCATTTTCTTTGTCGAATTTTTCTTTTCTATCAATGAGATCATTTAGGTTTTTTAGAAAAAACAGTGCCCGTCGATCAGACTCCTTGCTATAGTTTGAATAGGAGTCGTAATTTATTCCTTTTGTCTCTAATGATTCAGCATGTAAACTTCTACCTAAATCTGTTATGAAAGATTTATAGTTATAAATTCTTTTCCACAAACTTTTAAAACTCCTTTTACTCTCATATATTTCACTCAATAATGATAATTGATAATTCTCATTAATCTCTTTTTTGGTTTCTTTTAATAAACTTTCAAAATATTTTTGAGAAAAGAAGGATAGCAACCAAAAATCCGTTAACTGAGTAAAAGAATACTTATTCTCATAAAACGAACCACTTCCTTTTATAATATTGTGAATGATGTTGATAACATCAACAATCCCGTCAATAAGTATTAAGCTAGTCCCCACATAATTAGCATCTAGCTCCATTTTCAAATACAATTCAATATTTTTTTGCAATAAATAATCAGACCTTTTTACTGAATGATGATTTACCATATATCGATAAATGTTAAATCTATCATATAGTAACTTTTCAACATCATGCAAAGATTGTATAGACGGCAAGAAAGCATAGTTCTCACTACCCTTAGAGTTTTCAATTCTGGTCAAATAAAATAGTTTAATAATTCGCTCAACATTGCCGGCAGATTTACTGACCCCGGAAACGTACCCATCTCTTTGAACAAAATCAAGTCGGTCTGCATCAATGGAATTAGCAACAATTGACGATAATGAAGCAAATCTTGAACTATCTTTATCTTCTCTTAGTTCAACATAACATAACTCAATGCATTTTAAGGAGAACAAACGTAATATTTTTGACCGTGAGTCAAGTCTTAGATCATTGCATATTGACCTACCTACTTCTTCCAATATTAAACTTGTCAATTTCTTCCCAAGGGCTTCATGAATTTTATCACCTTCTCTGACAATATCCTTAATTTTTTTAATTGTCGGATTCCCTTTTTTACTTTCAGAAAAAATCTCATGAGCAGCCTCAATCGAAAATTCAAAAATATGGCTAAACGGTAAGTGTCCGATATCATGTAAAAGACCATACAATCGTATGGTCTGAAAAAGAATTAATAAGGTAAATTTATCAAGAGGGCTAATATTACTAGTATTTAATCCAAGTTTTTTCTCCACAAAAACATCCCCAATAATCGATATGAGTTCATGATTTATCAACTCACAGTGGGAACTGTTTAAAATGAATTCTGATTTATTTTTGCTTTTTTTACCAAAAACGCTTTTAAAATACGCTGGAAAGACTAATCCTTGATCTTTAAAAGGAATCTGGTCATTATAAAATTCAGAAAAAAGGTTATTACTGTTATCTATTAAGTCAACTATGACTTTTCCCTTTTCTTTTAAAAAGTCACCTGTAACCAATGAATTCTTTATCCCATTCAAGAATAAATCTGATGTATAATCCATAACACCCAAGCTATGTTCAAATCTTGAGGTTTTGCAAGATGGAAACACTAAATATGCAGTTGAATTTTGTAAAATTTGATGCAGCCGGTTTGTAAAGGAAGATTTTAATATAATCGTTTCTAAATCAGATAATTCAATATTTCCATGGATAGAATCATAAATCAACTTTGGCTGCATTGAAGAGGGTTTTGATACGGAAAATTAAGGATATTTACTTTTTGTTACAGTTCCATTGAAACAAGTTATTAACAATGGTTTGTTATCTATTTGCTAATTAGAACTATAGGCTTTTTATTAATATTTTTATCGATAAAATCATGATGGATTTTGCTCAAGGATGACCATTTGAAATTATCTGATCACCATACTAATCTCAGACTCCGGGAACAAAACGATACCAAAATCAATGTCAATCATGGGTTTTTCTTTTTAGGTGTCCAAATGGGGGCCCACATCGATTTCTCAGGACATATTGACACAAACTGGCCATTAGCAGTTCAACCAGGGAACCTTTAAAATAGAATCTTTGATCGCGTCACATTTTCAGTGTTGTTAAATGATAAGTGATAATTATAAAACGTCCCAAGCTTATCCAAATCATAAGAGAGATCATTGCAGTGGATTAGTCTGCGCATCTCATTAAAATCAAAAAAGCTATATGGGTCAACATGTGGCTTGATATCGGTTCTCAGCGCAATATCTAGAGGGACATTCATTCCCGGGGCATAACAGATCGTAATCACGGCTTCTTTTGCCCCAAGTGCCATCAATTCAAGGGCATATTTGCGAGCCGCATAGGATCCTAACCGGTCGATGTGGGTAAGGTCCTTTCCATAGAGAGCCCCGCCTCCCAGCGGAATTCTCGGGCCATAATAATCCATCACCAGTTTCCGGCCGGCTTGGCCGTTGTCACCGTCACTGCCTCCATTTACCAGGGGACCGTTTGGGTTGATCAGCACCCGGATGTCTTTCCAGTCCCCTTTCCAGCGGGCATCGGCTTGCTGCAATTGCACAAAGGCCTCCCGGCATGCTTTGTTGCAGGCAAATGTAAAATCAGCAAATGAGCAGGTCTCCTGCTGCTGGAGAGTAAGCAGCAGGGTTTTAATGCGCCATTCATCGCCATTTTCATCCATCATCACAAGGATTTTGCCATCGGGACCCTGGCCCTGCAAATTGCCGGACTTCAGTTCAATAATGATCTTTTCCCTGAAGAACCAGGAAGCATAATGTTCCGGGGGAAGGAACCCGGTTTTCAAGTCGTACCCGGCATAACCGATCACAATGGCCTGGTCGTTGACGAAACCCGACCACTTCCCGGGATCGTCCGTCATCCAGCAGATATGATCGGAGATCTTATATCGGCTGGCATCAATATGGTTATTATTGGTATAACCGATTTCAACCCCTGTTGCGATGATAAGTTTCTTCAACTCCAGGTCAAGCCTTTCCTTGGTTGCGACTCCCCCCGTGAAAAACAGTTGATCGGACCATACAGAAACCTCCACCTGCGCGTAGGCCTGCGGATCTGTCTGATAAGCGTGCCTGATAATCCTGTCGGCAAGGATGTCGCAAAACTTATCCGGATGCCCGTTCAATACAACCTCTGAATATCGTCTCATGGTCTTTCGTGTTTCATTGTTTTCCGATTTACTTTTTATCCAATTGTGACCAGGTGATGCCGGCTTGTTCAAACTCTTGCGGGTTACCGTAGGAACTAATCAGGACATGGATATTCCCTTTTACCAGCCCGTTGGTCATGCCCGGGGTGATTTTTTCAATATAGCCATCTGAAACAATCAGACTTTTTCGGATCCTATTTTTGCGGATGTGTTCAAAAACCGGTTCAATCCTGGTGCCGTAACAGGTTCCATAGACCAGCCGGCCATTTTTAAATGTTGCTTCAGCAACCTCTCCTGAAAACACATACAGCGGCATATGGATGTGTACGCGAAAAAAATGAAGCAGGGAGATCAGATCATCGATCTCCCCGCTCATCGATCCGCTGACATCGAGGTAAACCACGGCCTGCTCCTTCGCAACCATGACGATGCTTTCGTTCTTTGAAAAGGGGACCATGCCGCTGTATTTAAACCGGGCCATGGCCCTTCTGTCAGATGAGCTGAGAACCGGCATCACGACCTCGCGGCTTGTATCTGCTGTTTTTATCCTGTTGTCGGGCAGCAGGCATTTTTCAAGGATCGGCATAGTGGCGTGCTGCCACTTCCTGTTTTTAAATTTCCTGACCTGTTCATCCTCTTTGGAAAGTTTTTCTCCCGCCCCCCGGCTTACGGGGTTATTCCAGATAAGCGTACCATCCATTTTTTTCATGATGCCATCCAATACCTTCTTCATTTTAGAAGAAATGACGGGGTCCGAATGATCCCCCAGCAGGAAAACCTCGTCATACTTCTCCGATCCTGTCTTTTTTCTCAGGTAGTCGAGCAACTCATAAAGGTCGTCGGCACAATAGTTCCCTTTATATATCCTGTCGTGAATATCCATCCACTCCTTTTCAAGGGCATTATCATACCCGCGTGGTCTTAAAAGGAACGTTATCTTTTCCCATTTATAAAAGCGCACGAAGAATTCTGCATAGTCCATCCCTTTATACCGGTAGATAATGGCATTAATTATGGCATCGAGGGCGATGTTGAGTAATGGATCAATGGTTGAATACTTCTCTGTATGCATTAGCAAAACATGCAGAAATTCATGCAACAGAACAGCTTTGACATCATTTTCACTTTCAAGATATTCGGAACAAAATTCAAGGTTGATATGCAACACCGGGTTTTGGGAAAGCGTAACCGCCATCGTTCTCACCTTCTCCGTAAACACCACTTTCGAAATTTCGAAGAGCGCCCGGCAGGCCAGCGCGTTTTCCGCAGCCATATCCTGAACAATATATCGTACCTGCTTTTCAGTCCATTTCATAATAGCCGTTTAAATTGATCCTGACCATCTCTATTTCCCGTTCCAGCCTCGACCTTGTGAAGATCATCGGCGAGTCGGGGGAATAATGACTTTTGCTGCATTTTGACAGTATAACGGCGGTTCTCAACTTTGACACCAGCAAGGTTCTTGAAGGCCTTCGGCTATCAACTGCCGGTAAGACCAGCCACCGTCCAGACGGCAGCTTAAGATATGACATTGCCTCCTCCCAGCTTTTCCATTTCAGTTTTCGCGCAATGGAAAGGTACCAGGCCTCAAGGTCATCCTCCCACATGGGAACATCCAGAAAAAGAACTTCACGGGTCATATTCATCCCAGGATGATCGAACAGACTGGAGCTTATTTTTTCCGTTCTGGCCCGCGACGAAGGACCACCCATATTATTTAAATGGGATGAACCGCCAACGTTTTGGATTTCATTTTCAAATGGGTTCATTCCTGGGTTTTTTCTAACGGTAGATATTTCTGTATACACTGAAAACTCTCCGTCAGTTCATGTTCAACCAGTTCGGGTTCAATGACCGGCACATTTTTGCACACCAGGTAAAGAAACAACTGTTTCGCCCTGGTTTTTCTCATTTTGAGTTCATCGGGAATGGTGTCAAGGTATTGCACACATTTTACCCAATAGGGGTGCTGGGTATTTTGACTGAGCGGTTCTCTCCATACCATTTCCCCGTTAACCTTCATGATGCTGATGGCAATTTCCGTCAGATCTTCTAGGCATTCTTCATCAAGAAGGTTGTATGCCTCGAGGAGCGGCTGAACGGCGAAGGCGAAAATTCCCGACCTTGCAGCGCTGTCCTGCCTGATGAACTGGAGAACGGCCAGGCTCTTTATCTCCCTCGGCACATCATCGTCCAGCAGCATGCTAATCTTGGAAGGGAGCGAGGGAACCATCAGGAATTCGGAAAGCCATCGCTCTTTAAGGTCCTTTGAAAAGACCAGCCTCAGGCATTCAGCATGTGCTGCTGCGACAATATGTGCGGGGATTTTGGTCTTCCAGGCCCTTTGTGGGATACTCCAGGTCAACCCCAGTTCATACAGTTTCCTTCGGCTCGCTTCTTTAACCTGCCGGCCGGTCGCTTCGGCAGCCAGGAAGATGGCAAGGAAATTTCGTGCCAGTAACCGCGCCCTCCTGGGTGAAATCCGCAAACCTGATTGTCCCAGCAAGGTGCTGATGATCCTGCAATAAGTAATAACCTCCTGCGGCGGGGCTTTGATCTGTTGAAGGAACCTGGCCCGATACAAACTGATCAAACTGATCAGCTCCTTGGAATATGCAGAGATGCTTCCCTCTCCTGCAGGGAAAATGACAAGTTCCTGTTCTTCCGGGGTTAATTCGTCCCAGTCGGGAACCTGGACGATAAAGGCAAACCGGTCGGCAAGTGCCTGGTCGAGGGAGATGCTGCCTTCATAATAATCATCTGCATTGGAATCTTCCGAAACAATAGGGTTCATGGCGGCCCACCGGTAACGGAGGTGAGGCAGATCGATGCCTTGTATCTTTTTCTCATGGATGATCGAGAAAAATTTATTCTGGACTTCGGGTTTGCAACGGCTTATCTCATCAATGAGTACCGATTCAGCCTCCCAAATGGTGGCAGGAGTTCTCAGGAATGAGATCTCTTTGCCTTCACTGTCAGGATAAGGGAAACCGACCAGGTCGTCGAACGAAAGGAAACTGGCGTTGTAGTGCCGGTGCTCCAGGTTCAATGATTCTGAAATGCTGTTGAGCAGGTAGGTCTTGCCGGTTCCGGCCTTGCCGATCAGCAGGAGCGGATCTTCCGATATCAAAGAAGCCAGTATGACCAGCTCGAAATGGTCGAAACCATAGACGCCGAGGTTGCGCAGGAATTGCTTTCTTTTTTTCATGGTGCCATTTTTAACGACAAGTGACAAGTGACGATTGAATCACATTGATTTCCTGCACCAATAAAACAGCCGGGAAGTAGCGAAAGGAATTCCGAACCTTTTTTCAGCAGAAGCTGCGCATTGTTTTTGGCACCGTGGTGTTCTATCCCGGTTGCCGTTCCGTCCCAGCGGAATCTCTTAATGCAATTGCAAATATACGATGAAACTGTGCTGTTTCCTAATGAAAAAGCAGAAATTCCAATTTTAGTGGTTCTTTCCTATTGAGAGGAAGTCAGGCAAAACTTAAGCTTTTATTTCCCTGGCAATTTGTGGAAGGTCCCATTCTGTGAAAATAGTTAAGGGTAATTCAGTTGTTAGACCTTTGTTTGTAATGATCACAACATCAACTTTTTTATCTTGCTTTGCACTCTTTTGAAAAATTTCCCAAAGTTCGAAAAGATTCAAGTTTTTTGATCTGAACACTACTGTCCTTTCATTATCATCTAACCCAATAATATCCCGAACTTTTGTATCCTTAATGCTTACAATATCATCCTGAATCGAATTATAAAGCCAATGTGCAATAGAAATTGACCGGAACATCCCAAAATATCCTTGTTCATTATAAATAGGTATTTGCGAAAATTTCTTTTCTTCAGAAAGTTTGAGCGCAGTTGAAAGAGTGTCATCTGGCTTGAGGCAAATAGGTGGTTTATTATTGATCAAGGGATAGACCTTTGAAGGAGATGCTATTTGATTATAAATTAGTTCAAGTTCGATAATTGCATCTTCGTTCGGGTCAGCAACAATTTTTCCATCGATTGTATCATGAACAATTACATTTCTCAAATCGGCATACTTTTTTAATTTAGAAGAGTAATTTCGAATTACAAGGTCTTTATCCTGTAAGAGATAGATCAAATCATAAAATGTTGATCTCTTCGAATCAGGTAACCTGGATGCGAATTCCTTTTCGATTTTATTGAACAACGAGATAAAGCGCACCGCTCTTGTTTCCATAAAGGTTTAGTTCTCTTTTATTACAATTTCAATTATTCAGCTGGTTCTAATGGCATAAGAATGAAGTATATGCAAAATCATTCGCGGTCACTTGTTGCTTCAGTTAATCTAACGACCAAAGCCTTTAGTTTCCCTCTTTCTGTTGTTTTAAACTTGTTTAGAATCGCAACTAAATAACTTTTATCAATGGTTTTGTCGGTTATTAATCTTTCAATTTCATGATAAAAAAAGTAGATCGATCGGTCAGTGTCATTAATAATTGCGTTTGCCAATTCAACACCAGATATTTCAGACAACTCCAACTTTCTTTTTTGGTCGTTAATTATCTTTGATTTCTGAGAAAGCTGGTTTTTTAGTCCTGTGATTTTTTCAGATAAAATTCTTTCTTTCTTGTTTAATTTCTCAATTTCCACTTGATGTGAATACTCCTGAGAATTTAAAACAGATTCAACAATATTTCTTGATTTTCTTCTTATCCTCCCACCTGATCCGAATGGTACATATAAATTTTTTGTATTATGTATCGCCCAATCTGCAAGATGTAATTCCTTATCTAATCCCCGGTCTTGTATTTCTTTGTAAAGTACTACTCCTACCGCCGCTGAACCTCCCATCCAGTCAAACTGTTTTTCAACCAGTACCACACCCTTAAAAACATTTACAAGCTCATTGTCTGAAAACCGTGTAATATCATCATGCCAGTTTTCGCAATAGTTAAGATAATACCCATCTGCAACCTTTAATAATTGTTCGTTTTCACCATCAATATCTATGTGTTTGCCGACATCTATGAGTATTTCTATATAGGATTTTTTCATCTCAATTTTATAAAGACCAGTCGGGATATGTGTATCTTACTTAAGGTAAGTTACCTCACAATTCTTACACTTCCTCTTCTCCTGAACAATATCCCCCACAACGAATTTACCTTCTCTTCGTTCAAAAATGTCGAGCCCCCGACCAAGATTAATTTTCCACCCGTTGTCAGCAACAATATTCCGGTCGTGAAGATCTTGGAATTCGTAGGTAAGGTTGATTCCAAGTTCAAGCAGGTTCTCCTGAAGTTCATCAAGGTTATCAACGGAATCTTTTAAATGAACTTCATCATTCCAGGTGACAAGGTGAATGTTGGTCTCTTCATCTACCTCCTTATTATTCCCCAGCATAACGCAGAATTCCAGAAAGTTCTTAAACTGATAGTAATGCCGTATGAATGGGTCAGTCAAGATAATTTGCTTTGCACCTTTCAAATAATCACTGAAGAGCTTTTTGTATGAAATACCGGTCTGATTGTCTTTAATCGTAATTTGTCCGGGCACCAATGGAGTCTTGGTTTCTTCGATAGCAATGGTTTCAACTTTTTGCTTGTCGATGACCTCTGTAATATAATTTGCCTTTTCAAGAGTCTCAACCGCAACAGTCCGTCCGGAGGAAATCATGGTATAAGTGAATTCAACCGGTTCGATCCTGAATGTCTCATCAATAATATAAAGCTGGTCTTTTACACGTTTTCTGCCTTCAATAGCAAAATCAAGTAATTCAAGGATTTGATCCTGTGACATGATTTTATCAGGATAAATGAGCTTCGCGAGTCCGGAGAAAGTTTTACGGATGCCATCTTTATCGCGTGTTGACAATGAGCCATGTAGTTTAATGTGAGAATCAAGTATTCCACTGAAGTCCGATTTTCTCAGTTCCTTTAAAATTTCAGCGAGATAATCAACAATGAAACCATAGCTGGTAGAGAATACAGCGTTCTTGAGGATCCGGACTTCCCATCCAGGAATAAACAAATGCATCCTGTCGAGAAAAGCACCTTTAATATAGCCGTCCGGAATGGATTCAAAAAGATGGGCGTTCTTTAACATATAGGCGACTGTGTGCTTCGTGTTTCCAATAAATGCCAGGGAAGCCGTGGCCTGATAGGTCTCTTTTCCCCGGTTGAACGATTTATTGGCCATGTAGTTCTGTAAAATCTTAACCAGATCTCCATCAACTTTTTTAGTGCCTTTGTCCTGTTCAAATTCATCCAGTGCAACCACATCCCAGTACCCGACCAGACCTATTTTATTCCCAGTGTTATTTACAAACAACCGAGCTTTTGAAACGTCGCCTCCTGAAACAAGAACTCCATGGGGAGAAAGCTCAGAGAAAACATGTGATTTACCTGTTCCTTTTCCTCCCAATTCAATGAAATTGAAATTATTTTCGACATGGGGAATGAGTCGTGATATTTGAATTAGTTTCCCTCTTTTATTGAAGTACTCCGGATTTAATCCAATGCTGTGCATGAGCAAATCCAGCCATTCATCAGGTGTAAAGTTCTTACGGGCAGCAATATATTCATCCTGATGAATATTAGATACCTGAATAGGTTTTATATCCTGAATAATCCAACGGACATTTGTATCAGCAGCATGAGAGTATCCCATGTTCAGAATACACCAGACCCCTCCACCACTCAGTAGTTTTTGATTGTCCAACACCATTTTATCAGCAATGGGAACGTGATTGATCCCAAGATTAGAAAATTCCGCTTCATAAATATTGGCACGATCATTCAAGGAAACATTAATTTTATCAATGATCTTATGGTTGCCGGATTGCCGGATGGTTGATTTTACAATTTCGGCTTCACTCCGGTGCACATAGTTGGTTCTGATCACATTCTTAACTTTCTCAATGCCGGTTTTAATTAGTTCCTCATCATCAATAGCACAATACTGGCCTAATAGATACTCAAGAACATACGTGGGAACAACAGCATTTCCCTTAACCAGGGATGTAAGGTCTTTCCTGACAACCTTGCCTTCAAAATTCGCTAAAATCTTTTCCTGTAACTCCATGATTTAAAATTCGGATTGTATGAGTGTGTTGTTCTGAACCAATTCTTCAATTAATGGATTTAATTTATCGTCGAAACTAAATACTTTCAATTTCAAAATTGTCTCATTTGAAGCATCATGCGACAGGGTTAACTCAATTCGCCTGGTTCGTTCGCTTGGAGCGTCAGCTGTTGAATCCATGGTCACAGTTGCTTCGTTACTAACCAGTTTCAAATCCTTGTAAAGCCCCACTGAGAGAATTGCTTCTTTTTCCCATCTTGAAACCTTTTTTTCCTGAATCAGGTTAACCCGGAGAATACTGGAAACGATTCGAAGATCGCCTTTTTTTATCAGTAGTGGCTTCACTTTTTGTGTAACTTCTTCGGTTTTACGGGAACTTTCGATCAAAGGAACAACCAACTCCTGCATACTGCCACCACCATGAACGAACTGATGACCAACACCGGATTTTTTATATCGATTCACAGAAGCCGGTGTCACTACAAACAGTTTGTCACGGAATTTTGTTGTGGATGAAAGAGGAGTCTGGTACCCCAGATCATATTTTACCAATTTGCTGCCAATTTCATATCTGTTGCCAGAGATGGCAGCATCTGTAGTTACGGCTTCCTCTTTATCTTTTTCCTGTATTTCACGATCGTTGTATAAAAAGCCATGATCGGCTGTTATCAGGATTTTTGCAACATTATAAGTGTGATGAATCTTCGGCAATAAAATTTTTAATTCACTTATTGCCTCTTTTACTGCCGATAAGGTCCGACGCTCAGACGATTTTTTGTCGCCGGTTGAATCAATAACATCATGATAGATGTAAATAATAGGATTTTTAAACAATTCCCTCATCTGGTCCCGGTTCATCCCCTTCAGATCACTGAATTGAATGGCAATGGAATCAGGCTTGGCGTTTGCAAGTATTTGTTGCCTGTTTTCAATGCCTTCAATACTTTTACCATCAATCTGAATTTTTCCCTGGTTGAAAGCGAACACTGAGCCAGGTAGTAAATTTGCCATACCAACACTGGTTTTAGAAGGCAAGGAAGCCAATTGGTATCGTATCAAGGCCGTATTCTTTGAATCATTATGCAGTTCTGACAACAGCTCACTGGCAACCTCATAGCGTAGTGCATCGGATACAATCACCACAACTTTTTGATCGAGTGGCGCAATTTCAGTTTGGTAAAAATCATACTGCTTTGGAACCCGGAGCGATAAATAATCGAATTTGAATTGTGCGAGACATTTCAACCATTCTCGGTTAAGCATATCAAGATGCTTTTCATAGGCCGTATTCACCTGATCGTAAACTGCCGAAACATCAATTTTCACAGGCACATCGACAGTGTCCATTTCAGCATGGGCCAAAATCGCTTTACGGTAAAATAAATCAATGAGGTACCAATAGCTGGTATATGCTTCAAGATATTCAGAAGGTTGGTTGAGAATATAGGTCGAAATCCGGTTGATTTCACCATGCATTTTGGCAGCCTGAGTCACGAAATTCAAACAACCATTTATGACGGGATTGAGATCCATCTGCATGGAAACCTCTTTGAGAGATTTAATGACGCCTTGTGGATTAAATGCTATGTTGCTTTGCTGCTGAAACATGATCTCCCATATCATTTCATCGGTATAAAAAGAGTATGGCGCATCAATTCCATAAATGTTTATGATAAGATCACCTTTGATACGGTTTGAGACGGTGGCCAATGCTTCCAGAAATTTTTCATTCATGCGAGGGTTACGTTCCATCTCCTGTTGCATCTGATTAAGCCGGATAAGTAAATCTGATTCCTTAATTTTCAGGGATTTGTAGGGATCATTCACTGATGCAACTGCAATTGTTTGAGTGATGCGATTGTAAAATACGCTACTGAACGCATTTGCCAATTCTTCGTCGGTCAAACTTCTGATGATCACCCCTGTGGTTTCTTTAACTTGCCTTTGGATGATATCAAACAAGCCATACTCATTTACTTTTTTGTCAAGACGTACCAGGTCGGCTTCCTGATCTGGTAAAATGAGTGAAAGAATGCGGCCAACAATAATTGGCCAGCTTTCCATCTGTTTGAACTTGAGAAAACCTGACACCAGGCCCCTGATCAGTGCGGGTTCCTCAAACCGGGCAGCGGTAAGGATAGGACGGCAGATATCCTGTACTGTGACATATTTCAACTCTTTCATGTACTTTCCAACAAGCCCCTTTTGATGTCGTTGCAAGCCAAAATCTTCCATGAAACTACCAACATCATCAAGCGCAAGTTCTTTGTTGGCAATCAACAGCCCCAGCAATGGAAAGTTTTTGTATTCCTCCTGGGTACGCGGATGTGGTTGATTGAAGTAAAGGAAAATCTTTTCATCCTTCCATTCTCCATTAAGGTGTGTTTTTAATGTAAATGCATTGTTGGCAAACTTCACTACCCTGACCCCTTCCAATTCGATCAAATCAATATCCAACATATTTTCACCCTCCGGATCGAAGAAGAACAATACCCTGAGTTGTGGATACAAACGGAAATATTTCTCAATTTTTTCTTTCATGCATTAATTCATAACAAGATAAAATCTGTCGCGATTATTTTATTTCAGCCACAACTCCCTTGAATAGTTTGTAATTTTCAGTTACACCGTCATCCAAATCGAAGGTGATCTGCTTGTCGGCAACGGTTTTTAATACCATATCGTACTGTTCACACTCTTGTATGTCTCTGCGAAGTTTATCCAGTACCCTGGATTCTGTGGCGCTCAGGGAACTTTCTGATTTTTCCAACAAAGACATTTTTGATCGGAGGCTTTTAAGATGATCTATCAGGTATTTTGAACGAATTTTTTCAACAGTAAAGGCATTCATGCGATGCATGTATGCCAACACCTGAAAAGCGCCCTTCGGCGAACTGAAAAGCCAGTAGATGGGTTTTTTACTGTACATTTTACAATGCACCTTCCAGAAATCCTTCACGATGAATTTCTCTACATCCTGATCGAGGCATTCTTGTATAAAGTTTACGTTCTCTATGCGTGTATCATCTCCCCATACAATATCGAGAAAGGTTTTAAACCGGGTCACTGCATCATCCGGAAAATCGCAGGCAGAACCCATGAGTGGAACGATGCCATCATCGTCAATCTCAAAGCTACAACCGTTGTATTTATAGCCAGCGGTTTCTTCTTTGGTGGGATTGGGATGGGCAATGTGTAATCCTGGTTTATCCAATCGGTAACGGCCCATAAAACTACCGATGGCATAACTGATCAATTGTTGCATCACCACCTCCCTCTTAATTGGCACCAATTGGCCTTCGTAAGGCGCTTGCATTTGTTCCAGCGCATTGTAATCCAATTCATCCTGTAAAATTGTGATCTCCTTTAGCGGGACCTCCGATGTTAATTCATCCTGCAATCCGTAAATATCAATGAAAATGAGGTTGAGTTCGACTTCATTGCGGTGAAGTTGAAAAAAAAACCTACTTACCTCCTCTAACCAATTCAAAAAGTTCTGTTCTATACTCCTTTCTTCTTGTCCTATCAATGGATTCTTATAAAAATCCCACGAATTTTCACGCGAATTCCAGTCTTTCATCGAGACCTCAATACAAGTCTCAACAATATGATTAATTCTCTCTACACTATTTTGAGCTTCAATAACGGGTAATTTCGATAATGCACCAGAGTTAAAATGAATTGTTGGACATAAGAATTCCAGAAAAGTCATTGAAACTTTTGAATTAATCAGCCCCAAAAAATATGATGAAAAGTTATTTAAATCATATAAACCAATACTTACACTATCTGGAATACAGCCATTAGGCAAGTATCTACATGAAATATCACCCATTGATATATCAGACCATACAACACCAGATTTAAAGAAAATATCTGTATTAAATATTCTTCTTGACCAATGAGTTGTATTCGGATCTTTCGGGTTAGATACTACCCATTTTTTAATTTCCTCCCCATTGTTTCCCCAGTTGACAATTTCCGTAATATTTCCATACCACTTTTTATAGCCGCCACCTTTGCAGTATGGATACCATTTATGTAAGCATTTCAATGACTCATTAATATTCTTTAAATTAAATCCAATTTTATAATAATCAACTTCATTCCAAACTCTTACAAATCTATAATTGTCGGAGGTAGACATGCCTGATTTTGGTAATGCAAATTTCCCAAGTCCCTTCCCATTTTTAATTATTTCTAATACTCTTAAGGAAATCCAATATGCAATAGGGCTACCAGGTATCTTATTAAAATTAGATTGAAGGATATTAGGAAAGAGGTCACTTTTTAATAAAAAGGCACTATTTTTTTCCTCACAATTTCGATAATCTATCAATCGAAAGTAGTGACCTACAGCATTTTTTTCTGTGCTATTTTCAATCACAAATGCCGTATTTTGAACGACTTCTCCGCTTAATTCGTCAAAAGTTCGTGGTCCCAAGTGCAACATACTTTTGATATGCTGAGTGCTTAATACCTTCTTGCGTAATGATTCATATGAACTCAGGAACATCCAACTTTGCTGATTTATCATTCCATAAAGGCCTCCCTGTATTAAAAGATTACTGCAAACTTCCATGAACACTGCAAACAGATCAGATTTGAAAATTGGGTATTTATCATTCGCGTAATCTTTTAGCGATTCGTTCATGGTTTTCTGCCCCATATACGGTGGATTCGCAGCAACAGCTTCGAATTGGCCTGATAAAATTTCATAAACTTTGATAAAAGACCTGATCCGAGGTAATACGGCTTGCTCGTAGAAAGACAAAGAAGGTTTGAACTCAAGTTCCTGAAGCTGATTAACAATAAAGGCTCTCGCATCATTGGGCAAATCGAAACGCATGATGGAGCCAAGATTCTGTGCCTGCTGCATGAGCGTGAGAGCCGAAGAAAGTTTTTTTTCGTAAACTGCGCCTTCGCTGCCGAGAAAGTCCAGCATTTCCTGGCGACTAAAGCCATACGGTTCAGGCATGGCATAAATCCTCGGCAACCAGCCTTTTTTCAGTACGGCTGGAAAAACTTTGGCAGCTTTGAGCAACACGGCAAACTGAGCCAGTTGCATCGCACGTCTGTCGATGTCGAGGCCGAAAAGGTTTTTGTTGAGAATCGATTCAACAGCCTCCTCATCAGAATAGTACTCTTCCTTATACATTTTATAAAGAAGGTCGAAGCCTTCAACAAGAATGTGACCGGAACCGGATGCCGGGTCCAGGAGTCTAAGTTCCTTCACCTCTTTGATGATCGGGTTGCCATATTCAGAGCTTGTTCCTTCAACCAAATATTTCATCTCCTTTTTCAGAGGGCTGTCAGGATGCAAATCGAGCCAAAGTTTACCCACGGTGTTTTGCACCATGTATTTTACAATCCAGTTAGGGGTGAAAATCTGGGTGGCAGCAGGGATGTCTTTGGCTTCCGCTTTTTTGTTTTTTTTGAAGCCTGCAAAAACTTCATCTTTCTTTTCGGAGATGTAAAACTGGTATAGCCAGCCGATCAACTCAACTTCCCGGTACTGCTCGTCGGTGATTGCATCCGTAGTGTTCAGCAAATGAAGAAAACCATTGTCCGACAGCATATTGTCTGGCAGCAGCAGTTCGGTATAATCGTCGATGCCTCCAAAAACATTGTTTATCAATGTATGGGAGTGGCAATAACCGATAAGAAGCATGGTAAAAGCTGCCTGATCCTGGCTGTAGTCGGGAAGAATCAGTTTAAGTCTTCGTTGTTCCTCAGTACTGAGGAAACTAAAGAAGCCTTGGCGTGCCCGCTGTAAAATCATGGGCGTATGCTGCATCCCTTCGGCGTAGGAAAGCTGTAAAGGTTCGTATCCGTTTTTTGAAAGGATTTGAATGGCAATCATCCGGTTAAACCACGTATAGGCTGCTTCCTCTTTCACCGTCTCGAAACCTTTTCGGCCAATGGCAATTTTCAACGATTGCCAAAGTCCTGGAGTATTGTCAGCATCAAACACTTCACCCCGGAACAAGTAACCACCTTCAATCTTCACTGGTTCTTCGGTAACATCTCCTTTCTCGGTAAAACCCCAGTAATGCAATTTGTTCTCTACGCCTTGCATCAGGATGGTGCGCGACTGTTGGGCAAAGGTTTTTGTATTCATGGTTCCTCATTTCTTCTTTTCGGATTTCCGGAGTTTCTTTTTCAAGGCTAAGCCTTTTACTGTCAGACGATAATGTTGATTTGGATGGTTGGGCTTATCCGGAACAGTCATTTCAACTAATCCTTCTTCCATGGTCGGCATTAAATAGTTATCTCTGAAATTCTCCCGATGCTTTAGTTGCAAAGCACTCTGTATTTCGACGCTTTTCATTTCTCCGACAATAACTAATAACATCCGACTAATCCCATCAATAGCTTGTCCGGTAGCATCACTGGTAACTTGGCCGGTAGCTTGGCCGGTTACTTGGTCAGTAGGTTGTCCGGTAGGTTGTCCGGTAGGTTGTCCGGTAGAAGATAAAGTTCGCCATAAAACTGTTTTAAACTCTTCATCCTGGATGAAATCGGGTTCTTTCAACCCTTTTTCTTTGCACAGGCGAATGATATCCCCTGTTCCGGTACCAAGCCGTTCAATATACCCTGCGAGATACATCGGTTCTGCCAACAAAGGATTCGCAGGAATAGAACTATGCGGTTGACGAAGTTTTGCAGTGTTCAGCCCAAAAGGCAAATTTCCCGGATTCCAGATTTCAAGACGATCTTTAAAAAGCATCACCTGAACACTCCCGTTGCTGGTATAATCTCGATGTGCAATGGCATTGACGATGGCTTCTGAAACAGCCGCAGGCGGAAGTTCATAATTAATCGGCACCTGCGTACTAACATCACGTGTACCCACCGACACATCAATTTTGGATAATACAAAATCTACGGCCTGATTAACAAGTTGAAACACATCTCCTTTGTATACCTGATAGGCCGGAATTGGTTTTACAACATCAAATCCGTGGAAATGGGCACATTTAATTTCTGAACTGATGAAAAAGCGCTGAGGTTGTTTACCGAATAACAAAATTGCAGCATTACAAAAGCGTCCATTTGCCAATAAATTCAAATGGGTAAGGATGGTTTCAGGCGTGGAATCATCAGGAAGCGGGAACCCTCTTTTTGCTCTTGCAACATGGATAAATTCCGTGATTTTATCCTTGTCCAAATCATCAATGCTCGCGGAAGGATTCAACGTAGCGTCAAAGGGTCCGGTTCTGATATATTCCTTTTCTTCTAAATATCGCACCAAAGATGCATAGACAGCAGATTTCAGATCGGAAAAAGAGGTGAATTTTTTTCGTACAACAACTTGCTCAGCCTTGATAATAAGATCAGCCTCTTTGGGATGCCTTTCGGAGGGCTGATGATTGCTTAGAAAAACCAACCTGGTTTTGTGATGCAACCCGGCATGATCAAACTCTCTTTCTGTCGGTGAAATGCCATCCTGGTCTTCATGTCCGTACATTTTCCCTAAAAGCCCGAGATAAATATCACATTGTTCAACTTCCTTGTTGAAAACTGTTGATGCAGCATGATTGACTGCTGGCAGATTCTCAAAAATAAATGGATCGAAAAACCTTCCTAAAAGCGAGTCCGTTGCAAGATAGTCGAACAATAGCCGACGCTCTTCGGAAAACTCACTTTGTACACTGCTTAAAAACACTTTTATCTTAATCACACTTCAAAATTAGGAGAATTTGAATCTTGAAACCCTATTTTATAATGATCGTTTTATTGGCATCAAGCAATTTCAGCATGGCTTCACGGGCAGTTGACAGGTATGCCTCAAGTTCCGACCTGTTTGAAATAGTGGCCTTTATCCTGGTAATATAATAAGTTTCAGGCTCGCCGACAACCGACATGCTTCCCACTTTGGGTGTTTTAGATGAAGCATACTTTACCATGCTGGTGATTTGCTCAGATTTGAAATTATCGGCAGATAAATTTTTGTTCTTAAGCAGAGGAACCGACTTCAATTCTTTAATCTTTTGAATCGTTTGATCCCTGGATGCAAACAAATTCAGCTCAGTAATGCCCTGATTTTCTGCCTCCTTTTCCAAATCGTCGAAGATATGGACATACCTCTCAACAATCTCCGATTTAAGATCATTGGTATATTGGTTGAGCGCCAGTTTTAATTCATCGTAAGCTTTGCGGGCATGGCGGTATTCCTTTCGTGGATCTTCCAGTTTAAGGAATTCACTGATTCTATCCGCTTTTCCCTGGTTCTCCGGTGACAATTCTGTGAAATTCTCAGTATTGGCTTCGTAGAATTTCTTAATCGCATCATAGTCTTTTACCTGTGTATTGGCGAATTCAGCGATTCCTTTGGTTTTATCGAATAATTCAGTTGAAATGATTGACTGTGTTGTAAAGTCGGTAAAAAGTTTGTTTGGATCCCGTGTCTCAATCCATCTTTTCAGTTTTTTATCCGCTTCGTGAAAACAATCGCCGAAAGGATAACTGCCATGGTAAGCCTCAATGAGGTTATCATTGGCTTCTACATAACGTTTGAGTTCTGCAAGTAGCGTATCATACAGCACATTGCCATCAGTTGTTGACGGAAGGTCGCGGTTGAAAATTTCTTTAAAACAACGGACCACCAGATCAATGGTTGCCTGGTCAATTTCTTCTCCTGACTGAACCAAACACACCATGCGTTCGGGAGTTGAAACAGCCTTGTTGATAAAATCAACGATGGGATACCGCGGGGAACTGCGATATGAAAACTCCCGTTTCTTTTTCTTGACCAGATGCACCAGGATGTCCAGTACGGCCTCGTGGCGCCAGCCAAAAGGGTCCTTTGCAAATTCATTGATCAGATCGTAAACGCTAATACTGTTATTGTGCAGCGCAATAAAATCGTTCACAACTATTTCTGCCGGGGTGAGGATGGGCATTAGTACCTGCGTTTCGGCAGCCGACTTCTTCAAATCTGCCTGATTCTGGGCATATTCAGCAGAAATCTTCTGGTTTTTGTAGATAACCGACAAATGCTTTTCAATCATGTTCTTCATCCTGTCTGCCGGATTGGAACCCTGAACCTGGTCAGCTTCAATAACCTGATTTTGCGAAATAAATCTTGTTTCCGGAAATTTTTCAACGATCCGGTCTCTGATGGTATCACTGAGCGCTTTATTTCTTATTTTAAAATTCTCAATTGTTTTTGCCCTTTCACCTGTTGCAGCACCAACGTTATTACTAAAAAAACTTAAGGTTTTACAATACCATTCAAAATCGCGCCGCAACGCATGATCCTTCAGAAACCATTCATTAATGCCGACAACCAAATCCTTTCTGGAGGAAGAGAAGGCTTTTTGTTCCAGCGATACCGGACTATTCATCAGAACAATTAATTCAAAGTCACCATTCCTGAAAAATGCCTTTCCTTCAACAGAATACCCCATTTTAAAATCATTGCTTCCGTAGGAAACCTTGACTCCGATATTGGCTATTTTACTAAAAAAAGTGTTGAAATGCGTCAATCGGTCGTCAAATCCTATGGTCTGGCTTTTAATGAGGTTTTGCACGTCGATCTCGTCTTCGTTGAAGAAAAAATAACTGTTGTTTTCTTCACGGATGATGCTACCCTCAAGCAGTTTGTCAAGTACTTCTTTGATGGCATTCTGCAATTGCATTTTGTTCTGATCGAGCTTATCCATCATCAAAACAGTGAGGTTGTCAATGTTTGATGGGAAAGTCTGTTTCTGGCTCCCCTGCAGATGGGAGATCATAAACAGCGTTTTTACCACACGCAAGGCAAAAGGATTGTCATTCACATACGGAAATGTAAATGCATTTCCAATCGCACGGTTACCGCGATGAATCAGGTTTGTCTGAAACTGTTGGTTGAAAAAAGCATCAAAGGCAACAAATCCTCCTATTTCATCCCCGGCACAATTTCTAGCGGTAAAATGAGTAATCCCGATCAACGATCTTGCATTGTCTTTTACTTGTTTTTCAACAAACTTAAGCTGCTGAAAGGCATCAAAAACATCAGAAATCAGCTTAAACTGGTAGGGAACGAACGGATAAGCAAGGATAAACTCATCCTCGGTTTGATAGCCTTTATAAAGCTCATGACTGATTCTGAACTGATTTTCAAGGTAATCCTGGTTATCCTCGTAAATTTTGGACAACGCTAAGGTCCCGTTGCTGTTTTTCTCCAAAACCCGCTTCTGGGTAATTTTGGCCGCATCATTGCTTTGGAGAGATATTCGTGTATCAAAACGACCTAAAATTTTACCAAATTCATCCTGCACATCTTCAAGACCATCAACTCCGGAAGCCACTTCATCCAGTGTTTGCTGAGCAGTGCAGGCAATCCACACCTGATTTTTACAATCGGTACTCACCCGTTCAATGATATTCTGAAAGTTCAGGAGTAACTCCTTATTCTTACCAATATATTGAGAAACCTCATCAACAAGAAATAAGAGGCGGTACTGTGGATCCTTCTGACTCAGGAATGACTTCAATTCCGGAATCAGGGTTCCTTCAATGGTAACATCATAAGAGTTTTTGTTGGACAGCTTACTGTGTAATGAAACAATGTCGATTTCCGGAAGGACCTGCTTGGCCAGATTCAAGACTATATCTAATTTCCGGGCTGCCAATTTAGCCGCGTCCTCATTCCAGTCATGTCCAAGCTGCGATTTCACCAACTGTTTGAATTCTTCAAATTTGCCTTCTTCATCAAGATGCTTTTCGAGTAGCACCGCCAGCGGAATATCCACAGAGTTGTACTTTCTGAATTTGTTTAACATGTTCAGAAAGATGCGTGTCATCTTTTCATTCTGGGTGTCACCGGCAACATCCTCAACATTAAACAGGATATTGTCGAAATGTGCAGCCCTGATTTTCTTCTTCAGTAAAAGCAGGTTGCTTTCCGTAATTTCCTCTTTTGAACCGGCTTTTGTGGTGTCATATTCTTTGAGCGCATAAACAAAACGCTCGAAGGCCAATTCGGAAGTCTCCTCATCAAGGCAATAATGGGCATATTTGATAAAGTGCGATTTGCCGGAACCATAGTAACCACTGATCCAGATACCCGATTTGCCGATTCTTTTATTGGCAAGTGTATCCAATAATAAATATAAACTCTCTATCAATTCAGGAGTAAATATATATTCGCCAATCTCAGTTTCAATTGTATCCTTGTCATTCTCGCTTACCACAACGGCAGGATTGATTTTTCGGTCAAGTCCTCGTTCGTAAATTTCTCCCAGTTTCATACGTCTTGGTTTATCAGTTTTATTGCCCGGTAAAGGTGTTCATCGTTCAGTATTTTAAAAAGGTTGTAATTTTCTTTCACTTCACCTGGGTAAAAGAGAATCATTTTGTAACCTGAGATGTTTTTCTCGAAGCGGTTCATGAATTTGCTTGCTCTCAGGTAAGGGAATATCTTGCCAAACCCTTTTACAAAAACATATGCCACCTCAGCATTGCCGGCGTTATTTAAATGGTCTTTGATTCTGGCGTTGAGATAATTCATAAAGGGATCTCCTGTGGCGTCCTGTTTTAGTCCCTCTTCAACCTCGGCAGGCATTTGAGGTTCATCATCGAGATAATCCTGCAACAATGATTTATGCCCAAATGCTGTTGCGTTAAGATAATTCAGAAACTCATCAAAGATATCAAGAACCATCACATCAAGGTAGTTATTGGGCCGGTGCAAACGATTCTGAATGCTAATAATCTCTTGATCAATCTCATATTCTTTTTCGGGATCGTACACATACATGTAGGCCGGGAAAAAAAGATTGCCAGTGAGATAATCCTGAAAATCCTTATCAGAAAGTTTCTCGTATAATTCCGTTATAGTCATAGAAATCAGATTTCATTGCGATTGTAAAAGCATGCCTCAATAAACCATGGTTCATTCAACCCGATAAAAAAACGCCAAAACGCATCACTGACAGCCAGGGGTTTAATCAGTTGATCCTTTTGCATCAGCCCTGCTTCCAGCAGGATTTTGCGATACCGGGAAATCAGTTTTTCCTTTGTCTGTTCTGACCAATTATAAACAGTATCATCGTCAGATGCGATCCGATCAAGCCGCATCTGGATATCGTAAACATCCAACTCGTTTGCATGCAACTTCCATTTTGGGACAGTTACCTCAAAATGAAAATCAAAAACAAGGTAGTAGGTTTTAAGACAAAGATAAAAAAGAGCAAGTTTTTGTTCAGCTTCAGAGATTTCTGTATAGAATCCCCAGAATCCAGTCGGTGCATTCTCAACCCTTTTCACCATTTCCTGAATAATCCTTTTGCGTGCACTCTGCATTTTAATCGCCAGATATTTATTCTCATGCACCTCTGTTTGAAGAACACTGGCCAGGCCGTCATCATGCATGAACTGGTTTACAGCATTGAATTCCTGGAATAATAATGCTCCGGCAGTAAAAGAGGCGGTGTATTTTGATTTGATTGACAACATGGGGTTATGTTGGTCTAATATAACGTTTTAGTCCTTCGATTTCCTCTACAAATGTCATGATTTTCATTGATGATGTTTTCAATGAAATGAAAATTACCAGAATGATTTTAGCCAATAAGGTAATTTATTACATATGTCCTTTTTACACAAAGACATTAATATAGGAGGATACATTAATACCTTAAGAATTGGTTCACTTAGGTGACGAATTTTTAAGAACTTTTTGCATTTCTTATTTTAGGTGTCGTTAACTGATCGTATATTTTTAAGCAATGCAGGTTTTCTGGATCAATTTTTAAACCCTGATTAACAATCAATCGAGCTTTCTCATCTTGACCATTGCTCAATAATAACCATGCTAGTCTGGAGTAATCTGTTGGTGTTCCCTCCCTAATTCTTTTATACATCACTTCTATTACTTTATCTAAAAGAATTTTTTTATATTCAACAAGTCGATCTTCAGGATTAGTAAAAAAATGATTATTTATTCTATTTGCGAAATCGCTAATCAACTTGAAACTAATTTTCGGCAACATTGTAAGTTCAGAAAGTGCGTGACTTTCGCCATCCCAGTCCTTTGTAGCTCGACAGATTTCCGCAAGTTTTTGCCAAAGAATCTCCTTCCCTATATTTGATTTTTCCAATTTCAAATACTCTCGCAAATAATACTTTACAGAGCCATAGTCTTCATATTCTTCTAATATATTAATAATGTGCAAATATGAATTGGGATATTTTGATGCAAGATACTCAAGAACAGGCAATTCCCTTTTAAACTCATCTAAAGTATTAATTCTATTTGCAACAGCTCTAAATTTTTTTTCTACTCGGTGGGTTACAGCTAAATTCGGACTTTTATGGACTGAGGCCCCAAATTCCATCAGCAATGCTCTATCCTCTATTATTTTCAGTTTTTCAGGAAAAACCTCTAGTTCGCCCTTCCCAAATATTGATGCTGCTAAAGGGACATTGATAAAGGCTTCTTTATCCTCATTGATAATGTCAATAAAAGAGCTCTTTCTTAGTTCTTCAATTGCACTTTGAACATCTATTTTTTCATTTTCTGGTCGCCATAATACTGCTTCAACTGCGATTACAGGAACAGTAGAATTCCAACTACATAAAGTTAAAAACACTCTTTTTGCCGCAGGAGATAATGTATTAAAGGTCCTTTTAAACAAAGCTGTCAAAATTTTTTCTTGCTCGGCAACAATTCTATCAATTTTCCCAATTTTCCCAGATTTTGCAACCTCACCAAGAAGGATTTTTATGATATATGGATGTCCATCAGATTCTGTAATTAAATCATCAATATAATTTGGTGTTAATATATCAAGGATTTTAAGTTTCCGACCTACCAATTCAATTAAACTTTTGCACTCTATTTCATCCATCCCTTTTACTTCTATTGGATAATCAGCCTTGAAATTTCTACTTATCCTAGATGTGATCAACACTTTATTGGGATTTCTGATATAGGTATTTATCCATTCAAATACCTCAACGGGATTTGTTATAGTCTCAAAGTTATCGAATACATAGAATGCGTTACCATATTCATTTGAAGTTAGTTGTTGTGAAAAGAAATCCAATTTTCCTTTTATTTCCTGGTTTGGATAAACAAGATTACAATATTCATTTGAAATATCATTTTGATTGAGGACTTTAGTCTGTACCTGTTTAGGCCCATCCATAAGCAAGTCAATGTCTCGTGCACTAAACCATAATATTAAAGAAAATCGTTCGCTCAATGCAACTTCTTTAATGACATTCAATGCCAAAGAGGTTTTACCTACACCTCCCTTCCCGAGCAAAGTAATGATTGGGAATCGTTCAGTTTCATTAATTGCCTTCAACAATTCAGTTTCTAGGTGCTGTCTGCGTATATATTCCTCTGTTGTTAAAGGTAAGTTTGTGAAACAATTGCCAATAACCTCCAAAGAATTTATCCCCTCCGTGTGGCTGGGAGGTAATTGAGTTATAGGCTGTAAATAATCTTTTGCACTTAAGGAAATTCGTTCATCACTTATGTAAGAAATACATTCAACGTTATCATACTTTAAATTTCCATTTGTGATATAAAAGTCTGTAAGTTCAGGATTCGAAATAAACAAGCTAATTTTCCTAAGGTTTTCTAAAAGGCAATATATGCCATTGTCATATATTTGAAAATTATCTGTTTTTAGAAAATCTAAAGCATCAGTTTTATTTGCTAAAAATGATAGCCTATACTTGCCTGAATAATTTCTGTGAAGGTATACCCAAGGTCGTTTAAATGCCGTAAAATTTCCCAGAATTAACATGATTGATTTTTCAAGAAGCGGACAAGAAGAAGAACATGGGCCAACCCTCGTTGCACCGTGCCCTTTGGTTTTATTTCTTAAAAAAGAAAATACATTAAACCAGTTTCTAAGAGGACTTTTGGTAGGTAATACATTGTGTTCAATATTAAAAATATCTAAGACTTGATTTAGTAGCTTTTGAGCATCATATTGCCAATCACCCTCACAAGATCTTTGTGTAAGTTCCTTTAACTCAAAATCTCGGATTGAAGAAGAAAGTAATTGAGCAGGCGGTCCTGTCAGTATTTCATCGATTGACTTAGCAAAGTCTCCAATAGCATTCGCTCTAACAAGGTTATATTCTTGCCTGTATCGTGTCCTATCATTGTCATCATTGATCGCTGCAACCAAAAATAGGTTAATTGTCTTCGTTAGAAACTCTCCAGTTAAAAGCAAATCATAATAATAGGCAAGATCTGAATCATTTTTAGAGGATTCTAACCTGATATTCATTTGATCAAAGGGAATAAATGACATATATTTACAATTTATTGTCTGTTTGTCTAAATGAAAGAACTTTTGCTTAATGGCCTAACGTAAGATTTGATTGATAATTGGGAACAAGAATACCTTATTAAAATTAAAGGTATTTGTAATTTGGATAAATCTTCTTTCGATATCGGCAAAACTTCAATCGATCTTGAAAACATTATTAGCTAAGTTGTCCGGGAGATAGATGATAATTATTCGCTGATACGAATTCAAATATAAGAAATTTAATTAACCAGAGAAACAGCCTTCATCAAAAGCCAAGAATACTTAAGATTCCCTGTCGATTAAGCCAACACAAGTTTATCAATCATATCCCGTAGTATGGGATGCAAATCTTTATATAATTCCTTTTTAGAGTCAGGAACATCCACCATTTCTAAACCGTACAAATAAATTGTTGATTCTGGGACCATTAAAACCTTGCATATTTTTTCCAGATTTTTCCTCTGAGGATGTTTGTCTCCAGTTTCAATTTGAGAAATGGATGTTCTTGATAAACCGCTTTTATGTGCAAGCTCCTCCTGTGTCAACCCCCTTTGGGACCGAATATGCTTTATCGCAATTCCAATATGCATTTCTATGGACTTAGAAGATAGGTTTGTAATATTTTTGCTAAAATGTTTACTATTCCCTGTGTTGATTTTATTCTACTAATTTGTTCTCTTATTGTGACAAGAAACTCGATATCAGTATTGGACAAACTACTGGTTTTAGAGTTAATAACGAAATTCAATTTTTCTATGATGATTTCTTTTTCTATAGTATTCATAATCAATTCTTTTAATAAAATGAAAAAATGTGAATATACACGGCAAAGAGAGTGTGAAATTCAGCGAATCTTCATCGTCAGAATTGACATTGAACCTTTTTATATGAAACCAGACAAGAATTTTTATTAGAGATCCTTTTAATCTTTGAAATGAAGTAAGGAGTTTTTTTCTAAAATATCTAACACTATTCCTTAATTTATCGAACCCTTCTTGTATAATCTGTCGTTGTTTAATGACTATTTGATGGATCAAATAAAGAAAAATATTTTGGCCCGTCTCCCTATATTTTTGAAAATAGTCATGTAATTTTTGCTTATCATCATCCCAATTTGTTTGAAGTCTATCACAATAAGCAAACTCAGGAGAGTAACTTAACTGTTGATGTATAGAAACTCCAGTAGATACTATGAATGCTTTAGGGGATGAATAAAGACGACTGGAATCATTGTTAACATTGTATCGAAAGGATATTTTACCTGAATCAATCAGGTTTTTTTCTAAAAGTACCTGACTGTGACTTATATAAGGGATGTTACTGCCGTCATGAAGTATGACATAATTTCCCAAAGCATTAATCCCTATGTTTGCTTTATATATAGCTAATCTTGCATTTATTGTATCTAATTCATCCAACATCCCACCGAACCTGTTTTTGTAGGATTCAGTTTCTGGGAGATAGTTTAAAATCTGTTTTCTATTCATAACCGTATAAATGCTTCGCAAAGATAATATAAGCGCAGCATATGTTAACTATCTGTTAACATATTTTATTAACAATTTATGAACTTTCAGAAAATTAATTGAACGCATTGGAGTTGAATCTTCTTTCTGTATGAAACAAATAAATAGCACTTACAATCATAAAAAAAGCGGTCAGGCCTGAGCCTGACCGCCGGATCACTTGATGGAACCGAAGGGTTAGAAAGTGATCTTGTTCTCTACATCGGTGATGCTTGCATCGAACGATGATTTGAGAAAATCGATGACCTTCTTGATCCCCGGAGTGAAGCTGGTGGTGAAGACGTTCCCATCCGAATCGTTCAGTCTCATGGAACAGTTGAAATCGTTGGAGGAAATCTGGAACCGTTCCAGCTCCGAGCGGGTCTGGACCAGTTTCGCCCTTTTTTCGACAACCAACTGCAGGTTTTCGACCTTGAGGATCTTCTCCATCATGGTCATTTCCCGCTTGGGTTCAGGTGCGGGGATGACAGGCTTCTCCGGTTCAATCTGCAGGACCGGCTTCATCACTTCGGCTGTGGCTTCTTCAGGATTGAGAACCGATTTTGCTGCAGCAAGTACTGCGTTTTCTTCTTTGGATGCTCCGCCGTTTGTCGGCTTCTGTACTGGTGCGGTGATCTTTGACATGGTTTATCGCCTCTGCCCTGAGGACTTTTTT
>SESB01000442.1_pt1 | contig 30007 bp, 31 predicted proteins | sample 3171441 | NCBI WGS metagenome assembly SESB01 (sample SAMN06051867, study PRJNA518727) | freshwater metagenome | biome: subpolar coniferous forest; feature: holomictic lake; material: water; isolation source: holomictic Lake 227, 6 m depth | place: Canada: near Kenora, Ontario | collected... | reverse complement strand
GGCTCCCCAGACGGCTTTTTGCTTTTATGGACCCACATTTCATTATCCAAACATCTGTTTGTGAATTTGGTCAATTGATATGACATCTGCTGGTTTTGACGGAAGACTTTCCAGTGCACTTCGCACACGCTCTACCCCAATACTCTTCAAATACCGTTCTGTCGTACTGGGGCTGTGATGTCGGAGAATGGCTTGTATTACGCCAAGGTCATGCCCATCGTTGAATAAAATGGATGCCGAAAGGTGTCGGACAGCATGGAAACCAAACGGTGTCACTTCGCCCTTCTCGCATAACTTTGACATAAAATGACCCCTTACTTTGAATGGCTTTCCGTAATACTCTTGGGTAAATGCCGTATCGTCAAGACACAAAAATACATGGGGCTCGGTTTTTATCGGTCTGTTTTCCCACCACCACCGCAATGATTTATGTAGCTCCTTTGTCATTGGCAGCCAGTCGTATTCAAAAGTTCCATCCTGACGCTTTCGGGTCCCCAGTCGTATTCTGTCATTGATGAAATCAATATCCTGCCAGGTCAAACGGAAAATTTCACTGCGGCGAGCAGCCAAGTGGAGAAACGTCAGCAACATTACTTTATCTTGTCCTTCTGCGACAGCATAAATTTTCCAGAAATCCTCTTCGGGCGGTACATAACGGGGATGCCGAATTTCGGGCATCCTTTCTACTAGACAAGGGTTGGGTCCTGGCAATGGCGGGTCCAAGTATTTCATGCCCCAGTGCCAGCCAGCCACAAGGTTCTTTCGGTCCTTGTTGGCTGCATATCCACTTCTTTCCTCCTTTTGTTTGATCACGTAGTTCATTACATGAGCGGGTTTTAATTTATCCACGGGCAAAGCCTCGTCTATTTCCTTGAAGAAAAGTCGGAATGCGAAACATTTTTCCTGATACACCTGGGCGACAAATTTTGATTGCGAATAATCAAGATATTTTTGAGCCCAATCCCCCAAAGATATTGTGGCGATCTTCTCCACCCAATCTTCTGCGGGTTTTCGCTGCATCCTCGTTTCCCACTCTATAGCTTCCTTTTTCGTTGGAAATACCTTGTTCTGCCTCTTCCCTTCCTTCCTCACTTGAGCAATCCATTGTTGTCCTCTTTTGTATGGCATTGTAAATCTCCTTTTCAAAGAACCTGTAATGGCGTCCCAAGCGTATTCCACCTAAATCGCGATAATATTTCCTCACGGTCTTGACGTCAAGACCGAAATAGACTGCCACCTCTTGGGAACACAACGCTTTTCCTAAATCCTTTTCCAATATATTCAATCATCTTTACCTCCAATTCTGATATGACAGACCCTGGCTGGTTTGTTCCAGAAGACAGCTTTATGTTGTCCATGGCGTGCCCAGACGCTTTATATTTGCGACCTTGTGGAGCCGGGGGTTTTGTTTCCCGACTCCTGTTCCGTCCAGTTTTACGAGATGGTGCTCGGTTTCTACAAAGGCTTGGGCTATACGATTGCCCAAACAATTAATTCACGATTGAGTACCAGCAGTTTTCGGTTTTTTTTCGCCCATTCTACCATCGGAGGTGTACACTGCTGTGTGCCAAGAGGGCAGGAAATTCTATTTTCCAGCCGCAATCGCTTTCCGTCCGCACGCCGCATCATTTCAAACGCATGATCGACGAATTGTTTCTCCGGAGAATGCCACTGTGTGGGCTGTATCAGAAGGGCGATAAAACCACTGGACTGATGTTGAGCAATTTTGTTGATGATCGACGCCAAATTATCATGAAAATTTTCCAAGTCCATATTTCCCAAATCTTCCGGTGAATCTGAATATTTTCCTTCGGCTTGCTTCCAGTAAGGAGGGTCCAGGAAGGTAAGCCGTACATCAGACCACCGATTATTTAATGGAGGCGTTTCCTGAACGATGTCCAGCAGACGGATTTCATTTGGTCTTTCTGGTATAGGCTTCCGGTCGGATACCCAGTAACGGCGGAGGCGTTCTTTGCACACGTCAATACTTGTGCCTCCACCTGCAAAGACGTCCAAAACGATGTCGCAGGGCTCCGTGTATAGATACAGCAACCATTCAAGAATACGAGGATCAGTATTGCCAAAATGCGTTGATCCATTTTCATTCCGGGTAAATCTCCAGTCATTGTATAACGGGCGCGTTCCGTCCTTATCATCGTAATCCTCAAACCGAGAAAACCTAGCTCGTTTCGTTCCTGGGAACTTTTTGAACCCTTCTTCGGAAATAATTCGCTTGATTGTCCCCTCCGGGGTATTGGTTGCAATTGCAATCTGCTCAGAAGTAAAACAAGCAAGCCAGCGATCAAATACTGTTTCAACAAGTAACTGTCTTTCTGCTTGGCGAATTTTGCTAGTCCAATCTGAGATTGTTTGTTTGCGAACCGAAAGCAATTTTGCAATTTGTTCCAATGTGTACCGATGGTCTTTCCAAAGGGAAATTGCACAGCGTTCCTTATCTTTTTCATTTAACTGCTTTCCGTGTGTGCTGTTGAGTTTGACAGCAACAGAAAAACGATCTGCATCTTTCTCAATTTCATAAATATAGACAGGAATGCTGTGATCTTTACCGTCATAATGTTTCTGGTAAGCCAGGTGGCGGTGTCTTCCATCCAACAGGTATCCATTTTGGTCAATTATGATATAATTTCCGAGAGCTTCGATTTCTTCCAGACAGTCTGCATATTGCTGGACTAAAATATGATCAACAGATTTTCGCGGGTAGAACCTTTCCTCGAATACAATTCTTGAGAGGGGGACTCGTTGGGTCTGTTTTTCGATCTTGTCGTCTATCCGAATAATTTTATGTGGCATTTCTTTACCTCGAAAAATTTATGTGATACAGTCTCGTTCTGCCCGAGTCCCGACCAAGACAAAGGTGTTTAACTCAGGCAGTTTTACGAGATAGTGCTCGCCTGGCGATAACAGAGCATCGTGCCATGGTTTCCGTATTAGAAACTACGGTGGTTTCTTTTTTAAGGAAACTCCTAACTTCATAATCATTTGCAAAAGAAGCTTTATCAGTATGGGTTATATCAAAAGGTATCCGGTGGGAGAACGGAATTCTGAATGCCGCCTAACCAATATTTGTAAAAGAGTCTTTATCAAGATTGACTGTATCAAGTATATGATATGTCGGAACACTGACCGTGGATAACGGAAATTCTGAATTCTGATTACCAATTGTTTGCAAAAGATTCTTTATCAATGAGCTGATTAACTTCTGTAAGAATACCATTTTACTTGCGTCTTCTTTCCGATTTCCAGCAATGTCTTTCATTCGACATATCCAGTACTCCAAATTATCATGTTAAAGCGCATTAGCAAGAAATACTGATTACTGACACTGTACGGCGGGACACAGACACTTGTACAGCGGGACACTACACTTGTACACCGGGACTACTATCACACTGTACAGCGGGACACAGGCACTGTACAGCGTAACACTGGTAGTGGGACACTGGTACTGATATACCGTTTTGCAGTTTGTAGTGTTTGTAGTGTTTGTAAAGTTATTCAACTGCGTAGCAGTAAGTATATTTTTTTGTTTATTCTAAAGGATGTTGTCTATTCTAAGTATCTTATACAGAAACTACGGCGGTTTCCAATACGGAAACTACGGCACGTTCCATACCAGCCAGTAATTATATAACTATATGATTTATAAGGTATAAAAATTATCAGCATTAGATGATTGCACCCCCATATCAACCAACATCTCATCCGCATTTCTTTTACTTAATTCACCCATCAAATAGAGTACCTCATGCTCATTCTCATCAATGTAACCCAACTCATAAACGTTGATATAGTGGCTTTTGTATGATGGTATTTTTATTATTTTAATGGCATTCCAATCTTTTTCCAATTTTGTAAGCAGAGTTGAAACGTACCCTTTACTTTTTTTTGATAGTCCAATGTGCTCTGCAATCATGTCCTGGTCCCATCTGGCAACTAATTTTCGCTGCCCTAAATAATAATCTTCATATAGTTTCTTCGCTAATCCACAACTGTTCATTTTCCCCCTGATAACCCATCCACATAGGTGGAACCAAACAGCAGCTTCTTTGGCGAGTATAAATTGTCCGAACTCCTTTGACCGTAAAATTTGATTATATATTCGTAAGTGACTGGGTCCTTTTTCTTCTTTTTTCATCTCCTTTCATCTCCTATTTTATCGGCGCTCTCTGACACACTTGTGCCCCGCCACAGGATGAAGCGGGGGCACTATGGTTATTGAGTTTCCACGATCCTGACTGTCAAACCTACATTTTCATAAGGTGCATATTCATTGCGACAGACGAACTCCGCCGAAAATGTTCTCCCAGCATCCATAACCTGGGCGAGCTTTTCTGCAACAGGCTTTTGCAGATAGCCCAATCGGTCATTAAGGAACCAGACGCCGACAGCATTGTGATCGTAGGGATTGTCGTGTTCACGCTCCAGACTGAAATAGCCAATGTCGCGGTACCCCCACTTGCGAATGGCCGCTTGGCAATCTCCGTAAGAAACTCCAGCCAGTTTGGTTTGAATTGGTGAAAAAGTACTTTTATTCATCGTTGGCCTCCCCTTCGTTCTTTTATTTTTCTTTATTTGGCAGGTGACCACCGAAACAGCAGGTCACCTGCACTGTTTACTGATTATCTCCTTTTATTAATTATTAACTTTACTTAACTATCACCGATTAACTCCTTATAATCAGCACAAACATCGTCATTTAGTACCTTCCATATATGGTATTGAGCTGCCACCGCATCTTGCTCTAAAACACTTACATCGTCCATAGTTTCTCCTATGTAATTAAAAAGGAACTCATCTGAGCAGAATGCGCTCATTGCTTCTATTTCATCCTCAGCTTTTTCAGCATCTTTAATAACTTTCCTCAATTCCTTCACTCGTTCATAAACAGCACGCATAACGGCTACCTGGCACTTTGCGTGAAAAACTCTATCATCCAACTCCCAAGTCATGTTCTTTTTCATTGTATCCCCCTTTTTTCCATCAATTATCATTCTCAAAAGTAACTTCGGCTAACTTACTGCAAAATGGTTGAAACATCTTTCATCACCTCCTTGCCCGCGTTTTTTTTTTCTGCAGGCGTAAATTGTTACACGTCCTCGTCTTCAACGGTAATTTCTGGTCGATTGCTCAAATACTCATAATCTCTCTTAATTTTTTCTAATTTCGTCTCAATCTCCACTGGTGATAACGACCCCTTATCTTTAAATATTATAAATTTCATTAATCTAACATCTAACTCATCGCTTCTTGCTGATTCTGAAAACCCAATTTTATTCCTGTATTTTGTAAGCCGATATTCCAATGAAGCATACAAATTCTGAATGAAATCCCCCTTCGTCATATCGAGCTTCTTGGCCGTCTTTTTCAAATTTTGGTGTACCTGCTCATCCAAAATCACCTGATATGGTTTAATAACCTTTTCTTCCTTTTTCATCTTCCATGATCCTTTCAATTTAAGTTGAAATACTCTCCACACAACGAATATAAGCCTTAACTTGTGTTTGTCAAGATTAACACGTTAAATAAATATACACAATTTTATATTATATTATGAATGTTAATGCGGGGATTGTGTTTGAGGACAGTCATATTCGGGCAGACTGTCCATATTACTGCATTGTTTCAGATGTGGGGGTCGGGTTCATAAGTTCCGACCCACCCACACCATTGCAGCTTTTACTGAGTTGGTCGAGGGAAATTGGGACTCACGGGCCCTGCGGGATCAATTGTCGGGTCACTAGATTTCACTTCGAATTTACCTAACAACTCGTTAATACTTTTTTTAAGCTGATAAAGATTGTAATTCATAATTCCGATTTCACAACCGTCCAGAATACGGTTATGAAACACGCATTGATCGATGAGACACAGTTGGTTGGTGAGTGGGCAGTGTTTGCCTTCATTTTTATTCATTGTCAGAGTCCTCCTTTATTGAATTCTTACCAGCAGTCTTGTTTACAGCCGAAGAAAGGGTGAATCCTTCATCCAAAAATTCCTTAATTTTGTGCAGATTTTTAACTTGGGAAGGTGAAAATCTTCGATATGCCCTTACACCAGACACCAACCTCTCAGCTTTGGGGATATATCCCTTTTCTTCCCAATTCCTGATCTGTTTTTGCGGCACACCCGAGATTTTAGACGCATCTCCAATACTGAAAGTCAATTTACTGTCATTCTCCATAATTGTTACCTCCATGAATTTTTATTTGAGAGAAAAAAAACCACTCTCTGTATATGAGAGGTTAGTTAATTCCCATCAGCAGTACGAGTTGACGAAAAATGTTATCCTCTACTTATACGAGGTTAGTTAATTACTGGCATTGCCACAACCGAAGGTAGGTTTGAAATTTCGGCTGGAACTAAAACAACCAGCAAAAACACCCTTTTTTAGATCGCAGAAGCAGTATCGTACCCACAACTGACCCAGAAATCTCCACAACACCCTTTTTTGAAATCGCAAAAGCAGCATACACCTGGTTTACAAAGCCCCAGAAACAGAACTTTTTCATTTTCCTATTTGAATTCTCGAACAAAATGTGGACCCCCAAGGGAATTGAAATGCAAAGAAAGAAGGCAGTGGATATTTTTAGGAAAACGCATTAAAGATTGGTTTGGCAGATAAAACGGACAGGGTATCCTACTATATTATATTAAGGTATGGTGTCCAGAATCCAACCACATCCATCTTCTTTACCTCAGCACAGGTATCCAGATTCCCGTGTTTCTGGAACATCGTCCAGACCGCCCAACCGTCCAGCAACAGACGATCGGACGATCCGGACGATAATCCTATCAATTGGTTTCAGGTTTCAAAGTCGTTATTTATATCTGCGTCAGATTCCTCCTCTAAATAATCCTCCCCGAATATACCCTCATATACTTTATCCCTTTCCTCATTCTCCGCTGCCATATCTTCTGATAATGGACCGATAATCGCCCAGTCTCCCCAATCTATGAGATCATCCCACATATTTCACCTCCTTTTTCTCGGACGGATTATCCCCCTTGCGACCCGCCCATTTTTGAAAAGTGTTGAATAGTGATATTCAGGGTCAGAGAATGTAGATGCCGCTCTGTATTTTCTACAGTATGTGATCCACCCGTTCCGATGTGGCTCAAACTGCACCCACCCGCACAACAATAAATCATGTTTTGCTTCCGCCATATTCATATGCACCTCCAATGACAAAGGGCGTCTCTTGGGCTTCTACAGCCATTTTAGACGCCCTTCATGTCTATTTGATAGATTGTATTTGTTCAGTCAGAAATCTTCATATGCGACCATACAATTCGTCTCACGACTTGTCTTATGCCGTCTTTCGATGTCATTGTTCTTTTTTCCTTTGTCTGCTAATAATCGCACTCAGAACAGATGATTTTTGACTTTTGCTATTGTAAATGGAAATTAATTTATATATTTTAGGAGATTAATAAAAAAGGGGGTTAATTTTGAAAAATTTAGTTTTAAGCAATTTTGAACATGAAGTGTTTGGTGAAATAAGAATCACTGATATTGAAGGCACTCTTTGGTTTGTAGCCAATGACGTTGCCAAAGCTCTTGGGTATGAAAAACCTAATAATGCGATCAATCTACATTGCAGAAATATCAATAAATTCAATTACCCTGCTACAGGAAGGGAGCTAAATATCATCCCTGAGTCAGATGTTTATAGATTAATTATGCGTTCAGAACTTCCGGAAGCGGGGAAATTTCAAGATTGGGTGACTGATGAAGTTTTACCTTCTATCCAAGAAACCGGCTCTTACTCTCTCGTCCCGATGTCACTCCCCGAAGCTCTGCGTCAGTATGCGAATGAACTTGAAATGAATGAACTTGAAATGAAGGAACTTGAAATGAAGGAACTGGCTCTCAAACAAAGGGATGAAGTTAACCAAATCCTGGATCAGTGACAAGAAAACTGCTGACCGGAACAATCTTCCGGTCAGGTCAAAACAGTGAAATGTGGGTGCTGATGCAATCTCGAAAATCTATTGCAAAGCAATTTTGGTAGATATAAAGGATGTCATTTCTACACACCTCATCTCCGATTCACTCATAGGTTTGCAGGAAACAACCATCGTAACTCTGGTGAGTAACGCATTCTCCCTCAATTAAGCCAAAGCCTCCGAAAAGAAGGACAACCATCCTGCTCCAGAGTCTTTTTCCGTATCGTGTAAAAGCATGGATTGCTGCTGGAAGTGCCGCTGAATCTTCCCGTTTTCCCAATGCAGGAATAATTCCTTTTTCAGGCGTTTGGCGTAAAAAACCTCATATTTTGTTCCTCCGGTCAATCCTTCATGGCTTATGAAAGCGTGAACCACCTGACAAGCCGATATTAACTCCCGATTCCGCTGGTAATAACGCTCAACCATCTCCACTCGACTTCCGATTCCTGATAGGTCTGGGGAAAAGATGCGAACTTGAAGACCTTCCGAACTGGCAGTTTCTCTGACCCATGCACAAACCCCTTGACAGGAGCTCGTGATAACTGTTGAATTCCTAGGAAGGGACTCGACCAGCTCGATGACAGATTTTTTATCCTTGTATTTCCGGGCTCCGATTATTCCAATATTTTCCATGGATACCTCCAAAATAAAGAAAGCCCTACCGGATCGAAATCCAGCAGGGCTCATTAAAAAACAAGTTATTTGATTCAGTCGTTTAAGATTTCACCATACCCAGTATGGCACCGCCCGCTTTCTCAAGCCGATATGCACTTGGTGCAGAAAGACGTCCATCTTGAGCTGCACGGGTAAAAGCATTGATGACGTGGAACATTGTTGCCCCCTGCTCCAAAAAGAAAGCAGCCTTGATGATTTGAGCCTCTTCCTGGGGGATTTGAAACTGTCTGGCAAAGGTGTCGATAGTGCTTTCAGGATTGCTCACGTGCGTCTGGGTCGAAATACGGAAACGATCATTCCCCTGGCGGGACTGGCTGATAACACCTTGCAGGATGCTTGGGAACTCGTTGATAACCTTGCGTGAAATATGCTTGTAGCGGGCATCAACGGCGGTTTTGGCAATGAGACCATTGCTACAGACCAAGCGGTAATAGAATGCCTCGATGGACAGTGCGAGAATGCCCACTTCCGAATTGCTTATAGAAATACCTGGGATAATTTTGTCGTCACCGACCAGATAAAAGGCTCGGTCATATTCAGGCATTTTCAGAAGCATCATTTCATCGTCCAAGGCGAATTGGATTTCACCGTCTGGGTCAAATCCATATTCGAGCATTTTTGTCAGCACTTCCATATTGTCGATAGCGGTATATCGCTCGGTAAATACCGCACGCAGTTGATTTGCGTCGAAACGACAAAAGAAGGTTTCCCGCTGGCTGCGTTCCTGTTCAATCCAATAATTCAAATTCCTGGCTTGAAGCTCAGCAGGGCACCTGGACAGGTAAGAATGCGGGACCCTCAATCTATTAGCCAAAAGACGTTGAGCACTGGGCAGAACTGTGACTTGTTTGCCCGACACCCACATTTCAGTCAGGCTGTCGAACTCCATTTCATTTACCGGCACGAGTTCATCAAAACAGAATTGAGATTTTTGATGAACGACATTGATCACGTTTTCCAGCGTTGCTGTATTTGTCATGATAATTCTCCTTTTTGTTTACTTGTTGTTGGTTTTGTTGATTACGGAGGGGACTGATTCAATCTCTGCCAAGGCTTTCTCAAGGCACTCGGTACAGATGCTATGGCTGACCAGTTCTTCGAGGGGTTGATTGGACATATATTTGCACTCCTTGGAGCCCAGATAACGGCTGCACCAGGCACAAACACGTTTGATAAACATTGCGTTTCCTTTCTAAACAGAAACGCCCATCAGAGAGCTTGAGAGCTCATCAGAGAGGCGTTCATTGCTATTGTGTCGGCTTACCCTGCTCTATCTTCTTTCTTCACCACGATTTACAGGCGTTTGAATAAGCACAATCGCTGCACATCCAACTCTGTTGAGGTATATAGATGCTGGCATCTATACTTGCGAGTACCGCGTTAGCGATCTTGGCGAAGCGTTTTCGATCCTGGGCTGTACGGACGGTTTGAACATGCTCTATTTTCGGCGTTACTAATTTGCGGAGTATGTGAAATTCACATTGAACTTTGCTAGTTGGCAGAACATATTTGTTTGCTGCGAGCAAATATGCGTAAGCGGTCATCTGCCCACTTTCGTCACAGGTGGATTGTGCCATAGGTTTTGCAGCCGTCTTATTATCGACCACGATCACAAAACCGTTCTTGTCTCTAATAATGAGGTCGATTATTCCTACCAATAAAAAATCAGTTTTTTGACCGTCTTCGGTATAAAGCTTTGCAGTCAACGGCAACTCCACACCAATTATTTCTTGAACGTTCTGGAGAGTTTGAGGAATGGATTCGTGGAAAACCTTGAGCATGGCATTGCCCATTTTTACCGCACCTTCATGATTAGGCAGTTCCTTTTTAAAGATTATGGGAATCTCAGAATTCTCCAAATCCAGCTCCAGGCAAGTTTCAAACCTTTCAGAGAGTGATTCCAGGGACTCGGTGCTTCCGTGATTTTTCAGGGATCGATAATACATCTCGATTGCTGTATGAATGGCTGAGCCGAAGGGGAGTGCGATCGAGATTCTTTCCATTTTCTTACCCTGAATGTACTGAAATTTATATTTCAGCGAACAATTTTGATAGGTGAAAATTTGACTATGACTGATGTGCAGTTCCTGGTTAAACGATTGCAATGTTGACATAACGAATCTCCTTATTGATTGGTTGTTGGAATGCAAAAAAAAAGGGGAAAATCCGATATTGGACCTTCCCCCGTTATTAACTTTCCGTGCGCTCGGAAAATCGAAATACTGTTTTTCGTATGATCGGAATACTGACTACTGAGCCATCAAAAACTCTATCATTCTTGATGCATTAATTTTAGAGAGATGCTGTGCGACGGTTCCGAACATTTCCTGACATCTCTTATTTAAGTCAGCATTGTTTTCTTTAGTGAGACGCTGAATGTATTGGTATTGCTTTGCCGAGAGCCTCCCATTTCCATTGTTATCTCCGTTTCCATTGCCGTTGCTACCGCCATTTCCGTTTCCATTGGAACCCGAATCGCTGCCGCCATTGGCACCGTTTCCATTTCCACCATTCCCATTGCCACTTCCATTTACAGGAGGATGGGAACTGCTCCCATTACCGTTTCCACCATTGGCACCCGAACCGTTACCATTTCCACCGTTGGCACCTGAACCGTTACCATTTCCACCATTGGAACCTGAACCGTAGCTGCCATTGGCACCCGAACCGTTACCATTTCCACCGTTGGCACCCGAACGGTTACCGCTGCTACCGTTATGCTGGGAACCCTGCTGCTGCCCATCGTTGCGATAAAGATGTAATCCCACGCCAAATAGCGTGGCAGCCTTTTTCAATGCGTCAGTGGCAGCAGCTTTGAGATCATCTCCAAGAGAGATAATGTCGCCATTTTTCCTGGCATGAGTAATTTTGCTCGAACCGAATTGCATTTTGACCACATTTCCAGCTTTCAGTTCGCCTTGAACGAGTACTTCATCGGTTTCTTTGAAAATATCGTATCGAACGATGGTGAAACTCCAATCTCCATCGAAGGCATCATTTAACCTTTGAATTACTGAGTGACCTTCAATGTAATCAAGCATCTTGCCGAAGTTTCCTTCGCGCTGCTTGATCTGCTCCAAGCCAAAGTGTTTTTCAAGAATTTCTCTGTTCATGTGTTTTTCCTTTTCAATAAACAAAAATAGAACTAATCGAAACCGACCAGTCCTTGATTAAAAGTGGTGCTGCTCCTTTGGGGAAATAAAAAACTTTCGCGGGTGGAAAAAATTGACTTATAGGATTGATAGGACGATCAAATGGTGCTGTAGAAGGAATTGGATGGGATATTTATTGGAAATGGGGGTTATGAAGGATGCCGATCAGGTTATTTCTTCATAAAAACGCCGAATAATTCCCTCATCAGCAAAACTGAAATATTTCTCATTTTCCATGTTGATAATGAGGTGTTCGTGAACCTGAATATCCACGATGTGTGACGCTTTGATGATTTTCCTGGTAATTTCCAAATCATCAGTAGATGGATTCAAATCACCTGATGGATGATTGTGACAGAGTATCATCGCAGCAGCGTTGGCGAGGATAGCGGGTTTTAGAACCTCTCGCGGGTGAACGAGTGTAGAGGAGAGGATTCCCATCGAGACGACATTTAGCCCTATCAAGTCATTCTTGGCATTCAACATTGCCACGACGAAAGACTCTCTATCCGGCTGTGAACGCGTAAGGATAAGTTTCTGAATCACAGCATGAGCCTTTTGGGAACTGCGGATGCATGCTTTCCCGAAGGATACCGTTGCATCTTTGACCAGGCATACCCGATATACAGAAACGCTGGCGAATTGGTCTGACGGAGTACTAAAAAGTCCTTGTTGTGAAGTTCGAATTGATGTCTGTTTCATTATAAGCCTCCTTAAAAACGCAAAAAAGGCAGCCACCAGCGAAAATGCCAGCAACTGCCTTCGGTTGATTAAATGGATACTGTTCCGTTATCGGGACAGTATCCTGTGATTTCGTACTTTACACTTTATCTATTTGCTTTTAATGTATGTCTGTATTAAACTGCTGTAAATCTTGATAATTTAGGGGGGGAGAAAAGATGAAAATTGATTCAACAAAGTACCGTGCGATTATTATCGGATTAATTTTATTTCTGTCTGCTGTTGCATATGCGGGTACTTGTGAATTCAGATGCGTGTATTGTGCAATGGTTGAATTTGCAGGCTGTAATTTACCAGCCCCGAGTAATGGGTACTGTAGTTAGCATTAAACATAACAAGATAAAGGAGATTTTTATATGCTTTCGTGGTTCAAAAATATCATTAGGTTAAAACCTGAACAACAACTTGAGGAAATCGAATCCCGTGAACCTTCACTCGAGGAAAGATTGGAACGTTTAGTATCTCGTATGGGCAGATATAAACATAAGAATATGCAAGATCTGGATGAAATCATAGATGATTTGAACAAAGTTCTTGATATAGTAGAAAAACTCGTTACCACATTACAAAACATTGGTGGACAAATAAGAGCGGAAGAGCTTTTAACTAAACTGAGGAACAACCGAACAAGGGCAGGAAATGCTCGAAAGGCTTTGGCGGCGTGATAATGACAAAAATCATAGACGATATATTGGCGAATGCAACCGCTGTCGAAAATGCTTCTTGGAGAGATTTCTGGACACAAGTGACTGAATGTAGCACTATTTTGCGAGAAATTGCCCCCAACGTTCGCCGTCCTTGGTTGATGAAGGTAATATATGAAATATACGAAAAACAAGATGGTAAATGCTCTCTTTGTTCAGAACAAGTATCGCCCCCATGGCACATAGACCACATAATTCCATTTAGCTATGGAGGAGGTAATGAATCATCCAACGTGAGAATAGCGCACCCAGAATGTAATATGAAGAGAGGTAACCGTGGAGTTAATCCATGGGATCTGCTCCGCTACATGGAAGATAAATATATGAACCGGTAGAGGTCGTGAATGCGGGGTTCATCGTGAATCTCCTTTCTATTTAGTTGTTGTACTGACGATAAGGACGATGGAAATGGGGGTATAAAACGCCGTATGCGATTACCACCCTGTCTCATATACAGGGACCCTATCGCTATGAATACGGGCTGACTTTATGGCTCGACCATGATGGTAGGGTGTTTATAAATCTTGGACAACACTGTCCAAAAAAGATTTTCCAAAGTTATCGGAATCGTTCAACCAACGGATAAGATCGTGGTTCACTTCGCTCTCACACTATATCCTTATTCGTTGGGCAAGAATGAACTATACCAAGAACAAGGGAGGACACATGGAACCAACCACTACTGCAAGTGACTCTCAAACAATTTCTGCACTCAGAACTGAATTAACTCGCATTAACCAAGAAATTGAAATTGCAAAGGTAGAAGACGCTCAGTACACAGGCGGACTCGTCAAGTCACTCATCACCGTCCGGCTACAAATCATTCAGATAACTCGTGCACTCTTGGAGCAACGCATTTGTTCGCTTGAGTTCGGAGTTCCATTTAGCATTGTTGCTCAAGCAGCAACCCCAGACCATGATCGTGCAACACTATTAGGAAGCGATATCCAATCCCAATCAACGCTCATCAAGAAAGCGAAAGCTGAAGCTTCCAAATATGTCGGTGGACTCATCCATGCTACATGGCTCACAACTATAGCAACCTGCGAGCACACACTCGCAACTCTCAGACAGCAGCAACTCGTAGCAAAATACGGACTAGTATTTCCGAGTGATTCAACTATTGATCAAAACATAAAAGATGAATTTCCTAAGGTCGCCCCTCAAGCATATCCTTTGTTGCCCTAGGACAGCTCAACACAGGTGGATACATTTCCAAGAGAGAAGCGAAAAGAGTTAATCAAGGCTAAATGCTTGAAAAAGACCCATCATGAACCATCGTTTCAAGGAACAGATGTAAAGCATCGAATAGATTTCAAGTTTCGCTTCGCCAACTCCTACAAGAAGGACATACGAGCCTTTGCTGGAAATTTGTTGGTCAAAGATCTCTTTGACGAATTGGTCTTTACAATTTCCATGAAAGTGCAGGACCCAATCCGAGCCAATGGCACGTATAACTGGGAGGGAGGCATTGAATACAACTACTTCATCCAAGATCAGGTCAAGTTAAATAACCTTCCTTTGAAGGACATGAAAGTTGAATTTGTTACCAAGTCAGTAATTTTCACGGACGGGACTAAGCAAGACTATGAAAATTCATAGTCGAGAGAGTTATGGCATTCATTAAATGCGTGACATGTGGCAAATATATTAGTGACAGAGTACCGTCTTGCTCTGGTTGTTGATCAGCGGCAAGTCCAACATCATATCTTAGCATCGAAGAAAATGTTCCTATGCATTTGCTCTATTCACACCTCCTGGTCAGATCGAGGCTTAAGGACTATGAGGCTTTTGTTAATTTGTTCAGCATTTCATTCTGTCTGTTTTCAAGAATTTCAATGTCCCATTTTGGTTAGAATTTGAAGCCGATTAAAAACTCCAAAATATGAATCTGGCGGGCAGGCATCCTGAAGATCACCAGCACTAGGGGAAAACATCATTATTTTTTATTCTGATTATAATGGATTCGGGGGTTGATTGTATTTTCAATAGGTTATACGTATTACCGATTTATTGCGCAATGTTTACATGATAATAATAACCCGTTGTATTTATAGCAAAAATAATAGTACTTGAATAATATATTTCAAATTATTTTTCCAAATAACGTGTTAAAATCTCCCAAATCCGTTATAATCAGTTTTTATTTGTGGAATTACAGGATTCATTATATGCGATAAGTTCAGCTTTTTAGGAGTTCCCATGAACGTGCCACCTTTTGTCGGCTGTCCTCCCTGTCATAATAATATGAATAAAGCTCAACGGGCGTTCTATAAATCTCTTGTTGAATCACTCAATCAAGGGGATTATCTCGATGTAGAGGGTAATTTCAGTTACGTTTTTCTCTATTTATACAAAATATTATCAAATATGAATAAAATTGGCTACGAAAATTTGTATGAATTTCTTATGCATATCTCAGAGATTTATTCGCACGAAACGTATTTGTCAAACTATTGCATATCTTGGGCTTACGACTGTCTACTTGGAATGAACAAATTTGACATTTATTTAGAAAAAACCGAACCTAAATCTCCTTTTGAAATAGTCCATAATTCCGATCTCCGATTAAATCTTCAAAGTCACATTGGACTCGAACCATATCCAATTGATATTGTTCTTATAGCTAGGAGCAGAAGAAATCGACTCTTAATTGAAAATCAAGCTATATACAAAGATTGTATTATGAAACATTTCGCAAAAATTACTAAGTCGCGGGGAGGATGGATATCAATCTTTGGAAAACAAATGCAAAAATCTAGACGCTTTCCTCATCGTCTATTTGGAGGAGCTCCAGTACATGAAACCAGACTATCATTTGAAGTCATTTCTTTTCAGGAAGAAGTATCCGATAATCTAACTAAAATCAGAACTATTTCGACAGAAGCAGAAAACTTAACCCGGGATATTCTTGGACTTCCCAGAATTGGTGAAGGCTGGATAACTGAAACAAAGTTGTTCAGGCTCATTGAATCAACATTTCATCAAACCAAAGTAATTCAGCATGGTCAGCCAATCTGGTTGGGCAAACAGCACTTTGATATATGGCTCCCACATTGGAATATTGCTATAGAATATCATGGATCACAGCATTATATGTCAGTTGATTTTTTTGGTGGAGAAGAAGTATTTCAAAAAACTGTTGAACGGGATTTACGCAAAGCAAATTTGGCTCAAAGCCATGGCGTAAAACTATTTGTAGTGAACGAAGATGATGACTGGGTAAATTTAATTTCAGAAATTGACAACCTCATTGCCCTGAGGAAAGTTTTACCTCCTGAACAGATATAGCGTTATGTGTTACAATATAGTTTTGTCTTAATTCCCTCACTTTTTTGCTCGTTGCTCAAATTCCAGGATTCATTAATTCTTATTGATTCAAAATGCCGATTCATCCGATAAAAGAATTTTGTCCTTCATGAAGTGAACAAATAGGGATTTCTTATGAGAACCATATTTATCAGTGTTCTTTCAATTATTGTTTCCTTCCTTTGCGTATCTTTTGCAGTTGCAGAAACAACATATTACAATGCTGACGGGAATATTATTTCTGAATTTGAATACCGCCAAATAGAAAAACAAAAAAATAATAATCAGAAATCAATCCCAGATAATACAATCGAAAAATCTGAACCTGTCAAGAATGCTCATGAACCCAAAAAAAATAAAGAAAACCAAGAAAAACAAGAAAAAAAGTTAAGACTAAAAAAAGAGGAAGATGAAAAGATTAAAAAGCAGGATGAAGAAACTTTAAGATTGCAAAAAGAGGAAGAGGAAAGAATTATAAAGAAGGTAGAAACTTTAAGATTGCAGAAGATGTATGATGAAAAGGAATGGTTTAAAAAACGACAAGAAACGATAAGATTACAGAATGAGGTAGAAAAAGATAGTATTAAAAAGCAGGAAGAAACATTAAGGATACAGAAAACGTATGATGAAAAGCTTAGGAGAGAAAAAGAAGAAAATTTAAAATTACAGAATGAGATAGAAAAAAATAAAAAACAGGAAGAAATTAAGAAAAAGCAGAATGAGCTTATAGTGAAAAAGCTCATTACAATCATAATAGGACTTGCAATCGTAATAGGACTTGCAATCGTATTTTTCATTTGTCGAAAGTATTATTTAATAACAATCATAAAAATAAAATCCTATTTGAAGATTGTTGCACTTAAATTTAAAATGGCTTCAACAAATCAAAAGAGTTTTTATCCTGATAATTCTTGTCCAAATTGCAAAAATATTTTTGACATTGATGAAAAAATAATCCCAAGTGGAGGAGCTTATGTAAAATGCAAGAATTGCGGTATTATGTTCCCCGTATATAAAAATTTATGGGAAGCAGCAAGTGAAAAAGTGTATAGGGATTTTAAGGAGAAATGGAAACCAGCAATTGAAAAAGCTTATAGGGATTTTAAAGAGAATAACGAGATGCGAAATAAAGCAAGAGAAAAAGCGAAACAAGATGAGGAACCAAAGCCTTTTAATGCGCAGCCGAATGGCAGTTATTCCTTCAGTAGATGGACAATAGATCGAATATTAATTGCAGTAGGTATAATTGCCTTGATTGTATCCCTTTCTATGGGTACCAGCGTACCTTCTCTAAGCGGTAATCGAATCCACAACATTGGATTAATGAATGAGAAACAAAATTTTCTCATTGCTTCAGGGATTATTCTGCTTATCGGAGTTATACTTAATATCTCAAATCGTATAAAAAACGAGCAGAACACCAGTCAAAAGATAGAGACACCTGATTTATCTGATACAAAGAAATGTCCTTATTGCGCTGAGACAATAAAGGCAAAAGCTAAAATTTGCAGGTTTTGTAACAAAGACCAATCCGCTTAATTTTGAATTTCTTTCAATCGGATTTCCAAGGAAATGAAAGATGAAAACCCAATGTCCGAATCCTGAATGCAAAAAAGTTTATCAATTTGATGATTCTAAAATTCCTGAAGCTGGGATTTTTGTAAAATGTACGAATTGCAATATTTTGTTTTCAATAAATAAGAGTTCAGGGATTTGTCCTAAGTGTTCACATAATCGGAAAACAAATGATTTAGAATGCTCAAAATGTGGAATTATTTACGAAAAATATAAAGATAATCTTGATACAAAAAAAGAAAAAGAACCAAAATTTCAGGAAACTTTTAATTGGGAAGCAACAAATGAAAAAGAGTATAGGGATTTTAAGATGAAATGGGAAGCAGCAATTGAAAAAGTGTACAGGGATTTTAAGCTGAAATGGAAACCAGCAATTGAAAAAGCGTATGGGGATTTTAAGCCGAAATGGGAAGCAGCAATTGAAAAATCGAATAGGGATATTAAAGAGAATAATGAGATTCGAAAAAAAGCAAGTGAAAAAGCAAGTGAAAAAGCGAAACAAAGGGATTACACTGAACTCATTTTGATGAGGGATATGAATGATTCTCAAAAGATGGTGTTTCAATCTGAGATGAACAAAGTTCGATTGAATCGTACCACTGGGTTTTTGCTTAATTTATTTCTTGGAGGGTTCGGCGCACATCATTTTTACATGAGGAAGGTTGGGTTAGGTGTTATTTATGCCCTGTTTATTTGGACTTTCATTCCGTGCTTTATAGCTTTAATTGAGTTATTTTTTATCATGAAAAAAATTGATGCGTATAACGATGAAAAAGCCAAAGAGATGGCGGCAAAAGTCTTAAATACGATTAAATAGACACAATAAATTAGCTTCTGATGAAAAGAAGCCTCGCAGAAAAGCGTTTTAAGACCATATCAGCCAGAAACCATATAAAACCGTCACCTTTTTTGTTCATTGTTCAAATTCCAGGATTCATTATATCGATCCAGTCAGATAAAATTGAAGAAATTTTGATTTTTGTATTGACAACAATAACCGTCCTTTTTGAAAAGAAATTATTTTTAAACTCAAAACGCTGATCATCCGATACAGAATTTTGTCCTTTATGAAGTGAACAAATAGGGATTTCTTATGAGAACCATATTTATCAGTGTTCTTTTTTCAATTATTGTTTCCTTCTTTTGTATATTTTTTTGCAGCCCTGCCGTAGCATTCACCACAAAAATTGACGATATTTTCTCTTTCAGTTATTTATCATATTATCCGCCAATTCAAAAATATAGCGATTGTTATCTGAATGGCGAAATTATCAATAATTCCCAATTTACGTTTGAAAATGTTGCTATTATCATATATCTCCACGGTTTTTCAGATAATGAATTATGGCGAGAAAGAATACACATCAATATTATCGAGCCGTCTTACAAGAGTAACAACAGGCATTCTTTTTCAAAACGATTGAAAATTTGCAATGAACCATCAAATTACGAATTCAGTGTGTCTGGTTTGCAGCACATTGGTAATAGGAATGAAGAATATTTTTCTGGCATTATGCAGAAAAAAGGTGATTTGAAAAGGGTTGATCAGATTCAGTTATCAACAACCAGCGAAAAGGATAAATCATTCAGTTTTTCAATATTGTATTCTAATATCCATTGGGAAGGATGGTCAGTTACATGTTATTGTTCGCTTTACGAGAACAACGGTTCACTAACAAAACCTATCAAGGGAAGTCAAATTACTAAACTTATTAAAAAACTTCATAAATCATCTCAAACAATTTATATGGATATTCCCAGTTACTACAACACATTTAATACCAGATCAGGAATTATAGAATGCCAGATCAAAACGGATTTCAATGTTCTGAAAGCAGATAATACTGTACTGTTTTCAAAATATAATGAAAAATCTACACTCAATAATAATTCACAAAATACGATTCAAGATGAAACTGAACCAAATCCTATTCCGAAAAATACGGCAAACGATCTTCCTCATAAATATGAAATAGTATTAAACAGCGGTAAGATATTGTTTGCTACTTCTTATCAGAAACAGGATAACGTTATTCATATATCCAATAATGACGGTAAATTTAACGTCAATTTGAATAGCGTAAAAGAGATTCGGGAAATCAATCAACCGCAAACTGACACTGTCAAAAGTACCAAAGAGCAGGATAATCGAGACGAAAATACAATTTCACCAATGACCGATGATGAGAAAAATGCTTATGATTTAAAAGCAATAAATGCACTAACAAATAAACAATCGAAATGAAGGGCAGGAGTTGCACCAGAGCATCAGGAGCGTGAGTTAAACATGATCACCGTAATCTGGACGGAATATCATTTATGTCGGAGTAGTTTTAGTTGATAACAATGAATAGAATTAATCAAACGACAATTACAAAAGCATTCCGCTAACAATTCAATCCCAGCAGAACTCATTTTCCAAACCAATAATACGGGAGCCATAATGAAACGAATAGTTTTAACACTTTGCGTTATTATATCCCTATCAACTGTTTCTGATGCTGAATATTACAAATGCGTAACCAGTAGCGGGAAAACAATATTTACTGACTCCCCTCCTCCTGATGCAAAGTGTGAATTTAAAGAGAGAATCAACTCCTTCAGTGAATCACCAGGGTATATAAATTCAATGCGGGAGGAATCAGATTCTCGAATTCAAGCGAATGAAGAGAAAAGAGCAAAAGTTGCAGAAGAGAAAAATGCAGCAGAAGAAGATCAAAGGCGAATAAAAGAAGCTGAAGAAGAGATTCTTAGTCAATATCAGACATTCAATCATGATGGTTTTGAATGGAAGATTACTAATGTAAGAAGATTTTCTTCCTTGGGTTCCGAGTCAAATCCTCAGAAGCCGTCAGATGGCACATTCATTGTTGTTGAGCTTCAATTGAAGAATATTTCAAACAAACCCAGATACTATGGCAGGATGACGATTTTATCAAATGGTACTCAGTATCCGCAATCATCAATGAGTGTTTATGCAAAATACCAGATTGGATATGATGATAATAGTTCAACAATATTTGAACCTGGAAGCACCCTTAAAACTTATGTTGTTTTTGATGCAAAATCTTCGTCAAATGGCATCTTGTTGATTGAGGAATGGGGAGTAGGCAATGCCCGCAAGAAAGTCAGAATTTCAATGTGATTGCATAGATCAAGAAAATGAACTCAAACAAGTCAGACAAGAACATCATTACAAACGGCGTTCAATCCCAGCAAAACCAATTGATCTTGTACCTACATAATTCAGTAAACAAATATTTGAATTCCTATTTCAATCGGATTCCAAAGGAAGAAAATGAAAATCCAATGTCCTGATTGTAAAAAAGTTTATCAAGTTGATGATTCAAAAATCCCTGATGCAGGAGCTAATATAAAATGCAAATGCGAAACCAAATTTTTCATAAAAAAGGATACTCTGGAAGCGGAGGAAAAGCCGATAATTCACAATGAATTAAGGACTGAAGAAAAATGTCCTAAATGCTCCCGTAACAGGAATTCAAATGATTTAGAATGCCCATATTGCGGGATTTATTACAGAATTTATGAAGAGAATCTGAAAAAGAAAAAGATTCTGGAAGAACCAAAAACAGTAGAAGAGTTCAAGGCTGAAGAAGAACCTAAGATTCATGAAGAATCAAAGGCTGAGGAAGTATTGAGGCTAAAAGAAGCATTGAAGAAGGCTGAGGAATCATTAAATACCGCTGATGGAAAACAAAAGGCAGAGGAAATTCTTGATAAAAACAAAAAGACTTTAAAATATACGGCGTTAGCAGTTACCATATCAATCGGTTTATTGTTTGGCATATATCACTTTTTTATTTCTCAGAAATATAGTGCGGAATATGTTGCCGCATGGAAATCTTTGAAAAAAATTGAATCCTATCTGGAAACAGGAGTTACAATTCTTGTATTTGACGAAACCTTACGTGATGCAAAATATAACTTAAATCTTCTCAATTCACCAAACAAAGCCAAACTTGAACTTGTCTATAACATTTATAAAAACATAAGGGATAAATGGTATTATGATGATTTGAACTGGAATTCAAAATTATATTATGAAGCTATTGAAGATTCAGTAGAATTACTTGAAAACCCATTAAGACAAATGTGGAATGATAGAGATAAGGGAGCTATGACAGGCATAAATCATTTGAGTCAAGCTTCAGAATATTATAAAAAAGCAAAGCCAATTTTGCTTTTAAAGGCAATAAATACTTTAAATGAGTGCAATTTAATGAAATAGTTTTCCTTTCGAAAAAGCATCAGAATTGCTTAGAGATTATGAAACAGATTAGATTCTGATGAACAGAAGCCTTGCAGAGAAACGTTTTAAGACCATATCAGCCTGAACCCATATAAAACATACGATTTTTTGTTCATTGCCCAAATGTCAATTCAAACGGTGTTCTGTTAATCTATTCGATCATTACTCGAATTACAAAGGAAATGAAGATGAGAATTCTTTGTCCGAATTGCAATACTGCCGACAACGTTGATGACAAAAAAATTCCTGAAGCTGGAGCTTATGTAAAATGTAAGAATTGCGATATTATGTTTTCCATAAATAAGAATTCAGGAGAGGTTGACGAAAAACAAAAAGCAGATGAAGCGTTTAAAGCCGCTGATGAAGCATCTGAGAGGAAAAAGCTTGATAAAAGGGAAGGAATAAATTCTACATTGTACTGTTCAAATTGTGGAAAACAGATTCCTGATGAATCAAAATACTGTTCACATTGCGGCACATTGATAAATAAAGAACCAGAACCAGAACCAACACCAGATTATAAAAATCAGATCCCGTTAGGCAGCCCAATTAAAGATTTTACGGAATCAGCATTAACAAAACATATAGGTGACCCAAAAGAAATTTCTGATGATACAAAAGAACACACTGAATTTGGGTTTTGGGATCACAAGGTAGAAATTGATAATGGGCAAGCAAAACTGACTGAAATTATGAAACAACATAGTGAATCGACTATTTCGATCAGTACAAGATGTTCAGAGCTAAACGCTAAATTATTGGAGATTCACGCTAATCATCCTGTAGATGCTCGCAAGGCTCAGATGCTTTGTCGAGCTTTTGCTGAATCTCATTCTGACTATGCCAAAAAGGTTTCCGAATTAAATTTCGAGCACGATAAAATGATAAAACGATTAGGACCAAGCCTTGAATATATTTATGGGCAAGTGCCGTCCTCCGAAGATCAACGTACAAAGTTAGCTAATAACTTAGCTGCCCTTGCTGTTGTTGAAAATTCTTTATTGACAGCAAAAGCTACGAATTTAAGGTTGATTGAGACGTTAGAACAAATGCCAATAATAGAACGAAAGCTAACGCTCGCAACACTGGAAACATGCAAAGCGCTAAGACACTTTGCTATCAACTTCGATCAATCGTTAGTCATGTATTCAAGAGTAAGATGTATTGGTGAACAAGTTCTACGGCAAGTACGGGCAGAAGCTATCGATAAGACAATGCTTTTTGTAAATAAAGATTTTACGGAACCCGCATTAACAAAACAACTATGCGACCAAAAAGAAGTAGAAGATGGTCCAAAAGAACTCGCTGAACTCGGGTGGCTGGATCACAAGGTAGAAGTGGATAAGGGTTTTGCCAAACTATCTGAAATTATACAACAACTTACTAAATGGATCGAATTGATCAGTACAAGGCGTTCAGAGGAAAACGCTAAATTAATGGAGATTTACGCTAATCCCCTTGCAGATGCTCGCAAGCTTCAATTATTTTGTCGAACTTTTGCTGAATTTCTATTTGACTATGCCAAAAAAGTTTCCGAAGCAAATTTGGAATGCGATAATACGCTTAAACGATTTGAGATAAGCCTTGAATATTGGGTTAGTGGACTTCAGCCGTCCTCCAAAGAAGCTCATACACAATTAGCTAATAACCTAGCTGCCCTTGCTAATTTGGAAGATATTATCTTGACAACAAAAGCTCCATTTTTGAGAATAACAGCAACATTGAATCAAATTCCAAATATGGAACAAACACTAACGATGGGAATACATGGAGTCAGCAAGGAGTTAAAACGCCTTGACATCAACTTCGACCGAATGACTGCCATATTTTCAAGAGCAAGAGGTATTGGTGAACGAGTTCTACGGCAAGCGCGAACAGGAGCTATTGAAAAGATATCCCTTGCTGAACCATCGGCGACAGCGGGTTAGATTCCGATGAAAAAAACCTTGTAGAGAAGCATTTAAAGACCGTATCAGGCAGAAGCCATATACGACTTTTGTTCATTGCTCAAATGTCAATTCAAGCGGCATTCAATCTCAGCAGATCAAATTAATTTATTTTTACAATATTCAATTTATAACTTTCAACCAAAATGAAAGGAGAAACAGAATGGATAGGTGCGATATATGTAGGCAAACAATTACTGGTGCAATAAATTATGATCGTGATGAAGAAAACAACGTTGACAGGGTTTGTTGTGATAGCTGCATGATAATCCTGGACCCAGAATTAGAAGCAGAATTTGAAGCTGCTGATGACTCTGTTTTTACATGGATTCATAAGATACTGAAGGAACTAACGAAATAAAAAATCCAGATTAAGTCCAAGAATTCGAAGTATCAACCAGGAACCAGATCATCGTTCACGAATTGGCTCACATCAAACACAAACACCATTCCAAAGAGTTTTACAAAGAGGTCGCCAAGTTCGTCCTGGAAAAATCTCGATGAAATGCTGTGCGGTATGAAGTTGTAGCAACCAGAAAAAAGAAAAGTCCAACCATTTTACTGGTCAGGCTTTTTGATGTCTTTTGTTGTCATTACAGCTCTTTTACTGCTATTTCATGCGACAGATACTGTGTTTGATGCCACATAAAATGGCTTTCAAAGTGTAATCTCCAATTTCTGCCGATGCCCAAAAATAAATATGGACACCATACCCTATATAGTCACCCTATAGGCTATCCTGTCCATTTCCATCCGTAGCGGGTAGCCTATAAGTTGTCTTTTTCCCTTTCTCCAACTCTAATAGCCCATTGGCATACATTTCTTTCAGCTTATTGCCGACTGTCTGTCTTCTTATCGCGTATTTTTCGAAAATCATCGCTGCCGTGACTGTATCGTGCGTTTTCAGCCACTCAAAGACCTTTCCCACAACCTCTTCGAGTTTTTCTTTGGCTTCTGGTCTTTGGGATCGTCCATCGAACAAATCAGTCCGATATTGGCAATCTATCGGCTCGGGCAAAAATGGGTCATAGTCAGAAACCAAGTCCTTTGAGATGATGAAAAAATCTACATCATGAAAGAGGTATCGTGTCCTGGCTAATGCCTGGCGATGCTCTGAATGCCTGTATGCATCAGCCATTTCGCCAACTATCGCAAAGTCATCGCTATATACGCGACGGAAATTGGTATTGCTGAAAGTCCATAAATTATTTTTTGAGGTAATGATTCTGTTTGGCGTTAGTTTGTCCTGAATAAAGTCCAGAGCCATAGTTATTTCAACCGCATCTGATGGAGCATAGCTTCCGAGCATGATGCCTATGTCACAATCCTCGGCTCTGTTTTCTCCACGCAAATTGCCATAATGGTTAATCACATAATTTATATTGTAAAACTTTGACTTCAGAAACTCATCCAAATACTCTTCTCTTATGCCCTTTTTTGTCACAATAAAATATTTAGCTTTGTTTCCGAACTGCCTAAACAAATCGCTTATAAGTTGTTCAACATTTTTTCTGTCATGGGAAATCTTGTATTTCGGCAAGTCAGTCCATATGTTTTGCCGAACGTTTATATTCCAAATCGGTTTGATCGTTATTTTGATTTTCTTGAATTCAACATTTTTTAGTTTGTTCGCCAAAAACTTTTCATTGAGCATCGTACCGTCAAAGAACACATGCGGAGGCAATTCTTTAAGGTCATAGGTATTCGGATTTGGAAGAAATGCTTTTTTGACCTGCCTGGTTTCAATCTTGCCCGAATTGTTAAATTTTGCTTCGTAGTTTTGAACTGCAAAGCCTTTGCATATTGCTTTTTCAATAATTTCTAAATAGTTTCCTATCGGTTCTGGTGAAGCAAGTATTTCTGGCACTTCCACATTTTGTGTATTGAATACTTCTTCCCAGACATTTTTTATTTGACTGGGTAATTTAAATTCAGGATCGATTGCCGGTACCACTGATGATTTGTCACATTTTTCAAATTGTGCGAGTATTCTGTCTATGTTATTGATAGCAGTTTCAGGAACTGGATTGCCTTTAAGATTTTCAGGGTTTGCCATGAAATCGGTTATGGTCGCAATAAAATTCTTTAGTCCTTCTTTATCCAGGCAAGTAGGCTCATAGCACTGCGAAAAGACAATATCTTCGTCCACAATGAAAAAGCTTCTATCGATACCTTTTTCTTTTTCACCATTTTTGAACCATTTGCAAATTGAGGACTGTTTAGAGAAATTGCGGTATTGCTGGTGAGTTGTAACCACAATCCGAGAGAGGGGTGCAAGCAAATGGTGGCTTCTGAACCGACAGGCTATTTTATCGGTCTTTTCAAACAAAAACTTTTCACAATCACCGCACACATCAATTTTGGTGAACAGACCACATTTATACCGCTTCACGAATTCATCGAAATAGGGGCATTCCTTTGGATTTATTCCATCGGCATAATAAACTTCTTTATTGAGAAAGGTCCTTTTAAATCTGTACAGGTATGAGCCATCATCCTCAAATACGGGGTTGCCGTTATTGTCTATTACTTGCTCCCTATCGTGCCATAGGTTCCGGGTAGGGTCCTTATATTGTAAACAAATCCTGGATTTAAGGTTTTCTATTATTTCCTGACACAACATGTTGGTTGGCATGAAAATGACCGCAGACAGATTTGGATCAGGAGCCAGGACTTCAACGATTGCATGGGTTTTCCCAAGCCCCATTGGGGCATCGACAAATAGGGCTTTGCCCTGTTCCACTTCATTTGCCCAATTCAACAGTTCTTTCCGTTGATTTGCAAGGGCAAATTCCGTGCATATTGGATAACATATTGACCGAAACACCTTCTTAAAAAATTCCCCAAGGTTCTCATCAAAACCTTTTTCAAATACTATATCCCAAAGTTGATCTCTTGAGTGTGATGATTTAGACAATAGCTGCTGACCAACCGAACTGGCAATTTCCAACAGATTTGGAGGCTCGATCCCAATGGATACGAGTTTTTCAACAACGGCATCCTCGAAAGATTTTCCTTCGGCTTCTTCTAAAATGGATTTCCATAGCTTCGGTTTTATCGTTAAATTCCAGGTGCCGCAGCCATATAAATTGGAACTGGAATAATCTGGAGAGAAGATTTCGTCGATTTTACTTGGTGCCAAACAGGTCAGCAAGTTATTGTTTTTCAGTGTGTTTGGAAGCAGTCGTCGCAGTATGATTGTACTATTGGTTTCTTCTTTGTCCAAAGAAGTATAAAAATTCTCTTCTGACATAAACAAAGATGCATAAATATACTCTGTTAACATACGCCGAGAGTTATCTGGAATTTCTGGTTCAGATATGAATTCTTCGTGAAAATCTATAGACGAATCCGTAAATGTAAATGGTTCGTACGTGAAGTCATCGATATCATCAATATATTCGTTTTCGGGCGGGAATGAAAGTTTTGATGGGGCAACATAATTATCGTCAATGAATTCGCTGATACTAACTGCGGATTCATCCCATGCGGTAACAATTTGGAACTTCAGATAATCATGCCAATTATAGTAGCTTCTCAAAATTTGCGCCTGCTCTCTCGCATTGCAAGGCATGATTGGATTCGGGACGAGCAGCAGCCCCCGCATGTCGAGGGCAGGGCTGGCAGTATCGCTGCGAAATACGACCTTGCCTCGGCATCCTGGATAACGGCATTCGATGACCTGGAATACGACATCATCACAGTAAGCCAGAGCCAGCCCCCTCTGTATAACCTGTTCCTGGGCTTCATTTATATCGTATGAGGCATTACATTGTGGATTACTGCAAGTGCCGGTTACAGAATTCAGTGTGTTCGAGTTATATGTCATTTAATCCACAACAAAGAAGAGTAAAAGAAATGGACAGTATATGCTATCGGAGCATCTATAAGCGATGGTGTACAAAATTGACCAGTGAAACTGAAATGAGACCAGAAAAAAGGAACAGATAATAGTGCCAGTATCATAAAACGTTCATTATTTCGAGTCCTTTTTTCTGTAATTTATTACCATTTCAAAGAGTTTGGAGCAATTTATTTCGATGACGGCATACCGAATCACTGGAAAAGACGATTTCCTGTTACGGAAAAAATGTATTGCTTTATCATACTGTAATCATAACTATATTATACTATCAGCAATTTTGTGACACTTTCAGGTGTAATTTCATGTCAACTGTAATTACACTGTCACGGTACCGTTACAGTTTACGGGTGCTTGTTACACACACTATTGGCTGTAACGCTGATTATCGTTGATCTGTCACATAAATTGGACGCATTTTACATTTCAAAACCTTGTGCCATTCCAGTTGTTTGTGGACTTTCATTTTTTCAACATGTCCGTCTTCCACTTTGTCAATGGCTGCTTAACACTTCTTTTTCTGATCTTTCCCCTCGGCGGCAGCGCAGTGAATTTCAGCAAGTACGGCATCCAGATCCATTAAAGAGGCGGTGTAAGCAGCGATCAGCTTCTGGCTGTCTTCAATCTTTTTCTGGGTGGTTTTCCGCAGGCGTTCCAGCTTCTTCGGACCAAGGGACTGCAAATCAGCCATTGACGGTAATGCTGTCAGATCGATTGTTTCCTCTGGGTACTGACCATCAATGTATTTCTTGAAGTCACGAACTGAGAACCCCTTCTCATGGGCAATTATAGCAAGACGTTCTTTTTCTTGGAAGGCTGGAGTGATGGATTTGTCTAACATATCTGCCTGAATCGATTTGAGTTTTGGCACATAGAGCAGTTGAAGTTTGTGGCTATGTCCGAGGATTGTAAACGTTGACAATCCCATCTGTTTACAAATTGCTTCGTGAGCAGCCAGATTTACTGCCTTGTAGAACCAGCTTACGGATGGGGCACTTTCAGAAGGATTTTTTGAAGACTGCTGTATTTTTTTAATCAGCAGGTTCAAACTTGGCGGTTGCTCGCTTATTTTGTTCTTGGCGAAAGCAAGCATAGGGTCGTTGTTGTAAAAGTTTTTTATGATATATTTTCCAGCTTCATGCATAAAATTAGTGATATGCTTTTTAAACTGGTCCGTCAACCATATGTAGGCAGTTTCTGCCACTGCTTCATCATCTTCATTCTTGTCCAAGCTTTTCTTGGCGGTGTTTTCTGCTGGTACCTTTGAAGCCGTCGCCTCTTCCTGGGAAAGGGTCAACGCTACCACTGTTTCTTCGGTCGTGTTTTCATCTGGTATTGTTGGCTCGACAAGTTGAGTTTCCACGGCTCCCTCCATTACGATAGGCTTCATTTCCAGTGTCGCTGAAATGGCACCTGCTATTATTCTGGCGGTGTTTTGGCATTGTTCAGCATCTTCACGGAAGCCCTTATAACGGATTTCAATCTGAAATGATTGGACTTTATCAAGCGGATATTTGTTGATGAGAAACCATTGATTGAGCCTGTCCGTGTCCCACCCACAGTAATTTCCAGCATCCTTCCTTGTGATAAGCGTTCTGAGTCCCAGCTTTGTTAATTCATCTCGGATTTTTTCAACAGTTTTTTGTTCGGCGGTATAGCTAGAAGGTTTCCCCTGACCATATCCGATAAGCGCGTGTAAATCACCGCCGCCCTTTTTCATCAACTTGGCTTTGACGTGCTCAATTTTCTCGTTATCGGCGTTTTTGTCGAAAATTCCGTGAAGCCAGATGACAAGCGTCTTACCA
>SESB01000432.1_pt1 | contig 30353 bp, 22 predicted proteins | sample 3171441 | NCBI WGS metagenome assembly SESB01 (sample SAMN06051867, study PRJNA518727) | freshwater metagenome | biome: subpolar coniferous forest; feature: holomictic lake; material: water; isolation source: holomictic Lake 227, 6 m depth | place: Canada: near Kenora, Ontario | collected... | reverse complement strand
CTGCTTCAGCATGTCATCCGAGAGGTTGTTGCGCTTCTTCACGTCGTCGACGGCCGCGTCGAGCTGCGCGTCGGACACGTCGATGCCCAGGTTCTTCACCTCCGCCTCCACCAGCCGCTCGGCCAGCACGAGATCGTAGGCGGAGCGGAGCGCCTTCACGCGCGCCTGCTCGCGGGCCGGGCCGGCCGGCATGTCCATGGCGCGCCAGTACTCGGCGCCGGCGCGCTCGGTGAGCTCGGAGAGGGTGATGACGTCGCCGTTCACGATGACGGCGACCCGATCGAGGGGGCGCCGGTCGGAGGGCGGCGGATTGCCCGGGGCAGCGAGGGCGGAGAGGAGCGCCAGGAGGAGGAGGTTCGGAGTCATCAGGGCTTCACCGATGCGACGGCCGTGGGGTCCACCTGGATCTTCGCCTGGGCCCGGAGGGTGGCCACGTATTCCTCCTGGGCCCTGGCCCGGCCGTCCCGGAGCAGGCGGGCCGCGATGGCCGGACGCGCCTCCTCGAGGGAGCGGTGGGACGGTGGCTTCTTCTCGATCACCTGGAAGACGTGGAACCCGAAGGGGGACGGGATCACGTCGGAGACGGTGTTCACCGGCAGCCGGAAGCAGACGTCGAAGACCTCCGGCATCCCCTGTCCCTTGCCGAACCATCCGAGGTCGCCGCCCCGCTTTCCCTCGGGGGCGATGGAGGCCCGGCTGGCCACCGCGGCGAAGGTGGCGGGCTTCCGCCGGACCTCCTCGCGGATGCGCGTGGCCTCCTCGCGGCTTCGCACCACCACCTGGCGCGCGTGGACCCGCTCCGGCCCGTCGAACTCGGTGGGGTGGTCGGCGTGGTACCGGGCCACCTCCTCGTCCGAGACCCGGACGCGGGGGAATACCTCGTCCTGGAAGAGCTTCTCGATGGTGAGCTGCTCGCGCAGACGGGTACGCAGTTCGGCCACGGAGAGCCGCTCCTGGGCCAGCATGTCGTCGAAGGCGGTGCCGGGATACTCGGAGCGGAGCGCGAGGAGCGACCGGTCCACCTGCTCGGGCGGGACCGTGACGGCGCGCGCACGGGCCTGCTGCAGGAGCAGCGTCCGCGCCACCAGCCCGTCGACGATGCTCTGACGGAGCACGTCGGTGGGGCCGCTGCCCTCGCCCGCCACGCGGAGCTGCTGCAGCTCCCGCTCGAAGGCGGCCCGGGTGATGGGCTCGCCGTTCACCACCGCCACGGGAGCGGGCCCGGCCTTCTCCGCGCCGTCGGAGCCGGAGCGGCAACCGGCGGCGAGGAGGGCGACGAGCCCGGCGGCGATGGCAACCGCAGTCCGCAATCTACTTCTGGGCCGGAGCCGGGGCGGGTGCCGCCGGGGGCATGGCAGGTCGTTGCATGGCGCCCGGGGGCATTCCGGGCATCCCGCCCTGGCCGGGGACCGGAGCGGCGGAGATGGTCAGCTTCTCGAGCTCGGCCTCGTTGACCGTGATCTTGGCCTGCTCGCGGAGCTGCTTCACGTATTCCTCGAACTCCTTGGTGCGCTTCTCGCGCTGGAGCCGCTGCTGGATCTGCGGCTTCACCTGATCGACGGTGCGCGTGACCCCCTCCTGCTTGCCGGTGACCTTGACGAGCCAGAAGCCCTGCGGGGTCTCGACGAGGACGATCTCGCCCTCGGGGGTGCCGAAGGCCGCCTTGGCGAAGCCGGGGCCGTACTGCTTCGCGTACTCGTCCTCGGAGCGGAAACCGAGGTCGCCGCCGTTCGCCTTGGTCGCGGCGTCGTCGGTCGAGGCGCGGGCCGCGGCCTGGAGTGCCTGGGGATCCTTCTTGACGCTGGCCTTCACCTGGGCGAGCAGCTTCTTCGCATCGGCGCTCTTCTGGGCCTTGTTCGCCTCGGTCGCGGCCACGAGCAGGCCGGTGGTGCGGACGCGGGCCGCCTTCACGAAGTCGTCCTTGTGGTCGTCGAAGAACTTCTGGATGTCGGCGTCGCTGATGTCCTTGCCGTCGCCCTCGGCGAACTTCTTCTGGACGAGCTTCTGCACCATCGCCTTGCGGAGCGTGAGCTGGATGTCGGGGTCGTTCTGGTACCCCTCCTTCTGGGCGGCCGCGGCGAGGAGCTCGAACTTGACGAGGCTGTCGAGGAACTCCTTCTTCCGGTCCAGGTTCTGGAACCGCTGGCGGAGGAAGGGCGACTGCTCGTCGATGCGCGCCTGGAACTCGGCCACGGTGACGACGACGCCGTCGCCCTGGGCGAGCGCCGGGCCGGTCTTCTGGGTCCCGGGAGGGGTGGGCTTGCAACCGGAAAGGGCGAGTACGACCGTGAGTCCGGTCGTGACGAGTGCACGCGTCATGGAGGGGCGCTCCTGTATTCTTGGGTGAGAGAGGCGGGTGCTCAAAAACCACGAAACCGGCCGGGGATCAAGGTGTTGCGGTCAGGTGGGCCGTGCGCAGGCGGCGAGGGAGATGAGCACCTTGCGGGCCTCCTCGAGAAGCTCGCGGCCGCGGGTGGCCTCGGCGGCGGGGCTCGCGGGGAAGGCCGGGGCTGGCGCCGCGGAAATTACCGTTTTTCCTTTGGATTTCGGACCGACACGGGTCGGGGTGGCCGAGGCCAGCCGGGGCCCGACCGACGCCACGAGCTTCATGTCCGGAGTGAGGCGCAGGGTGCCCCCGCTCCGCTGGACGTGGCGCGCGAGCTCGAAAGGGTCGAGGGCGGCGTCCGGACCGAGGGAGAAGACGAGTCGCCCCGGGCCGGCGTCGAGGCCGCGGATGCGGAGCGCGCGGAGGCGGACCTTCACCGCCATGAGGTCGAGGAGCGCGTCGAGCTCGTCGGGGGTGTCCCCGTAGCGGTCCACGATCTCGGCCCGCGCCTCGTCGAGCTCCTCGTCGGTCGAGGCCTGCGCCAGCCGCTTGTAGAAGTAGAGCCGCTGGTGGACGTCGGGCATGTAGACGTCGGGGATGAAGGCCGGCACCGGCAGCTGGACGTCCGGGTCGATGTCGGTCCGGGGCGCCTCCCCGCGGAGCTCGCGCACCGCCTCGGCCATGAGCTCCGAGTAGAGGTCGAAGCCCACCGCCTCGATCTGACCCGACTGGTCCTTGCCGAGCAGGTTGCCGGCGCCGCGGATCTCCAGGTCGTGGCTGGCGATGGCGAAGCCGCTCCCCAGGTCGGTGAAGCGCTGCAGCGCCTCGAGCCGGAGCCGCGCGTCGCGGGTGACCGGCCGTCGCGACGGCACGAGGAGGTAGGCGTAGGCCCGCTCCCGGCTGCGGCCGACCCGGCCGCGGATCTGGTAGAGCTGCGACAGGCCGAAGTGGTCGGCGCGGTTCACCACGATGGTGTTGGCGGTGGGGATGTCGAGACCGCTCTCGATGATGGAGGTGGCCAGGAGCACGTCGAGCTCCCGCGCCACGAAGCGGCTCATCACCTCCTCGAGCTTCCCCTCGCCCATCTGACCGTGGGCGATGCCGATGCGGGCCTTCGGCACCAGCTCGCGCAGGAACTTCTCCATCGAGTGGATGGAGCGGACGCGATTGTGGACGAAGTAGACCTGCCCGCCCCGGTGCAGCTCCTGCTCGATGGCCTCCTTCACTTGAAGCGGATCGAACTTGGTCACGAAGGTGCGGATGGAGCGGCGGTCCTCCGGCGGCGTGGCGATGATCGACATGTCGCGCACGCCGGCCAGGCTCATGTGGAGGGTGCGCGGGATGGGGGTGGCGGTGAGGGTGAGCACGTCCACCAGCTTGCGCAGCTTCTTCAGCCGCTCCTTGTGGGCCACGCCGAAGCGCTGCTCCTCGTCCACCACCACGAGCCCCAGATCGCGGAACGACACGTCGGTGGCGAGCAGCCGGTGCGTCCCCACGACGACGTCCACCTTGCCGGCCGCCGCGTCGGCGAGGATCCGGCGCACCTCCTCCGGCGTCTTCATGCGGGAGATGGCCTCCACCCGCACCGGGTAGCCGGCGAAGCGCTCCCGGAAGGTGCGCTCGTGCTGGCTGGCGAGGACGGTGGTGGGCACGAGCACCGCCACCTGCTTGCGGGAGAGAACGGCCAGCATGGCGGCCCGGAGCGCCACCTCGGTCTTGCCGTAGCCGACGTCGCCGCAGACGAGCCGGTCCATCGGCGCGCGCGGCTCGGCCGGCCCGCCCTGCCCCTCGGTCCGCCCCTTCGTCATGTCGGCGAGGACGTCGGCGATGGCCTTCGCCTGGTCGGGGGTCTCCTCCCAGGGGAACTCGGCCTCGAACTCGCGGAAGATCTCGTCGGGCGCGGCGAAGGCGAAGCCGTGGTGCGCGGCGCGGGCCGCGTAGATGTCGAGCAGCTCCGCGGCCATCTTGAGCAGCTGCTCCTTCACCCGGGCCTTGCGCAGCGCGAAGGAGCTGCCGCCCAGCCGGTCGAGCCGGATGGCGTCCGGGGCGGCGCCGGTGAACTTCTGCACCTGGCGCAGCTTCGCCACCGGCAGGTAGAGCCGGTCGGCCCCCTCGTACTGCAGCACGAGGAAGTCCCCCTCCACCCCCCGGATCTGCATCTTGGTGAGACCGCCGTAGCGGGCGATGCCGTGCTCCACGTGGACCACGAGGTCGCCCTCGTTCAGGTCGCGGAAGCCGGCCACCAGGGCGTTCTCGACGCGGGCCGTCCGGGCCCGCCGCCGCACCCGCTTGCCGAGCACCTCCTCGTCGGCCACGAGCGCCACGCCCCCCTCGACGTCCACGAACCCGTGGGAGACGTCGCCGGGGACGAGGTGGACGTGGATGGCCGGATCCCAGAGCGTCCGGAGATCCCCGGGCGGAGCGGCGTGGATGCGGACGGCGAGCCGCCGATCCTCGAGCAGCCTCCGCAGACGGTCGGCGGACGACGGGGCGTGGGTGGCGATGGCCGTCGCCACGCCGCGGATGCGCCAGTCCTGGAGCCGGCGCACGAGCGGGGAGAGCGCCCCCTCGTCGCCGTGGGCCGTCTCGATCTCGCCCCGGATGGCGGCCGTCTCCCCGAGGGCGAAGCGCAAGGGCTCGCTCGTCCCCAGGAAGACCCGGTGGAGGCGCAAGGAGGGGCGCGACCGGAGGAAGGCCTCCGCCTCGGTGGCGCGCTGGAAGTGGGCCGCCGGCGGGAGGGCCAGCTCGTCGCGGCGGACCGCGGCCGCGTGCTCCCCGTCGAGCGCCTCGTCGAGGTCCACGAGCTCCCGGGAGACGCCGTCGGGATCCGCGACGAGCAGCGCGCAGGAGGGGGGAAGGTACTCGGCGAGCGTCACGAGCCCGTCCGCGTGGAAGCCGGGAAGGAGCGACTCCATGCCGAAGAAGGGCGTGCCCGCCTCGATGGCGTCGAGCACCTCGCGCACCTTCGAGGTGGGGCGGTCCACCCGCTCGGCGAGGTCGCGCACCGCACGGACCGCCGCCGCCCGCCCGTCCGGCGTGAACGGGGCCTCGCGGGCCTGCACGAGGACGAGCTCCCCCACGTCGCCGAGCGAGCGCTGCGTGCCCGGCTCGAACGCGCGGGCGCTCTCCACCTCGTCGCCGAAGAGCTCGAGCCGGACCGGCCGCTCGTGGAGCGGGCTCCAGACGTCCACCACCGAACCGCGCACCGCGAAGGTCCCGGGGTCCTCGACGAGCGGCACGCGCGCGTAGCCCAGCTCGACGAGCCTGCGGGCCAGCGCGTCGCGGTCGAGGGTCACGCCCTTGCCGAGGAGCTCGAGGTGGCGACCCAGCTCCGCGCGGGGCACGTGGCGACGGGCGAGCGCCCGCGCCGAGACCACCACCGCCCGCACCGTGCCGCCCGAGAGGTGGAGCCTCGCCAGGGCGGCCAGCCGGTCCATCTCGAGCGAGCGGTCCGGCGAGAGGTCGTCGTAGGGGAGGACCGGGTCGGCGGGGACGCGGACCACGGCCGGGGCGCCTGCCTCGCCCGGGCCGAGGAAGAAGGAGAGGTCGCGTGCCAGCGCATCGGCCTCCTCCTCGTCCACGGCCACGGCGAGGACCGCCCGGTGGCCGGTCCCCGGGGCGAGCATCCGGAGCGCGGCGAGACCGCGGGCGGCGCCGGTGAGGCCGACGACGTCGGCTCCGCCTCCGGCGAGGGACGTGGCGACGGCGCGCCAGGGGGCGGAAGGGCTCTCGGACACGGCGGACCGGTGCTTAACACGGGAACGAGCCGGGAGTAGGGGCTCCGTCCCGCGGGTTGATCCCGGCAGGGGGGGTGGCTACACTCCCCCCGCTGCACGGTACCTCCTCCATGCCCTCCTTCCGCACCGCCCGGTTCGTGATCCTCCCGGCGCTGGCCCTTCTCGCGGCCTGCGGCGGTCAGGACCTCTCCGCGCGTGGCGGGGGCGTCCCGGTGGCCGGCGTGCTGGTCCGGGCCTCGGGCCCGGGGACGGCCGACCTGCGTGCCGGACAGCTCGCCGCCGCCCGGAGCGGATTCGAGTCGCTGCTCCGGGGCAACCCCGAGCAGATGGACGCGCTGAACGACCTCGCCGTGGCCTACCACCTGGAGGGGCACTCGGAGGCGGCGCGCAAGCTCCTCGACGAGGTGGTCGTCCGGGGCATGCCGCGCGAGCAGCAGGCTGCGCTCGTGAACCTCGCGGATCTGTACGCCTCGGAGGGGTTCCTCGCGGCGGCCCAGGCCCACCTGGAGGCTGCCCGGGCCATCGACCCCACGCGGGCCGAGCCGGCCTGGGCCATGGCGCTCCTCGCCGACGCGCGCGGGGAGTCCGAGGCGCCCCGGCTGGCGGCGGAGGCGCTGCGGCTCGATGCGGACGGTGCTGCGCGGCGCCACCTCGTCTTCGCCACTCCGGAGGAGCGAGCCCACTTCGCCGCGCTCGCCGCCGAGGCCGCCGGAGACCGCGCGCTCGCCAACGTCCAGTGGCGGGAGCTCCGCGCCGCGCGGGCGCCGTCGCTCGCGCAGGCGGCCCAGCGCCACCTCGTCGAGCCCTGAGGCCGATCGTGGCCTCCTCCGAGCACGAGCTGAGCCGCCGGGAGCGGGAGATCCTCCGCGCCATCGTCCAGGAGCACATCCACACCGGCGAGCCGGTCGCCAGCCAGACCCTGCGCTCCCGCCACGACCTGGAGGTCTCGCCGGCCACGGTCCGCAGCGTCATGGCCGACCTGGAGGAGCTCGGGCTGCTGGAGAAGCCGCATGCCTCCTCGGGGCGCGTGCCCACCTCGGCCGGGTACCGGCTCTTCGTGGACCTGCTCGTCAAGGTGAGGCAGCCGTCGCCCGCCGACCGGGAGCGGATCGAGAAGGTGGCCCTCGGGGCGCCCGCCGTGGACAGCCTCCTCGGCCGCACCGCCGAGCTACTTCACTCTTTGTCACATCACGTGGGGGTGGTGTCCACCCCGCCGCCGCTCTCCGATCCCACCCGGCACGTGGAGTTCGTGCGGCTGCGCGACAACCGTGTGCTCGCGGTCTTCGTCTCCCAGGCCGGGCTGGTGACGAACAAGCTCGTGCAGCTCGAGATCCCCTACACCACCTCCGAGCTGGAGCAGGCGGCCGCCTACCTGTCGGAGAAGCTCGAGACCACCGGGATCGACGGGCTCCGCGACGCCATCGTCGCCGACATGCGCGCCGACGAGACGGCGCTCCGCGATCTCCTGGAGCGGGCCCTCGCGCTCGCCGAGCACACGCTCCCCGTCCCCGGCTCGGAGCGCGTGCTGGTGGACGGCGAGGCCACCTTCCTCGACGCGCCGGAGTTCGCCGACATGGGGAAGGCGCGCGCGCTGCTCCGCACCTTCTCCGAGAAGGGTCGCATCCTCCGCGTGCTCGACCGCGTGCTGCAGGCCCGCGAGATGCGGATCTTCATCGGCGCCGAGAGCGACCTCGCCACCAACTCCGACGTCTCGATCGTGGCCGCCCCCTACGTGCGCGACGGGCGGGTGCTCGGCGCGCTCGCGGTCATCGGCCCCACCCGGATGGATTACGGCCGCGTCATCCCGCTCGTCGATCTCACCGCCCGCGAGATCTCCCGGGCCTTCTCCGACATCGAACGATCCTGAACCCGGGAGGGGAGGGTTCGAGCGGGCGCGCGGCCGATCTTTCCCCGGGGCGGAACTCTGTGGGATATTGACCCATCGGGCCCGAGCCGCGGCCCGCGACCCACCATGCCAGGACCCGACGAGAAAGGCAGCTTCGCCGCCGACATCCCCGCCTCCGTGCTGGAGGAGGCGTTGCGGAGCGTGGAGCGGCGCGCCGCCGAGGGGAAGGCCGAGCCTCCTCCGGAGGACGACGTCGCGGTCGAGCCCCCGGAGCCCGAGCTCGCTGGCGAGGTGAAGCGGCTCGAGGAGGAGCTCGCGGCCGAGCACGACCGGCTGCTCCGGACCGCGGCCGACCTGGAGAACTTCCGCAAGCGGGTGGCGCGGGATCGGGAGGAGTCGGCCCGGAACGCCCCCGGCCCCGTCGTGAAGGATCTCATCCCGGCGATCGACAACCTGGAGCGTGCGCTCACCGCGGCGCCGCAGGGCGATCCGCTCGCCGACGGCGTGCGGATGGTGCTGAAGCAGGTGGAGGAGGCACTGGCGCGCCACGGCGTCGAGCCCCGGAACGCGCTCGGCGAACCCTTCGACCCGGCGCTTCACGAGGCGCTCGCGACGGTGGTCGCGCCCGACGCCGCGCCCGGTACGGTGGTGGCACAGCACGGGCGGGCCTGGATGCTCCACGGGCGGTTGCTCCGCCCGGCGATGGTGGCGGTGGCGGCCCCGGACTCCGCCGGCGGACAGGGAGAATAGACGTCGATGGGCAAGGTCATCGGCATCGACCTCGGGACCACGAACAGCTGCGTCGCCGTGATGGAACAGGGCGAGGCGGTCGTGATCCCGAACAGCGAGGGGTCGCGGACCACTCCCTCGATGGTCGCGTTCGCCGAAGGCGGCAGCCGGCTCGTGGGGCAGATCGCCAAGCGGCAGGCGGTCACCAACCCCGAGTCCACCATCTACTCCACGAAGCGGCTCATCGGGCGGAAGTTCAAGGACCGCGAGGTGGTCCGGACCGCCTCCTCCGTGCCCTACCGCATCGCGTCGGCCGACAACGGAGACGCCTGGGTGGAGGTGGCGGGCAAGCAGCTCTCGCCGGCCGAGGTTTCGGCGATGGTGCTCACCAAGATGAAGCAGACGGCCGAGGACTACCTCGGCGAGCCGGTGACCGAGGCCATCATCACCTGCCCGGCCTACTTCAACGACGCCCAGCGGCAGGCCACCAAGGACGCGGGGCGCATCGCCGGCCTCGAGGTGCTCCGCATCATCAACGAGCCCACCGCGGCGGCGCTGGCCTACGGCATCGACAGGCAGCAGGCCACCAAGGGGGAGCTCCTCGCCGTGTACGACCTCGGCGGGGGCACCTTCGACATCACGATCCTGGAGCTCAACCAGGGGGTCTTCGAGGTCAAGGCCACGAACGGCGACACCTTCCTCGGCGGCGAGGACTTCGACCAGCGGATCATCGAATGGCTGGCGAAGCGCTTCCTGGAGCAGACCGGGATCGACCTGCGCAAGGACCGCATGGCGCTGCAGCGGCTCAAGGAGGCCGCCGAGCGGGCCAAGCACGAGCTCTCGTCGGCCACCGAGACCGAGGTGAACCTCCCCTTCATCACCGCCGACGCGACCGGCCCCAGGCACCTCGCCGAGGTCATCGACCGGGCCACGCTCGAAGGACTCGTCGGCGATCTCGTCGAGAAGACCATCGAGCCCTGCAAGATCGCCCTGAAGGACGCCGGGGTCACCGCGGCCCAGCTCGACACCGTCATCCTGGTGGGTGGCATGACCCGCATGCCGAAGGTGCAGGAGGTGGTGCGGAGGTTCTTCGGCAAGGAGCCGCACAAGGGGGTGAACCCCGACGAGGTGGTGGCCGTGGGGGCCGCCATCCAGGGCGGCGTGCTGAAGGGGGAGGTGAAGGACGTCCTCCTCCTCGACGTGACGCCCCTCTCGCTCGGCGTGGAGACGGCCGGGGGCGTCTTCACCCGGATCATCCCCAAGAACACCACCGTGCCGGTGAAGAAGGGGCAGGTCTTCTCCACCGCCGTCGACAACCAGCCGCTCGTCTCGGTTCACGTGCTCCAGGGCGAGCGCGACATGTCGGCCGACAACAAGACGCTGGCCCGCTTCGAGCTGGTCGGCATCCCGCCCGCGCCGCGCGGGGTGCCCCAGATCGAGGTCCGCTTCGAGATCGATCCCAGCGGGCTCGTGCACGTCGAGGCCGAGGACCTGGGCACGGGGAAGAAGCAGCAGATCCGCATCGCCGCCCGGTCCGGCCTGAGCGAGGAGGACATCCAGCGGGCCATCCGGGACGCCGAGAAGAACGCGAGCGACGACCAGCGCAAGCGGGAGCTCGCCGAGCTGCGCAACAACGCCGAGGGGCTCATCTACACCACCGAGAAGAGCCTCGAGGAGTACGCGAGCGCCCTCCAGGAGAACGACCTGGCCGAGATCCGGGCCGACCTCGCCGAGCTGAAGAACATCCTCCCGTCCTCCGATCCGGCGAAGATCAAGGAGTCGCTGCAGCGGCTCGAAGGCTCCGCCTACCGGATCGCCGACGCGATCTATTCCTCGCAGGGGCAGGACGGGGGCGACGGCTCCTAGCGGCGCCACGGTCATCCATGAGTACCCAGAAGAGAGATTTCTACGAGGTCCTGGGCGTCGCCCGGACCGCCTCCGGCGAGGAGATCCGAGCCTCGTTCAAGCGGCTGGCGATGGAGTTCCACCCCGACCGGAACCCCGGGAACCACGCCGCCGAGGAGCGCTTCAAGGAGGTCGCGGAGGCCTACGACATCCTCTCCAACCCGGAGAAGCGGACCCGCTACGACCAGTTCGGCCACGGCGGCGCGGGCGGATTCGATCCGTTCGCGGGCTTCACCGGCGCGGCCTCCATCAACGACATCTTCGGGGAGATCTTCGGCGAGGTCTTCGGCGCCCACCGGCGCGGCCAGCGCCGCTCCCGCGGTTCGGACCTCCGCTACAACCTGGAGCTCGATCTCGAGGAGGCCGCCTTCGGGACCACCTCCCGCATCGAGATCCAGCGCCCCAAGCGCTGCGAGACCTGCCGCGGTTCCGGCGCCAAGCCGGGGACCCAGCCGCGCACCTGCTCCACCTGCGGCGGAACCGGGGAGATCCGGATCCAGCAGGGGTTCTTCGCCATGTCGCGGACCTGCGGCCAGTGCCGGGGGGAGGGGAAGGTGATCACCGATCGCTGCCCCACCTGCGGCGGGGCCGGCGGGCTGGCCGAGAAGTCCACCGTGGAGGTGCGGGTCCCGCCCGGCGTGGACAGCGGGACGCGGCTCAAGCTCCGCGGGGAGGGGGAACCGGCACCGTCCCCCTCGGGTGAGCCCGGCGACCTCTACGTGGTGGTCCAGGTGCGGGACCATCCCATCTTCCAGCGGCAGGACACCGAGGTGGTGTGCGAGATGCCGCTCTCCATCTCCCAGGCCGCGCTCGGAACCTCGGTGGACGTGCCCACCCTCGACGGCGCGCACAAGCTCAAGATCCCGGCCGGCACGCAGCCGGGGAAGACCTTCCGGTTGAAGGGCAAGGGCATCGCCCCGCTGGGCGGCGGCTCCCGCGGCGACCAGCACGTCCGCATCCAGGTGGAGATCCCCACCCACCTCACCAAGGAGCAGAGGGACCTGCTCGAGAAGTTCGCTTCCCTCGCCGGGGAGGAGAGCCAGCCAGCCGCCAACCGGTTCTGGAGCAAGGTGTCGGAGATCCTCGGCAAGTAGTAGAACTCCGGAGTCCATGCGCCTGCCCCTTCCGGTCGCGCTCCTCGCGCTCCTCGCCGTCGCGTGCGCGACCACGAAGCCCGCCTCGCCGCCGCCCGTCGCCCCCCCGTCCGTCCGTCCGCCCCCGGTGGCCACCCAGCCCTCGGCCGCGGCGGCCGCGGAGCTGTCGAAGCTGCGAGGCGCGCCCGCCTCGACGCCGCCGGGGAAGAGCGCCGAGGCGTTCGAGAAGCTGGCTCGCACCTGGCCCGCGTCGGCCGAGGCGGCCGAGGCGCTCGACGAGGCGGCCCGGGCCTGGATGCGCGCGCGCCAGCCCGCGCGGGCCGCGGCCGACTGGGCCGAGCTCCTCTCCCGGTATCCGCTCTCCCCCCGGGCCGACGATGCGCGGGTCCGCTACGGCCTCGCCGAGGTGGAGGCGGGCCGACCGAAGCAGGGGCTGCCGACGCTCCAGTCGGCCTGGGACCAGGCGCCCGACGCCCGCAAGGGAAACCTGGCGCTCCGCATCGCCGACGCGGCGCAGGTGGGGGGCAACTGGCCGCTCGCGGCGCGCTGGCGGGCGCTCGCCATCCGCTACCTCCCCGACGCCGAGCGATCGCGCCAGACGGCCGAGGTGCTCGCCATCGTCCACACCCGTCTCTCCCCGCAGGAGGTGGAGGCGCTCGCAGCGGAACTTCCGAAGGACGGCGCGATCGGCGCGGCGCTGGCCGCCCGGGCCGTCCCGCGAACCCAGGCCGCGTCCGGCGTGATCGGCGTGGCCGTGCCGCTGTCGGGCAAGTTCCAGGGCTGGGGGGAGGCCATCCTCCAGGGCGTCACGCTGGCCGTGCCCGAGGGTGGCTCGATCCGGGTGATCTCCCGCGACACGCGCGGCGAGCCGGACGGAGCCGCCGAGGCGGTGGCATCCCTCGCCGCGGAGGGCGCCGTGGCCATCATCGGCGGCGTCACCAACGCCGAGGCCCCGCGCGCGGCCGCGGCCGCCCAGCAGGAGGGGGTGCCGCTCATCTCCCTCTCCAAGGTGGACGGCGTCACCGGCGGGCGCCCGTACGTCTTCCGGCTCATGCTCACCGCGCACGCCCAGGCCCAGGCGCTCGCCGACCTGGCCGTGACCCGCCGCGGGCTGCGCCGGGCGTTGGTCCTGTACCCGGAGATCCCCTACGGGAGCGAGCTGCGGACGGCGTTCGGGGCCGCCGTCGAGGCCCGGGGCGGGGCGGTGACGCGAGCCGTCTACTACGAGGCCGACCGGAGCAATTTTTCACCTATGGTGAAGGAGCTGGTGCGCCGCTCCCAGGCCCAGATCGAGAAGCGGTCCGACTGGCGGGAGGCGGAGCGGGCCATCCACCGGGACGTCCAGGACCCCTACAAGCGCTCCCGGGCGCTCGAGAAGGCGCGCAAGGACCTCGCACCCATCGTGGACTTCGACGTGATCTTCGTCCCCGACTTCGCCCGCTCGGTCGCGCTGCTCGCGCCGGCGCTCGCCACCGAGGACGTGGTCACCGCCTGCGATCCCGAGGAGGTGGCGCGGATCCAGAAGGTGAGCCACTGGACGGTGAAGCCGGTGCTGCTGCTCGGAGCGAACGGGTGGGACGACCCGACCCTGGTCGAGAAGGCCGGCCGGTACGTGGAGTGCGCCGTGTTCGTCGACGGCTTCTTCGCCGGGTCGGAGCGCGCCGACACGAAGCGCTTCGTGGAGGCCTTCCAGAAGGTGCAGGCCCGCACCCCCTCCATCCTGGAGGCCTCGGCGTACGACGCCGCCGGGATGATCGCCGCGGCCATGGCCCGCGGCGCGTCGGGGCGCAAGGAGATGCGAGACGCGCTCGCGAACCAGCGGCCATTCCCCGGTGCCACCGGGGACGTGACCTTCGACGCACAGGGGGAGCCGGTCCGGCCCCTCTTCTTCCTGACCGTGGACAAGGGCGCCATCCGGGAGATGCGCCCGGAAGAGCTGTCCGGCGTCCCGGCCCCTGCACCGTAGGGAGCGCCGCGTGCCCTGGCGGAACGCAGTCCTCTTCCTCGCCACCCTCGTCACCACGGTGATGGCGGGTGCGCTCTTCGCCGGGTTCGCCGGAGGGAGCACGCTCTCGCTCGTGCTCGCCGGGCTCTCCTACGCCGGGGCCCTGCTCGCGATCCTCATGGCCCACGAGATGGGGCACTACCTGCTCGCCCGGGCCTGGAAGGTGGAGACCTCGCTCCCCTTCTTCATCCCGTTCTACCTCCCGGGGTTGCTCAACTTCGGAACGCTCGGCGCGGTCATCCGGCTGCGCTCCCAGAACCCGTCGCGGGAGGCGGTGCTCGACATCGGCGCGGCCGGCCCCATCGCCGGCGCCCTGGTGGCGCTCCCGCTCTATGCCTGGGGACTCGCCCACTCGCGGGTCCACGCGGTGGGGGAGATGGCGGCCGCGGGGAGCGACTCGCTCTGGGGGATGCTCCAGGAGTGGATTCGGGGCGAGCCCCTCTCCGGGGGCGGCGCCGGGATCAGCTTCGGGGACAGCCTCGTCACCGCGGCCATCCAGCACCTCGTCGTCGGGCCGCTCCCGCCCGGACACGACGTGGTGGTCCACCCGGTGGCGCTGGCGGCCTGGCTCGGGCTCTTCGTCACCACCATCAACCTGCTCCCCCTCGGGCAGCTGGACGGGGGGCACGTCACCTACGCGTGGCTCGGGGAGCGGCGCGCCCTGCTCGTCTCCCGGATCGTGTCGGCCGGGCTGCTCACCGCCGGGATCTTCGCCTCGTTCAACTGGCTCGTCTGGTGGGCCATCAGCCAGTTCGTCATCGGACTGCGCCACCCGCCCGCGCTGTCGGAGGCGCCCATCGGACCCCGCCGCCGGGCCGTCGCCATCCTCTCGCTCCTCCTCTTCGTCGCCACCTTCGTGCCGATCCCCTTCCGGTAGTGAGCCCCCCCTCGACAGCCGTGAGCGCCATCGAGGCGGTGCTCGCCCCGGACGGCAGCCTGGCCCGCGCCCTTCCCGGGTACGAGTCCCGACCCGACCAGCTCCGCATGGCCGCTGCGGTGGCGGAGGCGCTCGACCGGCGGCGCTACCTGGTCGCCGAGGCCGGCACCGGGACCGGCAAGACGCTCGCCTACCTGCTGCCGGCCATCCTCTCCGGGAGGCGGGTCGTCATCTCCACCGCCACGCGCACGCTCCAGGAGCAGATCTGGTTCAAGGACATCCCGCTGCTCCGCGACCGGTGCGGCGTGGAGATCTCCGCCGCGTATCTCAAGGGGCGCGCCAACTACTACTGCCTGGCGCGCGGCGAGGAGTTCGAGCGCCACCCCACCTTCCCCACCCGGGAGGAGGCCGCGCTGTGGCCGCGCATCCGGGAATGGGCGCGCACGACGGAGACCGGCGATCGGGCCGAGATCGACCTGCCCGACGCCTACCTGGCCTGGCGCGATCTCTCGGCCACCGGCGAGACCTGCACCGGGAAGGAGTGCCAGGCCTTCGAGGACTGCTTCGTGCAGCAGGCGCGCGCCCGGGCGGCGGCCGCCGACGTGGTGCTCGTGAACCACCACCTCTTCTTCGCCGACCTGGCCATGCGGACCTCCCGGGCCGGGGTGGAGGTCCTGCCCTCCTACGAGGCGGTGATCTTCGACGAGGCCCACGCCATCGAGGAGGTGGCCACCGAGTACTTCGGACTTCAAGTTTCCTCCTACCGGGTGGAGGAGCTGGCGCGCGACGCGCAGAAGGCCGTGGCCGACCGGCCCGATCTCGCCTCCATGCTGAAGCGCACCACCGGGGAGCTCGCCAAGGCCGGGGAGCGCTTCTTCGGGTCGGTGGCCCGCGGGCTGGCGGCGGCCTCCGGGCGCGGCGAGCCGCCGCGGGGTGGGCGCCGCTCCGAGGAGGAGAGCCTGCGGGGTCCGCTCCTGCCCTCCATGCTCGCGCCGATCGCCGGCGAGCAGCAGCGGCTCGACGAGGCCCTCGAGGAGCTGCGGGTCGAGCTCTGCGACGACACGGCGCCGGCCCTGCTCAACGTGGCCCGCCGGGCCGCGGATCTCCGGGTGGAGCTCGCAGCGGTGACCGCCATGAAGGAGCCGTCGCGGGTCTTCTTCGCCGAGGCGCGCGGGAGGGGCGTGTTCCTCCGCGCGGCCCCCATCGACGTGGCCGAGGAGCTCTCCGTCCGGCTCTACCGGAGCCTCGACACGGCGATCTTCACGAGCGCCACGCTCGCCACGCAGGGGCGCTTCGACTACTTCCGGCGCCAGGTCGGGCTGCGCCCCGAGCTGGACGTGGACGAGCGGTTCTTCCCCGGCCCGTTCGACTACACCACGCAGGCGGCGCTCGTGGCGCCGCCCGGCCTGCCCGATCCGAACCAGCCGGGCTTCGTGGCCGCCGCGGCGCGGGCCATCCGCGAGCTCGTGGCGGTCACGGACGGACGAGCCTTCGTGCTCTGCACCTCGGTGCGGAACATGCTCGCCTTCCGCGAGGCGCTCTCCGACCTGCCCTGGCAGCTCCTCGTGCAGGGGGAGCGCCCCAAGCACCGCCTGCTCGAGGCCTTCCGGGAGCGTCCCTCGGTGCTCTTCGCGACCGCCAGCTTCTGGGAGGGGGTGGACGTTCCCGGGGCCGCCCTGTCGCTCGTGGTGATCGACCGGCTCCCCTTCGCCCCGCCCGGGGATCCGGTGGTGGCGGCGCGCGTGAAGGCGCTCGCCGAGGAGGGGCGGGACGCCTTCTCCGAGCTCCAGGTCCCGGCGGCCGCGCTCCAGCTCCGCCAGGGTTTCGGGCGCCTGGTCCGGTCCCGCGCCGACCGGGGTCTGGTGGCGGTCCTCGACCCGCGGCTCACCACCCGCGGGTACGGACGCGCCTTCCTGGCCTCGCTCCCCCCGAGCCCGCTCCTGCGCTCGATCGACGAGGCGCGCCGGTGGTGGGACCGGAAAGGGACGGGGCGGGTGGAACCGACCCCGGGATTGCGTTAGCCTCCTCTCCGATGGCCCATTTCAACGAGGAGAGCCGCGAGCTCGCGGTGAAGGTCGTCTACTACGGACCGGCGCTGTCCGGGAAGACGACCAATCTCCACGCCCTGTACCAGAAGATGGACCCCCGGGTTCGAGGGCGCCTCATGACCCTCGACACCAAGGACGACCGCACCCTCTTCTTCGACATGATGCCGGTCTTCTTCCGCACCCCCGGCGGGGTGAAGGTGAAGATCAAGCTCTACACGGTGCCCGGCCAGGTGATGCACGAGTCCACCCGACGCATCGTGCTGCAGGGCAGCGACGCGGTGGCCTTCGTGGCCGACGCCCGGACGTCCGAGACCGCCTCCACGCTCGCCTACTGGAAGGACCTGCTGCGCAACCTGGAGGCCAACGGCCTCGACCCGCGCTCGCTGCCGCTCGTCATCCAGAAGAACAAGCTCGATCTCGAAGGGGTGCGGGACGACGACTTCGCCGACCTGCCGCGCGCGCCGAAGGTCCCCGTGATCCCGGCCCGGGCCATCCAGGGGGAGGGGGTCCTGGAGACGCTGGGGGCGCTGCTCTCCCTCTGCTACCGCGACCTCGATCGCTCGCTCGGGCTGGCGCGTCGCTTCGCCATGACCGAGAAGGAGTTCCTCGGCGCGGTGCTGAGCCGCGTGGAAGTGCGATGAAGGCGAAGCAATCGGTCCTGCTCCAGCCGACGCCACTCGGCGATCTCCTCGACCTCCGGTCCTTCACCGAGGTCTGCCAGTCCTTCGCCGAGCTCTACCGCATCGGCGTGAAGGTCTTCGACGACACCGGGAACAAGCTCGTCGACGTGAAGATCGGCAACGCCGACTTCTGCGGGTACCTCTGGCAGGCCCCCGACGGGCGCAGCCAGTGCATGGCCACCGTCCAGCGGGTGAAGTCCGATCCCCTTCCCGAGGAGGCCGTGCCCAGCACCGTCACCTGCTTCTCCGGGTGCCGCTACGCGATCCAGCCGGTGCTCTACGAGGGGGATGTCATCGGGCGCATCGTCTTCGGCCCCTTCGTCCCCGATGACCTGGTGGCGCTGCCGGAGGCCCTGGCCCGCCTCTCGCCGACCTTCGACGTGAAGCAGGCCGCCTCCTACGTGAACAAGATCCGGCGGGTGCCACAGGCCACCGCCGAGAAGGTGCTCCACCACTTCGCCGAGATCCTCGACGTGCTCGTCTTCACCGGGCACAAGAACCTGCTCACGGCCCGGCTGCACATCGAGGCGGTCCAGGAGTCGTACCGGGAGATGCAGGAGAAGAACCGGCAGCTGGAGGGGGCCTACCAGTCGCTCAAGGAGCTCGACCGGCTCAAATCCAACTTCCTCGCCACGATCAGCCACGAGCTGCGCACCCCGCTGACCAGCGTCATCGGCTACTCGGAGATGATGCTCGAGGGGCTGGGCGGCCCGCTCACCGCCGAGCAGCGGGAGTACCTCCAGATCATCATGGACAAGGGGGAGAGCCTGCTCGGCCTCATCACCTCCATCCTCGACATCTCCAAGGTCGAGGCGGGGCGCGTGAAGCTCGTGGTCTCCCCGGTGGACGTGAACTCGCTCATGCGCGACGCGGTGGCCACCGTGGCGCCGCTGGCCCGCAAGAAGGGGCTCCAGGTGACCTGGCAGCCCGCCAAGCTCCCCGCCGTGCAGTGCGACCGGGAGAAGATCCGGCAAGCGCTCATCAACCTGACCTCCAACGCCGTGAAGTTCACCCCGACCGGAGGGTCGGTCACCGTGGAGGCCCGGGCCGACGGGGACGACCGCGTCGCCATCTCCGTCGCCGACACCGGCATCGGCATCACCCCCCAGAACCAGGGGCGGATCTTCGACGTCTTCTACCAGGTGGACGGATCGACCACCCGCGAGTTCGGCGGGGCCGGCCTGGGGCTCGCGATCGTGAAGAGCTACCTGGAGGCCCATGCGGGGACCGTCACGGTCTCCTCGGTCGCCGGGAAGGGGAGCACCTTCACCCTCACGCTGCCGGTGGCGGCGTCCGGGCCGGCGGCGATCGCGGTGCGGGCGGCGCCGACCGCCGCGGCGGGGTAGCCGGCGGTGACCCGCCCCGGAGAGTTCGAGCTCATCGAGCGCTTCACCCGCCCGTTCACCCCCGGAGAAGGGGTGGAGGTGGGGATCGGGGACGACGCCGCGGTGCTCCGGCCCCCGGCGGGGCACGACCTCCTGGCCACGGTGGACGCCCTGGTCGAGGGGGTCCACTTCACGCGGAGCTTCACGCCCGAGGAGATCGGCTGGAAGTCACTCGCAGTGAATATTTCCGACCTCGCCGCGATGGGGGCGCGTCCGCTCTGGGCGCTCGTGGCGCTCGCCACGCCGCCCTCCGCCCGTCCGGGCTGGCTGGCCCGGATCGGTCGCGGGATCGCCTCCTGCGCGGAGCGTCACGGCGTCTCGGTGGTGGGGGGCAACGTGACCGCCGCGTCCGAGCTCTCCATCGCGGTGACGCTGCTCGGCGCGGTACGGCGCGGGCGGGCGCTCCTCCGCACCGGTGGCCAGCCGGGCGACCTGCTCCTCGTGAGCGGCACGCTCGGGGACGCCGCCCTGGGGATCCGCCCCGGCGCGCCGGCCTCCCTGCGGGCGCGGCAGCGACGCCCCGTTCCCCGGCTCGAGCTGGGGTGGGCGGCGGCGGGCATCGCGAGCGCCGCGATCGACCTGTCGGACGGGCTGCTGCAGGACCTGGGGCACCTGTGCGAGGCCTCCGGCACCGGCGCGCACGTCGACGCCGGTTGCCTCCCGCTCTCCGCCGCCTACCGGGCCCAGACCCAGGGCAGACGCGACCCCCTGGCGGAGGCCCTTTCGGGCGGGGAGGACTACGAACTCCTCCTCTCGGTGGCGCCGTCCCGGCTCGCCCGGCTCCGCGCGGCGGCCCGCCGGGTCGGGACGCCCCTCACCGTCGTGGGGGTCCTGGTGCCCCCCCCGGGCATCCGTCTCCTCCGGGACGGGCGCCTCCTCCGTCCCCGGCGGACGGGTCACGATCACCTCCGATCCGCACGCATTCTTGGACGGCGGGGCGGCCGGGCGTAGGATTCCCACGCATATCCGTTCCACCCGAGGAGAACCCGTGTCGAGGAGCCTGCGCCAGGACCGCCCGTCGAGCCGACCCATGGCCTACGGGCAGGACATGCCCCCGCACCTCGTGGCCCTGCGCGGCCGCCCGGCCGACCGCGACCTGCGCACTCCCCCTGCGCCGCCGGGGCGGAGCGTCTCACTGCAGGTCAAGCTGCTCGTGTCGTACCTGACGCTCGGCGCCTTCCTGCTCGGGGCCGTCCCGCTCGTGCACGGGCTCCTGCCCGGGAAGACCCTCGTCGCCGACGTGATCCTGCTCGTGCTCACGCTGGGGGTGGGCTACGCGCTCTCCATGGTCGTGCTGCGGGTCAACCGGCTCGCCCGTCTGCGCATCTCGGCGGTCGAGATCAGCGGGGGAGACCTGTCCAAGGTGGTGGTGTCCGAGGAGGCGCGCGGATTCCACGACGAGGTGGACGGCCTGGCCGAGTCGATCCGGACGATGCAGGAGAACCTGCGCGATCTCGTCTCCCGGATCCAGCGCACCGCGCAGTCGGTGGCCGAGAGCGCCAACGAGCTGCAGACCTCCGCCGAGGAGGTCAACGCCTCCACCGACGAGGTGTCCAGCTCCATGGCCAAGATCGCCCAGGGCGCCGAGGAGCAGTCGGGGCTCGTGGAGCGGACCTCGAAGGTCATCGGCGACATCGCTGCCTCCATCGAGCGCACCGCCCGGAGCGCCGAGGAGGCGGCCAAGGCCAGCGCCGACACCTCCTCCGGAGCGACCCAGTCGGGCGAGGCGGCCCGGCTCGCCGGCGAGAAGGTGAAGAAGGTCTTCGCCCGCATCGAGGCGGCCAGCGAGCAGGTCTTCGCCTTCGGGGAGCGCACCCGGGAGATCACCCAGATCGTCGAGATCATCACGAGCATCTCCCAGCAGACCAACCTCCTCGCCCTGAACGCCACCATCGAGGCGGCCCGGGCCGGCGAGTACGGGCGCGGCTTCGCCGTGGTGGCCGAGGAGGTCCGGAAGCTGGCCGAGAGCTCGGGGCGCTCCGCCGAGCAGATCTCCACGGTGGCGGCCGACGTCGCGGCGCGCGCCGCCGGCGTGGTCCAGGCGATGCACGCCTCGGTGGCCGAGCTCGGAGAGGGGCGCGAGGACCTGAACGCCATCATGCGCTCGCTGGATGGCATCGCCAGCGCCGCCGCCGCGGGCGCGGACAAGGTCCGGGTGATCTCCGAGGCCGCCCGCGACCAGCTGCAGGGCTCGGCCGACATGGTCCGCGCCATGGACGACATCTCCGACGTGGCCACCGGCAACGCCGGCTCCACCGAGCAGGTGCGCAAGGTGATCGTGGAGCAGACCGCCTCGGTCTCCCAGATGGCGAGCGCCGCCCAGGAGCTGCTCAACCTCTCCATCGAGCTGCAGACCGTGGTCTCCCGCTTCCGACTCGATCGGTAGTGCTCAGTATGGAGCGCGATCCCCGCCATGTGCTCTTCCGCGCCGGCGGCGAGCGGTTCGCCCTGCCGCTCACGGCCGTGAGCGTCGTCGCCCCCCCCGACCCGCCCTTCGTCCACGTCCCCCACACCTCCCCGCCGGTGGTGGGAGCCATGGGGCTCCGGGGGCGGGTGGTGGCGGTGGTGGAGCTGGCGCCGCTGCTCGGCCTCCGGGCACGCGGCGGCCCGGACGGACCTGGACAGGTGCTCGTGCTGGAGCGAGACCGGCGGGCGCTCGGCTTCCTCGTCGACGTGGTGATCGGCGTCGAGCCGCTCGAACCCCCGGACCGGCCCGGGGCCGGCCCCCCCGTGAAAGGGCTCTCCGCGTTGCGCGGGGAGTCGGTGACCCTGCTCGATCCCGACGCGCTCGCAGCCATGGCCCAGGGGCTCTTCCGGGGGCGTGCCGGGTAGCACTCCGACCCGAACGGATGGTAGGTTTCCAGCCAGCCATGAAGAGGGTCCTCATCGTCGACGACGCGATCTTCATGCGGAACATGATCCGCGAGATCTTTGCGGCCGGCGGGTTCGAGGTGGTCGGCGAGGCGGCCAACGGCCTCGAGGCGGTCGAGAAGTTCCACGAGCTCCGGCCGGACTTCACCACCATGGACATCGTGATGCCTTTCCAGAGCGGCATCGAGGCCACCCGCGAGATCGTGAAGGCCGATCCCAGCGCGGTGGTGATCATGTGCAGCGCGCTGGGTCAGGAGGCGCTGGTGCGGGAGGCCATCGAGGCCGGCGCCAGCGACTTCGTGGTCAAGCCGTTCCAGCCCGAGGACGTGCTCTCCGTGGTGAAGAAGGTCGTCGGGGAGAGCTGAGCACGGCGACCCTCGGTGAACTGGGACCTCTCCAAATATCTGGCGCTCTACGTCTCCGAGTCGCGGGAGCACGTCGACGCGCTCTCCGCCGGCCTGGTGCGTCTGGAGCAGCCGGACGGAGTCTCGCAGGCGCCGGCCGGCTTCGCGGACGAGCTCTTCCGTCACGCCCACAGCCTCAAGGGGATGGCCGCGGCCATGCAGCAGGACGGCATCGCGCTGCTGGCGCACCGGGCCGAGGACGTGCTCGGGGCATTCCGGGCGCGAGGAGAGGTTCCGGGCGCGGAAGGGATCGACCTGCTCCTCTCCGTGACCGATGCGCTCGGAGGCATGATCCAGGAGGCCGGGGCGGGCGGGCGGCCGGCGGCCTCGGAGGAGCTCGTGGCGCGCCTCGGTGCGCTTCAGTCCAGCTCCGTGTCGACTCGGCCGGCTCCCGCGATCGACGAGCCCGCCCCCCCCGCCGCTCCGGAGCCGCCTCCCGGGCTGCGCCGCATCCGGGTGGAGGTGGCGGTCGCAGAGGGGAGCCGGGCGCCGTCCATCCGCGGATTCCTCGTGGTGAAGCGGCTCGAGGGGATCGGGACCATCGCCTCCTCCCGCCCGTCGGGGGAGGAGCTCCGTGCCGGCCGGATGCCGGGCCGAACGCTCTCCGTGGAGGTCGACACCGGTGAGCCCATCGCCGAGGTGGAGCGGACGCTCGCGCAGATCTCCGAGCTGGCGAGCGTCCGGGTCGAGGAGGGTGGAGCGGCCGCCGCCGCGCCCCCTCCCGAGCCGCCTCTCCGGTCGGCACCCGAGCCGGCCGCGGGGACCGAGCCGGTCCGGACCGTCCGGGTGCGGGCGGAGATGCTCGACGGATTCCTCGACGTGGCCGGTGAGCTCCTCCTCGCCACCTCCCGCCTGCGGGAGCTGGGGAAGGCCATGCCCGAGGGACTTCGCCGCGCCCACGACGAGGGGGTCGACCGGCTGCAGGCCATCACCAAGGATCTGCACGGGCGCGTGATGGCGGCCCGCATGACCCCGCTCACCGCCCTCTCCGACCGGCTCCCCCGCGCCGCCCGCGACCTGGCGCGCCGGACCGGGAAGCAGGTCGAGGTGGTGATGACCGGCTCCGAGATCGAGGTCGACCGGGCGTTGCTCGACGAGGTCAGCGACCCGGTGCTGCACCTGCTCCGGAATGCCGTGGACCACGGGATCGAGACCGCGGCCTACCGGATCGCGGCCGGCAAGCGCCCCACCGGCCGCATCGAGGTCTCGGCGCGACGCGAGCGGGACCGGGTGATCCTGGAGGTCTCCGACGACGGCCAGGGGATGGACGCCGGCGCGCTGCGACGCGCGGCGGTGGCCCGGGGCGCCATCGCCGTCGAGGCGGCCGCGTCGCTGACGGACGCCGAGGCGCTCCTGCTCTGCTGCCTCCCCGGGGTCTCCACCTCCCGGGAGGTCACCGACGTCTCCGGCCGCGGCGTGGGCATGGACGCGGTGCGCAGGAGCGTCGAGTCCCTCTCCGGGACGCTCTCCGTCGAGAGCCGGCGCGGCGAGGGGACGCGCTTCACCCTGCGGCTTCCCCTCACCGTCGCGATGCAGCCGGTGCTGCTCGTGCGGGTGGGATCGGAGGTCCTCGCCATCCCGGTCTCCAAGGTCCACGGTGCGGCCCACGCGCGCCTGGAGACGCTGGAGCGGGTGGACGGGACGCCCCAGTTCGTCTTCGGGGACGGCACCGTACCGGTGCTCGACCTGGGGTCGCTGATCGGCGCGAGGGGCGCACCGGCCGGGGAGCGGCGGTCGGTGGTAGTCACTGACAGTGAATCCGGCCGGATCGGCCTCGCCGTCGACCAGCTCATCGGGCAGCAGGACGCGGTGCTGAAGCCGCTCCACGGTCCGCTGGCGCTCGTCCCCGGCCTCTCGGCGGTGACCGTGCTCGGGAACGGTCGCCCGGTCTTCGTCCTCGACGTCCACCGGCTGGTGGCGGCATGAGCGGAGAGGGGCGGAGCCGGAGGCGGGTCGATCTCCTGGAGGCGCTCCGGCGTCTCGCCACCGAGGGCGGTCGCGAGTCGGCGATGGCGGTGGGCCGATTCCTGGGTCACCCCACCGAGGTGGAGGAGGCCTGGCTCCTCGACGAGCCGGACGCCGCCGCGGTGGCACGGATGGCGGGCCGGCCGGACCAGGAACTGGTCGCCGTGGGGATGGACCTCCCCGAACCGCTCGGCGGGCGCCTCCTCCTCCTCATGCCCGCTGCGGAGGCCGAGCGGATCTCCCAGCGCCTCGTGCCCGCCGCCGCGGCCGGCTCGCTGGACGTAGAGGGGGAGAGCGCGCTCGTGGAGATGGGCAACATCGCCGGGTCGGCCTTCGTGTCGGCGCTGGCCCGCACCGTGGAGGGACGGCTCCTGCACGGAGTTCCCCGCCTGACCCGCGGCCGGGTCCGCGCTTGCCTCGACACGCTGGCTCCCGGTGCGGCCGGCCCGGCGCTGGGCGTCCGCTTCGGCTGGCCGGAAACCGTCGGGACCCTGCTCCTGCTCCCCGATCCGGCGGGGCTCGACGGGCTCGCCCGGATGCTGGGGATCCCGTGATGGACGAGAAGGCGCTCCGGCGGCTGCTCGGGAGGGTCCGCGCCGGCCAGGCCGAGGTGGACGAGGCCGTCGTCCGGCTCAAGGGCGCTCCCTACGAGGAACTGGGCGGGTACGCCTCCATCGATCACCACCGCGCGCTGCGGGTGGGGATGCCGGAGGTGGTGCTGGCCGAGCGGAAGACCGCGGCGCAGGTTGCGGCCATCGCCCGCAAGCTGGCCACGCAAGGACCGCTGCTCGTCACCCGTCTCTCCCCGGCCAAGGCCGGCCCGGCCCGCCGCGCGGTCCGCGGTTCCCGCTACGACCCGGTGGCGCGCACCCTCTCCCGGGGTCGCATGGACCTCCCGGTGCGAGGCCCGGTGGCCATCTGCTGCGCCGGGACGAGCGACGTGCCGGTCTGCGAGGAGGCGGCGGTGACGCTCGACGTGATGGGCGTCCCGGTGATCCGGATCTACGACGTGGGGGTGGCCGGCCTGCACCGGCTGCTGGCGCGGCGGGCCGACCTCGACCGGGCCGTGGCGGTGATCGTGGCCGCCGGCATGGAGGGCGCGCTCCCCAGCGTGGTGGGAGGCCTGGTCGGCAAGCCGGTGATCGGGCTGCCCACCTCGGTGGGCTACGGGGCCAGCCTGGGCGGCCTGGCGCCGCTCCTCACCATGCTCAACTCCTGCGCGCCCAACGTGACGGTGGTGAACATCGACAACGGGTTCGGGGCGGCGTTCGTGGCCGGTCTCATCGCCCGGAAGTGAAAGGCGCCATGCCCAGGATCCTCCTGCTCGAGCCGGTGGGCGGCATGGCCGGCGACATGTTCGTGGCCGCGGCGCTCGACGCCGGCGTCCCCCGCGCCGCGCTCGACGAAGCGCTCGCGGGCCTCCGCCCGATCGGCTTCCGTCTCCTCGCCACCCGCGCCGAGGCCTCCGGCATCGCCGGAACCCGGGTCGAGGTCCTGGTCGAGGGGGCCCACATGAAGGAGCGCGGCCTTCCGGAGATCCGGGAGATCGTCGCGGGGAGCGGGCTGTCGCCCCGATCCCGGGCCACCGCCCTCGCCGTGTTCGAGCGGATCGGCCGCGCCGAGGCGAAGGTCCACGGCGTGCCGCTCGAGCGGGTGCACTTCCACGAGGTGGGCGCCGTCGACTCCATCGTGGACGTCTGCGCGGCGGCGGCGGTGATGGAGATCCTGGGCTGGCCGCGGGTGCTCTGCCCCCCACCGGAGCTCGGCCAGGGCTTCGTGAACATGGCGCACGGACGCCTCCCGGTCCCGCCGCCGGCGGTGGTCGAGATCCTGAAGGGGATCCCGGTCCGTCCTGGAGGACCCCCGGGCGAGGCGGTGACCCCCACCGGCGCGGCGCTCCTCGCCGAGCTGGCCGAGGTGGGGGATCCCTCGGGATTCCCCGCCCTCGTGGCCGAGCAGGTGGGATACGGCGTGGGCACGGTCCGCTGGCCCGACCGTCCCAACGTCCTCCGCATGACCCTCGGCGCCGAGGCCGAGGGCAGGGGCGCCGGCCTCTGGGTCCTGGAGACGAACCTCGACGACTGCCCGGGCCAGCTGATCGCCCGGGCCATCGAGGCGTCGCTCGCCGCCGGAGCGAGGGATGCCTGGGCTGCACCGCTCACCATGAAGAAGGGGCGCCCCGGCTTCCTCCTGGGCGCGCTCGTGGAGGCCGATCGGCGGGAGGCGGTGGCGCGGGTATTCCTCGAGGAAACCACCACCCTGGGCGTCCGGCTCCACCGCGTCGAGCGCATCGAGCTCGAGCGGGAGCTCGTCCCGGTCCGGACGGCGTGGGGCGAGGTGCGGGTGAAGGTGGGTCGGCGCGCCGGAGCCGAGGTGGGAGTTCACCCGGAGTACGATGACTGCCTCGCCCGGGCGAAGGAGCACGGGGTCCCGGTTCGCGAGGTGATGGCGGCGGCGCTCACCGCCTGGCGCACGCGCGGCGGATAGCGCCCCGCCCCCTATCCGGGCACGAGCGAGAGCACGCCGTATCCCACGAACTCGGGCAGGACCGCCGCCACCTCGCCTGCCGAGGGGACGAGCGGGATCTTCTCGTCGATGCCCGGGCCCCGGAAGCGGGCGCGCCGGGCCGAGCCCGAGTGCTCGGTCGCGACGACCAGGGTCGCCCCGCGCACCGGGCCGCCGGCCAGGGAGGCGACGTGGATGTCGAGCCTGCGGGGCGGGCGCCAGGCCGACACCGCGAGCGGGGAGGGGGACACCACCTGGAGCGCGCGCCGACCGCGCCCGGCGAGCGCCGCGAGGCCACCCTCGAGCGCCCCGGACACGGGCGCCGAGGTGAGCCCTCCTCCCGACGGAGCCGGGACGAGCGGGGGAACGACGACGAGCGCCCCCTCGCCGGTCCGGGTGGGCTTCAGCCGCCCCACCTTGGCCTCGGGAAGGAAGGGGGGCAGGAAGCGCCCACCGGGAGCCACGACGCGGGCCTCCCCCAGGACGAGCAGCTTGCCGCCCCCCTCGAGGAAGCGGGTCACGGCCGTCGCCTCGACCGGCGTGAGGCCGAGGGCCTGGGGGAGCACGAGCACGGCGCCGGGGTGGATCGGGCTGCCGCCCGTGGCCACGTCCCACTGGAAGTGAAGTCGGGTCAGGATCTCCCCGACCTCCTCCGCCTCGAGCCGGTGGAGGCCGCTCGACCACATGTCGGCCTCGGGCGAGTAGAAGACCTGGAACTCCACCACCGGATTCTCGAAGGGGCGCCCGTCGCGCCGTGCCGCATGGTCGGCGAGGAGCCTGCGCACGGTTGCCGTGGCAGAGGCCCGGTCCCCTTCCTCGAGCCCCACCGCCACCCCGGTCGCGGCGAGCGCGGCGGCATGGATGGCCACCTGGTCGGCCGTGGCACCGGGCGGCAGCTGTGCGGCCACCGCCCCGCGCCCGATGGCGGCGCGCCAAAGCCGCGCCTCGGCGGCGCCGGTGTGGTGGGGGAGCGGGCTGAGCGGCAGGATCGCCCCGTCGAGGATGCGGGCTGCCTGGAACTGGGCAGGTCCCACCTGATCGAAGCGCGCCACCAGAGCGAAATCGCGTCGGGCCACCCGGGCTGCGTCCCGGATGGGGAGCACGCAGGCCGAGACCGCCCCGGCCAGCGAATCGAGCCGGAACCTCCAGAAGTCGCGTCCGAAGTGGAGCTTGCGGAAGCTCACCGCGCCGGAGGCCGAGGCCAGCTCGTCGGCGGCGATGCGCCGGAAGTCGAAGGGCTCGAGCTGGTCGCCGTACTCCTCGCGGAGACCGGCCTGGAAGGCCGCCTGGCAGGCCTCGCAGAAGCCGGCGCCGAAGAGCCCGAGCCCGAGGACCCGATCGGGACGGTCGAGGAGCACGCCCGCGTAACCGGCTTCGAGGGCCGAGCGGCAGTCGGCCAACAGTCTGGCCCGGTGCGCCGCGGAGTGGGGGCAGGCCCGCTGGTGGCCGGCGGTCCCGGAAGCCCGACCGTCGGCGTCCCGGCAGGCCTCCTCGTGATCGGCGGCGGTGCCGGCCGCCACCCGGGCCAGCGACGTCGGGGCGAAGCGCATGGCCGTGGGCTCGGCGGGGTCCACGACGAAGGGGGCCCCGAGCGTCCGGGCGGCCTGCGCCTCGGCCTCGGCGACGGCGTCGCCGGGGCGGATCCGAAACGGGGCGAAGGGGGAGGGAAGCACGGAGCGCCGACCGTACACCGCGCCGCGCGGGCCGGGCAACCCACGCCTTGCGGGGGAGGGACCGGTTCAGTAGTATGCCGCGCCTCCCGGAGCGTATTCGGGGGCTTTCCGCACTTTGGAGGCATCGAGTTCCCGCCATGAACCTGCCCGCCCTTCTCTCGTCCGTCGCCCTGGCCGCCAACCCTCACGGAGGTGGCGGAGAGGCGAACCTGAAGCTCCCCAATCTCGCCCTCGAGAGATTCCTCGGCGGCTCCATCAGCGGCTGGGCCCTTCTCGCCTTCGGCCTCCTCGTGTCGGCGGCCGGCCTGGCCTGGGGCCTCTCGGTCTCCGCCCGGCTGAAGAACCTGCCGGTGCACCGGTCGATGCTCGAGGTCTCGGAGCTCATCTACGAGACCGCGAAGACCTACCTCATCACCCAGTTCAAGTTCATCGGCATCCTCTGGACCTTCATCGCGGTCATCATCGTCGTCTACTTCGGGGTGCTCTCCGAGGGTTTCGGACCGGGCAAGGTGGCCATCATCCTGGTCTTCAGCCTGATCGGGATCATCGGCTCCTCCGGCGTGGCCTGGTTCGGCATCCGGGTGAACACCTACGCGAACAGCCGCACCGCCTTCGCGAGCCTCCGCGGGAAGCCCTTCCCCACCTACGCCATCCCGCTCATGGCCGGCATGTCGATCGGCACGATGCTCATCAGCGTCGAGCTGCTCATCATGCTCTTCATCCTCCTCTTCATGGGGGACATCGCCGGCGCCTGCTTCATCGGATTCGCCATCGGCGAGTCGCTCGGCGCCTCCGCGCTCCGCATCGCCGGCGGCATCTTCACGAAGATCGCCGACATCGGCTCCGACCTCATGAAGATCGTCTTCAAGATCAAGGAGGACGACGCCCGCAACCCCGGCGTGATCGCCGACTGCACCGGCGACAACGCCGGCGACTCGGTGGGCCCCTCCGCCGACGGCTTCGAGACCTACGGCGTGACCGGCGTCGCGCTCATCACCTTCATCCTGCTCGCCGTCTCCCCGCAGGCCATCCAGACCCAGCTGCTCGTCTGGATCTTCGCGATGCGCATCATGATGGTGATCGCGTCCGTTGCCTCCTACTGGATCAACGAGGCCGCGGCCAAGGCCAAGTACGCCGCCGCCGACAAGATGAACTTCGAGGCGCCGCTCACCAGCCTCGTGTGGCTCACCTCGATCGTCTCGGTGATCCTGACCTACATCGTCTCCTACCTCCTCATCCCCAGCCTGGGCGGCGACACCACGCTCTGGTGGAAGCTCGCCACCATCATCACCTGCGGCACGCTGGCCGGCGCCATCATCCCCGAGATGGTCAAGGTCTTCACCTCCACCAACTCCCGCCACGTGCGCGAGGTGGTCACCGCCTCCAAGGAGGGCGGCGCCTCGCTGAACGTGCTCGCCGGCCTCACCGCGGGCAACTTCTCCGCCTTCTGGCTGGGGCTCGTCATCGCCATCCTCATGGGCATCGCCTACGGCGTCTCCACCACCACCGGCTTCTCGGCCATCATGGCCGCGCCGGCGGTCTTCGCCTTCGGCCTCGTGGCCTTCGGCTTCCTGGGCATGGGCCCGGTCACCATCGCCGTCGACTCCTACGGCCCGGTGACCGACAACGCGCAGTCGGTCTACGAGCTCTCCCTCATCGAGAACGTCCCGAACATCAAGGCCGAGGTGAAGAAGGACTTCGGCTTCGAGCCCAACTTCGAGCTGGGCAAGGAGTTCCTGGAGGAGAACGACGGTGCCGGCAACACCTTCAAGGCCACCGCCAAGCCGGTGCTCATCGGCACCGCCGTGGTGGGCGCCACCACCATGATCTTCTCGATCATCGTGGGCATCGCCAAGCAGAACGCCGGCGAGGCGGCCTCGCAGGTCACCACGCCCGCCGCCCTCTCCCAGCTCCTCGACCAGGTGGGTCGCCACTTCTCCATCCTCGAGCCCATGTTCCTGCTCGGCCTTCTCCTGGGCGGATCGGTCATCTACTGGTTCTCCGGCGCCTCCACCCAGGCGGTCTCCACCGGCGCCTACCGCGCGGTCGAGTTCATCAAGAAGAACATCAAGCTCGAGGGGGTCGAGAAGGCCTCGGTCGAGGACTCCAAGAAGGTCGTCGAGATCTGCACGGTCTACGCGCAGAAGGGCATGTGGAACATCTTCATGGTGGTCTTCTTCGCCACCCTCGCCTTCGCCTTCCTGAACGAGTACTTCTTCATCGGCTACCTCATCTCCATCGCCTTCTTCGGCCTCTTCCAGGCCCTCTTCATGGCCAATGCCGGCGGGGCCTGGGACAACGCC
>SESB01000426.1_pt1 | contig 30741 bp, 30 predicted proteins | sample 3171441 | NCBI WGS metagenome assembly SESB01 (sample SAMN06051867, study PRJNA518727) | freshwater metagenome | biome: subpolar coniferous forest; feature: holomictic lake; material: water; isolation source: holomictic Lake 227, 6 m depth | place: Canada: near Kenora, Ontario | collected... | reverse complement strand
GGCGGGCGGCCATTTTCTGTTCGTGTGCAAACCGTCGAGCCACAAGACGCTGGGCGAGTATCTGAACGGAGCGGAATTGGACAGCCTGACCAAAACCCGGGGACGCGGCACCGAGAAGCGCATTCACCGCTACCGCTGCAGCTTCGTCACCGACTTGCCAGTCACTCGCGAGTCCGTGGCCGAGTTGGCTCCCTGCGGCCGGGCGCGGCGGAAGATCGAGAACGAAACGTTCAACGTGCTCAAGACCGGCGGCTACCACTTGGAGCACAACTTTGGTCACGGGAAAGAAACACTGGCCAGCCTGCTCGTCGTCCTCAACTTGCTGGCCTTCGCAATGCATAACGCTTGCGACCTCGTCGAGGTTCAATGGCAACAGGCCCGAGCCCACCTGTTCGAGCACATCCGGACCGTAACCGCCTACCATCTCTTCCTGTCCTGGCACAGCCTGCTCCGCACCATCTTTACAGGGATGCCGCCGCCGCCGCGCTGACACCCGGTCTCTCGCATTCCAAGTTTTCATCCCCCCGATCCCGACAGGGTTGGTCCGGCACATACTGAGAACTGCTGCTGGTCCCACATCAAATGTTGCTTTCATACGGTTTCTGAGGTTAGAAACGTTGTTGGAGGCCAGTGATAATCGGTCCCATCAAAACTCCGGATAAGTATGGGTGCCATTAGGGTAACCAGGACAGTATCTTGTGGTGAGGGCGCCCCTTTGTACTGGAACGAAAGTGCAATTGTTGCTGACGCCCTAGACCATAATACCGAGTTACTGCAACGATTTATAACATGAGTGATGTGTGGAGGCACCTAAAAAATGCTGATAACTGACAGTGCTATCACTGAGAAATCGGTTATGGCGTATGAGGTGCCGTTGTCAAGCTTCTTTCGCGGGACACGTCCCTGCAGTTGACCAACAAACGGTCAGCGCTTGAACGTCAGTCCAACAATGAGGATGCCAAACGCAATAATTAATATCCCGGTCCAGCGAAGCGGAGGAATTTGTTCACCAAGTACTGCGGCTGATGCCAACGTTGAGCCGACGAACTGCATAGTCAAAAACACCTGAGCTACATGAAGAGGGACAACTCTGAGCAGCCAAGTGTAGACAATAGCGGCAGAACCGAAGGCGACAATTCCGGCCGCCGTCTTCCAGTGTACCAAGCCAAATATCATCTGCGAGTGATCTCCCGAAGTCGCCCCCATCTTCATCAGAAGATTGGCGAGAACGTTCAGCGAGATCATGACGAAAAATCCGACGGTCAGAGCCAGGACCGGCATAGCCGCACCCTCCTTTTTGACGGTGACGCAGCTACGGTTGCCGTGTTGCAGGGAGAAGAAAACGTCATTGTCGACGGCCGTCGCTGGGATGGAGCATGTATTGCAAGGCAAGCCAGTTCCAGAGGAACAGCCGCTGATCGCTTCTGCCGGCGCGATGGTCGTCCCAGCGATGCTTTGCCGGGTCGGGGTGAATGCCAGGAACCAGGGCCAGCGGCGGCTGGGCTGGTACCGACTTCAGCCACCTGGAGATCGGTATACCGAACCCCTTCTTCTTCCGGTTGATTATTTCGTGAGGAACTAGTCCGTAGAGGGCGCGCTTGAGCAGATACTTTCTGCAACCGCGATGATATTTAAAACGGTTTGGCAGTTTACGGCAGAAGTCGACAAGATCGTTATCGAGGAATACCGCGCGGGACTCTAGGGAGCACATCATGGTCGCTCGATCCACCTTGGCCAGAATGTCGTTCTGGAGGTAGAGTTTGGTAAAGAACTCCAGCATTCGGTCGAGCTCGTCGCCCGTTGAATTCTTCCAAATCGCGATCGCTTCCTCGTATATCTCTTCGACACTGAGAGGATGTTCGAAAACCTCCCGGACCTCAGCGGGATCAAGCGGAGCCATCCAGATCGGAGCCCGCAGCATATTCGGAAAGGACAGCCCCTGCATCATACGTCGCAACTTGAAGTCAAGGCTCATGTTGCGGTAAGAGAGAGGAAGAGAATTGACTCCCCACCGGAATAAACGGTGAAGTGGAGGTGGCACAAGTTTCGAGTAAAGGGCGGCCGGCGCCAAGGCAACGACCGGGTCATATCCGGCGAAAAGCTCATCTCCTCCGTCCCCAGACAGCGCGACCGTCACATGGCGCCGGACAAACTTGCTCAACATATAGGTCGGAATGATCGAGGGATCGCCGAGAGGCTCGTCCATCCGCGACAGCACACTCGGGATCAGGTCGCGAGCGATGTCAAGGTCAAGCATTTCTTCGCGATGCCGGGTCCCGAAGTGATTGGCCACCGTCCGGGCCGGCCCGCTTTCATCGAAGCTTGGTTCCCGAAAACCGATGGTGAAGGTCTGGATGGCGTCCGGTGAGAGGAGGCGGGAGGCTGCCGATAGCACGGCACAAGAATCCAGGCCGCCGCTGAGGAATACACCGATCGGCACGTCACTGAGCAGGCGACGGCGAGTGGCCTCGACCAGCAAATGCCGAAGTTCTTCGACCAGCCGCGGTTCGTCACGGTCGGACAGGCGATGGTCCGGCTCGAGGCGGAAGCTCCAGTACGTTGACACTGCCAGCGACCCGGTGGGAATATCGTAAGTCAGGCTGTGTCCTGCGGAGAGCTTGTAAGCATTTTTATAAATAGTGAGAGGAGATGGAATATAACCGTAACCAAAATACTTCTGGATAGCTCGGTTGCACAATACTGGTTCGAACGATGGATGGGCTACTACCGCACTGAGTTCACTGGCGAAGAGAAAGCCGCCTTTTAACTTGGCATAAAAAAGTGGCTTTTCGCCAAAGCGGTCCCTTGATATGAAAATTAGGTTGCGGCGCTGATCGTAAATCGCGAAGGCGAACATCCCGTTTAGTTTGAGCGGTAGCTCGGGGCCCCATTCCTCGTAGCCATGAACCAGAACTTCTGTATCCGAATGATCGCTTCGGAATGTATGGCCGGCATGAATGAGCTGCTGGCGTAGCTCGTGACAATTATATATCTCCCCATTGAAAGTGACGACAACCTTTCCATCTTCGTTGCTCATCGGCTGTTCGCCGCCGACAATATCCAATATCGCTAGTCTTCGATGCCCGAAAAAAACCGGATTCTTTCCATCGATATAGACACCGTGCGCGTCTGGGCCGCGATGAACAATCGTGTTCATCATCGCGATAAGGTCATTCTTATCACCTTGGCCAGAGAAACCGACAATTCCGCACATCAGGACTTACCGAAATTAACAAGCTCACGAACAAGATAAGCCCGGCGCCCCTGGGACTCGAAATAAGTTCGCACCACCATTTCCGCCAGCAGGCCCATTAGAATCGACATCACAGCGACAAGGAAGGACATAGCGGAAAAAAGCGGAAGCGGCGTGAGGATAAGCGATGTGCTGCAGAACAGCTTAAGCCAGATAGCCCATAGGCCGGCGGCGGCGGAGGCCGCAAGCGAGCACAGGCCAAATCCACCAAATATATATATTGGCTTCACAAAATAACGATCAAGATATTTCACTACCAGCAAATCAAGAATGACTTTTAATATCCGCTCCAGGCCATATTTTGAAGTTCCATATTGTCTTGATCGGTGATTCACAGAAACTTCGCATACATTGGCGCCCATCCATTTGGCATAGATCGGTATAAAGCGATGCATTTCTCCATAAAGGTTGATGCCCTTAATTACATCATGGTGATATGCCTTCAGCGTGCATCCGTAATCGTGTAGCTTGACGCCTGATATATGGGAGATAACACGGTTCGCCACGCGGCTGACAAAGTTCCTGCGAATCGCGGCGTCCTGCCGGTCGGTCCTCCATCCTGAGACCACATGATATCCTTCGTCGACCTTCTCGAGAAGGCGAGGAATATCGTGGGGGTCGTTTTGAAGATCAGCATCAATTGAGACGATAATTTTGCCGGAAGCGTGATCAATGCCGGCCATCATCGCCGCGGTCTGGCCATAGTTGCGACGAAAACTGACGACTTTAAGCTGTGGGTGCGCGGCCGCTTCCCGCCGCAACGCATTTAGAGAGCCATCAAGGCTGCCGTCGTCAATAGCGATGACCTCGAAGGATATGCCAAGCGAATCGAGAACCTGAAACAGATCACAGCAAAGGAGGGGAATGCTTTCTTCTTCATTGAAAACTGGAACAATCACCGAAAGACGAATACCAGCTTCCTGCGCGGCGCTCGAATTTTCAGTCGAGCCGACGTCACCTGCGTTTGTGGTCCTATCCATCGTCCCTGGGCTCCTACCAATGCTATTAATGGTCGTTTTCAGGCCTGGCAGATGGTAACCTGCGCAACGCCAGGGCGGCAACCATCAAGATAGCGGGAGTTACGGGCGCAAGATAGCGTGTTTCCACATGCACAAGGCCATAAGCAAAGGTAAAGGCAAAGACATATACCCATAATGTCCAGGCGAGAATAAGCACTTCCCGTGGCAATTCGACGGGTGGTTGTCTGGAGGCAACGAAGGGATAAATTAGGAAAACTATAAACATAACCCCAGAAATCGTTCGCATCAATATCTGAATAATGAAGACCGGCAGAGCGCCAATGTTGCCTTTGACCAGTTCTCTCCATGACACAATCGGCTTCTGCCACCATTCCGTTCCGATGCCATTCCAGGAACTCCACAGCGCAATTTCGCGAAGAGACTCGTCCACCCGGACGGTGGCTAGCAGATAGTCCTGGCGCGACAGTCGTTTTAGGGTGTGGAGAGCCATCGCTGCGGGAAAGCGGCTCCAGCACTGGCTAAACTTCGCTGAGGTCAGGCGGCTGATCTCCAACCCGGAGAGCCCATAGACGGAGTGAAGGGTGGCGCCGATTTCTCCGATCTCCTCGAAGCTGAACGAAATCAGGTGTTTCCTGGCGACGGTATCGAGTACGGCTTCGTCAGCGAAAACCGGGACGCCACCTTTGGCGACTTCTACGAGGGGTTGCAGATATGCCGTGCTCCCCCCGGTGGTGATGAAGGACTCCCCGGTGCGAAATTTGTTCCACAGCTGGTAAAGCTCTCCGGAACCGGCGAGCGGCAGAACGAGGAGGCATATCGCCGTCCATCCGCTTCGTTTCGTGCCCCAGGGGCGCCAAATCCAGAGACCGGCGAGGGGCGCCAGGGCCAGAGCCAGGAAGAGCGTCGCTTCGCGCAGAAGGAAGGCGAGGGCCAATAGGCAGCCGACGCTTGCCGCGGTTTGCCACGTAGGCGGGCGTCTTTCGGTGATGTCGCGAACTAGGCGGCAAACGATGAAGGTGAACAGGCTCGCATAAAAGCTGTCGGTTAGAACGCACATGTCGAGAACCAGTGCGAGTCCGGTCGCCTGAGCCAGGGTGAGCACCTGGGCTAGAATAGAGCTGCCGGACAAGGCTAAGACCGTTCGAAAAAAAACGAAGGTGGCGTAGAGCGATATCAGGATTTGAAGTATAACGACGAGATATGTATATCCGCTGCCCGCGATTGCTTTCGACGCGGCCAGGAAAACGGGGTATCCGATTATTCTGAAGGTCAGAATGTCATTGGTGTCAGTGTGATGGAACCAAGTACGATCATTTCCCAGAATAATGTCGGAGAATGCGGCATATCCATGCGAGTCCGGGGTAAGAATAGGGCCAGAGTAAAAAAACAATGTTATCTTGACGCATATTATAAAAATAATTATCGGGGCAGACGAAAAGCCGGGGCCTGAGAATTCTAATAATCTGGAGAAAAGTGTTTTGGTCATTAGGTCGCCGTCACGTTTGTCAATTTGATCCGAATTTATCTGCTAGCGGGCCACGTTTGTCAACTTTGAAATGGATGTGACGACGCCGTGCATCCCCGCGCTGCCGAGACCGACCGCATCATGAATACAAAGAAGATCACCCAAAACCTGCGCGACGCTCAATCCCTCAGGACTTTGAAGAGCAGTGCCGTGACGGTCAACGCCGCCCACCAGGAATCTGTGGTTATTTCGAAGTTGAACGAGGAAATGACCAGAGCCGAGCCGCAGGCGGCAAGGGCGAAAGGCTGGCTTTTCACCGACAAGGTGCTTCGGATGCGCCACAACAAGAGGCCAAGGAACGCAAGCCCCAGTGCCGCGCCGAGAGCGCCGGTTTCCAGCCACAGTTCCAGCCATTGGTTATGGGGGTAGATGCCACTGTCATTGGCGTAGTGGTATGTGGCCAACTCCTCGGGCCGGATCGGGACGAACTTGGCAGAGAGGAGACCCCAACCGAGCCAGGGGTGTTCGAAGACGCGGGCGGTCATATAGTCCCAGATTTCCAGCCGGTGGAAGCCGGAGGCCTTGATATAGGGCCAGAGTGACTGACGGGCCGTGGCGATCGTCCGCAGCAGAACGGGCAGCGTCACCACCACTGTCGCCACGAGCGCGAACAAGGCCGCGGGGGCGAGGCTGCGCAACAGCAGGGCGAGGACGAGGGTCGCGCCCCCCGTCGCCAAGGCCAGGGTGCCGGTTGTGCTAACGCCAACCGTTATGGCTGTCGTCATCAGTGCTGTTATTACCAAAACGCTGAGCCAGCGTCGTTCGACGGCAAGTGCTGCAAGCAGTGGCCACACGATCAGAACGAGATAGTTGAGCCCTCGGTTGTATTTTGTGCCATCATGACCCATCATCCCCTGGAGGGGATAGCCGAAGATGGTGTCAATACAGAGCAGGGCAATGCCGAACGCCATCGCCCGAGGCAGCCAACGGATCACGATGACGCGGAAACCGGGGTCTGGCCGCGGCATGGCGAGGACGATCAATGCCGCCGTCAGAATCAGCGATAGTTGAGCGGCGGCGGCGGCGCTATGGCCGGGCACGATCGACCACAGCGTGCTCAGCCAGGACAGTGCCGCGAAACCAAAGGCGAGGGTGGCAAGGGGGCGGTCGGGCCGCAGGCGTTGTATTGGTCCGGCGAGAAGGGCGGATGCACCCCCCAATCCGAACACCAGCGCCGCAAAAAGTGGTCCAGCCAGCAGCCCGATAACCGGAAGAGCGAGGAGCGAGCACAAAAGCAGGGCGCTCGAGAAAGGGATTGCAAACCATTCGATGGACATGATCATTCCGGTACGGCTATCGAGCGCTGGGTACTATAGTGGCAGTGTTGCCGCTTTTCCAGGTGACTTGTGATTGCCTCGCGTCTTGCCGGCCGGAAGAGTTGCGGCCCCGGCTGAACCATCAGGTATGGGTTACGACCAGGAGTCCGGCGCAGATCAGTCCCATGCCAAAGGCGTAGGACCAGGACAGGGGTTCGCCCAGGAATTCCCACGCCAGCAGTGGTGTGAAGAGAAAGCTGAGAACGATGAACGGGTAGGCGCGGCTGAGCGCCATTTCCCGGAGCGCGAATATCCAAAGGATCGCGGCGATGCCATAGACGAGCAGAGCCCCGATGAAATACCGGTTGATCAGGGCTAGGGGATCAAGACGCGCGCCGACGGGGAAAAAGCCGGCCGTTATCTTGAGCAGCACCTGCCCGATCGACATCATCAGCGTGATGGCTATCAGAAGAAAGACGTCCTGGTTTCTCATGGTGTCGCGCTCATCACTGCTGGGCTCCGTCGGGAGGGGGCATCGGGCGACAGCGGCCCGGGATCAGGCGGTGCAGCGGTTGGGTTGGTTCGTTCTGGATGTCGTAGTTGGCGGCGTTAAACAGCATCTGCAACCCGAGGATCGTTGGCAAAGCAGCCAGCATCACCGTACCGGCGGTGGCGACCTGCCCGCTCTGGGCCGAGCCGATTCAATTGGCCAAGCCATAAGCGATGCCGAACAGCAGGCAGGCGGCGCCGGCGATGATCTCGATAGAGGCAAGCGAAAAGTCGCGGATGAAGTAACTGTAGACGACTCGCTTGAAGGTGTTGGTGGCGTGCCGACCGAGATAGGGCAGAATGATATGAGAAATCTTGAGGTTGCTGACTTCGCTACCGTAATGAGCCCTGATCGGCACGTCGATGACCACCGCTCGCTCCAGCCCCAGATGAAACAGTATGTCGGATTCAAAGAAGAAACGGCGCGCGATCTTCTCAAAGCGCAACAGCCCGGCCACCCGGGCGTGGATGGCGGTGAAGCCGTTGGTGGGATCGAACACGCGCCAGTAGCCAGTCGACAGCTTGGTCAGGAAAGACAGGCCGGCATTGCCGATCAGACGCAGCGTCGGCATCTCGCGGACATCGTCCAGGCGGTAAAAGCGGTTGCCTTTGGTGTAGTCGGCGGCGCCGGCGAGAATGGGCTCGATCAGCAGCGGCAGCAGCGCCGGGTCCATCTGACCATCGCCGTCGATCTTGACGATGATGTCAGCCCTGTCGGCCAAGGCGGCTCGATAGCCGGTCATCACCGCTCCTCCGACGCCCTGGTTGACGGAGTGCCGCAACACGCTCACTCGGGGATCCTGGCACATCCGCTCCACGAGATCCCCCGAACCGGCCGGACAGGCGTCGTCGACGCAGTAAATGGCCGAGACCTCGGTGCCGACGGCGGCGATCACGCCCAGCACGTGTCCGGTGACCTTGTAACAGGGGATGACGACGGCGATGCGGGGCGGCTCGGTCATGGCCCCTCCCCTTTCGCGAAGACGGCGAGCATGATGTCGGCGGGAAGTAGCTTCAAAAGAGGCGACAGCAGGACCACCGCCAGCCAGACCGCCGCCGACGCCACCGGCGAACTGCTGCGGTCGTAGCGCAGACGCGCCCACAGGCCGCGGATTTCAACCGAAGGCAGAGCGGACAGGTGGCGAAGGCCGAAGCCCTGGCAGCCGGCGAGTGTCTTCAGATGCTCCGGCGTCGTGTAGAAAAGATGGGGCGAGGCAAAATTCTTCTGCCACATCCGCTCGAACGGGCCGTCGATACCGAAGCGGTCGAGCAAGTCCGCCAGTCGGTAGAAAAGGCCGGCGCTGGACGGGATGCTGATGACCAGCAGGCCACCGGGCGCCAACAGCCGGCGACAAGCCGCCAGCGTCGCCAGCGGGTCCGGCAGATGCTCGAATACGTCGTTGAAGACGATGACGTCAAAGGTGTGGTCCGGCGGCACGTCGCCGGGGAATAGGCCGGACCACACCACCAACCCGTGGCTGCGCGCGATGTTTCCGATGGCGACGTCGGGCTCGATGCCGCAGGCTTCGAAGCCGCGGCCGGCGGCCGCCTCGAGAAACCAGCCGTGGGCGCACCCGACGTCCAACAACCGGCCGGCGCGCCCGCCGCTGACCGTCGCCACCAGGTCGAGCACCCGCTCGAAGGCGGCCCGCCGCAGAGGCTGCAAGCCGGCCGTCCGCTTGTCTTCATCGATGGCCTGCCGGGCGATGTCGCTGGCGATGCGGATGTCGAGATCGGCGGCGAGAAAGCCACACGAGGGGCAGCCGAACAGCCAGGGGTGTCGGAGGCTCCGGAACGCGACCTTGCAGACCGGACAAAGATTGGGGTCGCTCATGTCGCCAGTCCTTTCTCCCGGTCCGGCAGGTCGGCTGCGCCCCTGCGCCCGAGACCGGGCAGGCCGCGAAGCAGGTCGGCGTACCACCCCGAAGCCAGGATGATCAAGAACGGTTCGATAGGCAGGCGGTAGCGATAGAGGGCATGAGTTACGGTATGGACGGCGGTGAGATACAGGATGAGCAGAACCATCGGCGCAACCCGACGCCAGCGGGCGCCGTCGCTCCGCAGCAGGTAGCCGAGAGCGCCGAGGAAAATCGGAATGGTCACCGCGAACGACAGCAGGTTGATCGCCGGCTTGGAGGAACCGGGGACCGGCGTCCAGAACCGTCCCAGCCGGTCGATGCAGCGCTCCAGATAATGGCCGGGATTGCCCGTGACGTAGTGCCAGGCGGCGGCCTTGAGGGCGGCGTTCGCTTCGACCGGATCGGGGAACGGGCGGGCATCCTCGGCAAGAGAGGGCAGCAGCGCCGGGAAGTCGAGCCCGACCCGGTCAAAGGTCGGGTTGTTCTCCAGACGCACCGTGATGCCATCGCCCAGATTCAGGCGCACGAACTGATGATACATCCCATAATTGTGAATCCACCAGGGGGCCATCAAGAGAAAATAGACCGTGGCGTATGTCCCGAGGCGCCTTCCGGTCAGGGCGACGGTGAGACGCTCGCGATGCGCGAGGCAGACGCTGAGCAGCAGCAGCGGCGCCACCATATCGAGGGCCGGGCGGGTCAGGATGCTGAGAACCAGGAAGACCGAGCCGGTGATCCAGCGGCGTTCCCACCATGCGGCCACGGCGGCCAGCAGCAGGAAGGTGAAAAGCGTCTCGGTAAGCATGGCGTTGGCGTAGAACAGCAGCACGGGATAGACCGCCATGGCCGCCGCCGTGATCGCCGCGGCTGTCCAAGACCCGATGACCCGCCACGCCAGCCAGGCCGCCAGGACGACCGACAAGGCCGAAACGACGGCCTGGGCGGTCAGAGCCCCCCCGGGCCCGAATGCCCCGAAGACATGCAAGAAAATCGGGTAGAGAGGCATCGAGACGAAGGACAGGGTGTGGCCGTGCAGGAAGAGGTTGTCTCCGTCGGCGAGATAGGTGGCGCTGTCCGGCCACTGCACCGGTGGAATCAGGGCCTGCCACCCCAGTCGGATCGCCAGCGAAAAGACAAAGACCGCTCCCCCGGCATAAAAGATGCGATGCAGTCCTGCTGACATAGGCGACCTCCGCGTCCCCGATTTCGGCCAAGCCGCCGCCGTGTTTGTCCAGCGTATTCGGCGCTGGTGTCGGCCATCGCCCCCGTGCTATTAATGGAAACCGGCTCTCAATATGGTCGAATCGGTCCAAGCCATCGTTGCATACGCGTCAGCCAGCGAAAGCGCAATGAAAATCTGCCTGATCCGCCCTCCGATTGTGGTTCCACGTTACAATCAGACGGCACTGTTCACGCCGCCTCTGGGACTTGCTTATGTTGCCGGGAAGTTGGTTGCCGGTGGCTTTGATGTATTTGTCGTCGATGCCCTAGGCGAAGCCATCGAAGCTCGCCATCCCGTCGAGAATGACTGCCAGCTTTTCGGGTTGAACCTTGATCAGGTGGTGGTGCGAGTGCCCGATGGCATCGGCCTCATCGGTGTCTCGGCGGCGTTCTCGTTCGAATGGCCGATCTGCCGCACCCTGATCGCCAAGCTGCGCGCCCGCTTTCCCGAGGCGGTGCTGATCGCCGGCGGCGAGCATGCCTCCGCCGTTCCCCGTGAGTGCCTCGAGCAAAGCCCCCTCGATGCCTGCGTGATCGGCGAGGGGGAGGAAAGCGCCCTGGAACTGGCCGGGGCGGTGGCCGGGGAGCGGCGCGACTGGCACGCGATCGCCGGTCTGGTCTGGCGGACCGCCAGCGGCGCCATCGAGGTCAACGACCGCCGCGTCCGCATGCGGGCGCTGGACGACGAGGCATGGCCGGCGTGGGAGTTGTTCCCCCTCGAAGCCTATCTCGACCGGGGCTTCGGCTTCGGCGTCAACCGCGGCCGCTCGATACCGGTGCTGGCGAGCCGCGGCTGCCCTTACCAGTGTACATTCTGTTCCAGCCCGCAGATGTGGACGACCCGGTGGGTTGCGCGCGATCCGCAAAAGCTCATCGAGGAGCTGGCTCATTACCAGAAGCGGTACGGGGCGGAGAACTTCGACTTTTACGACCTCACTGCCATCGTCAAAAAGGACTGGATCGTCGAATTCTGCACCAGCGTGCTCGACCGTGGCATGAAGTTCACCTGGCAGTTGCCGAGCGGCACCCGCAGCGAGGCGATCGACGGTGAGGTCGCCGACCTGTTGTTCCGCTCCGGCTGCCGCAACCTGTCCTATTCCCCGGAAAGTGGCTCTCCGGCCGTGCTGGCCCGCATTCAAAAGAAGATACATCCCGATCGGATGGTGGAGTCGATCGCGTCGTGCGTGCGTCATGGCTTGAACGTGAAATGCAATATCATGCTGGGCTTTCCCGGAGAAACCCTGAAGGAGGTTTGGGAGAGCTATCGCTTCATCGTCCGCATGGCCTTGGCCGGGGCGCATGATCTCAGCATCTGGGCCTTCTCGCCTTATCCGGGCTCGCGGCTTTATGAGGAATTGGTCGCCGCCGGCCGGATCGTTCCCGACGACGCCTTTTACGACAAGCTGCGCTCCTATGCCGATACCACGCGCACCGTTTCGTTCAGCGAGCACATTCCCGACGCCACGCTGAAGCGGTTGCGGTTCTGGGGCACCGTCCTGTTTTACGTGTCCTCTTGGTTGCGCCGGCCGGCCAGGCCCTTCCTGATCGTCTGCAATATCCTGCGTGGTCGCCAGGAATCGCGGGGTGAAATGGCGTTGGCCGGCATCCTGCAACGGGCGGGCATTCTGCGCCGTCCGACATCGTGACTTCGCCCCCCTGGTAGGATGCGATGCGAGATTTTATCATGCGATGGGTATTGCCGCCCGGGGCCAGCGATCTGATCGCGTCGTTGCGGTCGGAGTTGTCCCGGCGGACCCTGCCGGCTCGGGACCGGGCGGCACTGGCTGATCTGCCGAAGCTGAAGGGCCGGCATGGCGGCGAGCGCTGCTTCATTCTCGGGGGCGGTTCGTCGATCAAGAAGCAGGACCTGTCGAAGCTGAGCGGCGAGATCGTCATCAGTGTGAGTAACACCTTCGTTCATCCGCTTTTTCACGACTTTCGCCCCCGCTATCATGTGCTGCCGCCGCTGGTTTCGAGCCATGGTCAGTATTTTTCCGGAAAACAGTTCGTCACTTGGCTGTCCGACATGGAACGGGCCACGGACGACGCCGAGATGGTTTTCCACATCGGCGACCGCCGGCTGATCGAAGACAACGGGCTGTTCCGGAACCGGACCATCCATTGGGTCGAATATTGCCCGTGGTTCGGCGATATGGCTACGCGGCTGGATCTGTCGCGGGTGCCGAACATCTGGTCGGTCTCCGAGGTGGCGGTCTGCTTCGCCGTTCATCTCGGTTTCGAGCGCATCTATCTGCTCGGCTTCGATCACGACTGGTTCAACGGACCGCTGGTCTATTTCTTCGACCACACTAAAGAACACGCGATGGAGCCGCACAAGAACGACCTGAACGACGTCGATGCCGAATTCCAGATGCGGCGGCACGCCGAGATATTCAGAAAATACAAATGGCTGTTTTCCATGAGACGGAACATCTACAACGCCAATGCCGAAAAAAGCCACTACATGGATGTTTTTCCCAAGGCCGATTTCGACAGTCTGTTCACATCCCTCTGAAGCCATGGCGGGGAGACGGCGATGATCCTGGTTGACCGCTTGATCTGGCTCTTCAAGAGGCGCCCCGCGATGCGGCGGCGACACGCCGGTTTCGCCGCTTCCCTCAAGAGCTTCGCCGACGAGGTCTCGACTTTTTCCGATCACACCGCGCTTCACAACAACACGGTGGTGATCAACAGTTCGTTCGGCCGCTTCAGCTACAGCGCCGGCGCGCGGATCATCAACACGACGATCGGCCAGTTCTGCTCGATCGGACCGGAGGCGGTGATCGGCGGCCTGTGGCGCCACCCCACCGACCGGGTCACCACCCACCCGGCCTTCTTCTCGACGCTCGGGCAGGCCGGCGCCACCTTTGTCGACACCGATCTGTTCGATGAATCGCGTCCGGTAACCATCGGCAACGACGTCTGGATCGGCGCCCGCGCCCTGGTGCTCGACGGGGTAACGGTGCGAGACGGGGCGATCGTCGCCGCCGGGGCGGTGGTCGCCGCCAACGTGCCGCCCTACGCCGTGGTCGGCGGCGTTCCGGCACGGATACTGCGCTACCGCTTTCCGCCCGAGACGGTCGCCCGCCTGCTGCGGGTTCGGTGGTGGGACTGGCCGGAGCCGGTTCTGCGGGAGAACGCCGGTCTCTTCGGCCCCGACATCGAGCGGTTCCTGGAGGCGGCGCCCGCTCTTGCCGACGCGCCTACCGGACCATGAGCAAATAAAGGACGGGGGGAGTCATGCTCAGGGCGCCGGCCAGTAAAATGAGCCGGCCCCGCACCAGGACGAAGGCGACGGCGGAGAGCGCTCCCGCGAACAGGGAGACCGCCAGCAACTGGCCGAAGGCGGCGGCGCGATAGCCGAAGACGGCGTCCGTCGCCATGGCTCCGCCCGCAGCCACCAGCAGGGCGCCGATGACCAGAGCGAGGTAGAGCGGCGTCTTTTCGAGGCCGACCAGCACTGAGCCGAGGGTCACCAGCACCGGATAGCACATCAGGTTGAGGGCGAAGCACACGATCAGGTCGGCCGGAATATGGTAGGCGCTGAACAGATGAGCGAAGAACGGCGGCAGCGCCAGCGCCAGCACGCTGGCGACCGCGGCCATGGCCGGAAACGCCCACAGCAGCGTTCGCTGGAGATAGGCGGCGGTCTCGTCGCGGCTGCGGGCGAGCAGGGCATAGGTCTTGATGGTCTGCGGCACGAACGCGGCGATGACCACGGAGCCGATGGCCTGACAGGCGGCGCTCACCAGTCCGTATTGGGCGGTCACCGCGTCGGGATAGGCGAACGCCGCGAATGTGCGGCCGAAGGACAGCATCTGTAGCCAGAGATTGGCCACCAGACCCAGCAGCAACGCCTCCCGGAAGTTGGCGCGGAAGAGACGCGCCGACCAGCCGGCGGCCCGCCAGTCCTCCAACCACCTGCGACGGTTTTGCCGGCACGCCAGAGGGCCGGCGGAGGCGACCAGTTGTCCCAGGCACCAACCGGCCACGCCCAGCACGGCGGCTCCGGGAATCGCCGCCAACCGCAGGGCGGCCTGGAGCATGGTGACGTTTTTCGATGTGGCGAAATCGCCGGCGGCGATGGCGCGGCTGATGAAGAAGGACGTCGCCGAACCGGCGGCGGCGATGCCGGCGATGACCGGAGCCGGCGAGAGGTCGCCGCTTTTCCAATAGTAGGTGCCGCCGATCAGCACCCCGAAGCCGATCCCGCCCCAGAGCTTGATCCGGATGAGGATGCCGTTCCAAGCCGCCGCATCTTCGCTGTCGCCGTTCGCCAGCAGGGCTGGAATCTTTCGGTTGTAGACGCCGGAGAGGCCGAGATCGCAAAACGGCAGGAAGGACAGAAACACGACGATGGACGTGACCTGACCATACTCGGCGGCGCTCAGGAAGGCCGGAACCAACAGGATAGCCAGGGCTCCCGAAACCTGTTGCGCCAGGTTCGACAGAATGGTGTCGATATTGTTTTTCAGGCGCATGCGGGCGGAACGGTCAGGGAGACGCCGAGAAGCCTCTCGACGAAGGCTTGGAAGGCGTCCGTCTTGAAAGTCCAGTCGATAGTGCCGGCGCCGTTTCCGGTCGGTGTGGGGGCGGCCGGGTCCCCGGTCACCAGCGGCACCTGTCCGAGACGGCTCAGGATCAGCGGGTCCTCGACACACAGGCCGGGTTGCAGCGACACCACCGGCAGGCCGAGCACATACGCTTCGATCAGCATGATCGAGGTCATGCCATACACGCGGGTCGACAGCTTCAGGCACTCGAACGGGTTGAGTTCGCCGGTGACCGCGACCGGCGCAAGGTCGGCATGCCGGGACAACAAAGGCCGGTAGACCGAAAGGTCATCCTTGGGATGAAGCTTGAGCACGACCCGGTCTGGACCGGGCGTCTGCCGGATCAACCGAAAAAACAGCTCCAGGGAGTCGAACTGATCGTATCCGCGCGAGCGGCCGTAATGCTCGCGGATGGGCTCGGAGACGAACAGCGTGATTTGATCGTCCTTCCGCAGGCCGATCCGGGCCGCCACCTCGCCTCGGTTGATCCGGCCGAAGCGGTCGGCGAGCGAAGACAGATAGGGATGACCGAATTTCCTTAGGCGGGACGGTTCGACTCCGGCCGCCACCAGATCCCTTTCCCCCTGACCGTCGATGCAGTTGATGAAATCGGGGAGGTAGGCGAGCCGGCTCTCCGGCGTGGTGCCGCTGAAGCGGACGGCGTAGTTCTGCCATTGGTCGAGGAAGGCGATTGAGGGAATTCCCAGCCGCCGGGCCGCCTGCCACAGGTGTTTTTCCGACATGTCGCGTTCGGGCAGGCTGGTGGCCGAGGTGATGACCATATCCGGCCGCGCGGCCTCCAGCGCGGCGGTGTCGCCGGGGCCCACGGGATCGATGGGGGTGCAGGCGAGCCCGCGGGCGCGGAAGCGCTCGGCTCCCAGGCCATAACCGGCGATGGTGGTGGTGCAACCGGGCAGGCGGTCGAGCAGTTCGGCCACCGGAACGAGGACCTCGGCGCCGCCGGGCTCACAGGAGAACAGCAGGATGCGCCGGTTTCTGCTCAAGACTTCACCAGCAGCGCGACAAGATAGTTGCCGCGCTGTCCCAGGTTTTGTCCGAGTTGACGTTGCGCCTCGTCCTCGACGACAAAGCCGCGTTCGTAATCGGGGAGGTGGGTGTTGCGCTTGTGAATGAAGCGGTCGGGCCGGTCGTAGAACTCCCGGAGGTCGGCGGTATAGATGTCGAGCCATTCGGTGCGCATGGTCAGGATGCGGAATCCGGCTTTGGCGCACAGGTGGCTCAGCGCTTCGGGATTGAAGACGTTCTGGGTGGTGTAGCCATAGAAATGGCAGCATTTTCCACCGAACAGTCGGGTCGCATACGAGTCCGAGTTGGGGGTGTTGAGGCAGAGGATGCCGTCCGTCTTCAGGACGGCGTGGATGTCGCGCAGCAGGCCGACCGGATCCGGCACGCCGTACAGAATCTGGTTGAGAGTGACGATGTCGTAGACCAGCGGCAGACGGAGGTCGGAAAGAAATCCGCAATGGACGCGGAAATGCTGCGCGGCGATCGCGGTCGTCGCGGGGTTCACCTCGACCCCTTCGACGTCATAGAAATATTTCGCCAGATGAAGAAAATCGCCCACCGAGCATCCGACGTCAAGCAGCCGTCCCTCGGGGCGAACGCCGTAAATATCTCTCAGTTTTCCATGGGAGCGTGGGTCGGGCTTGGTGGGAACGCCGGTCTTGTATTTCGCCGATATCTTGAAATAATCCTCCAGAAGCTCATCGCTTCCTGTGAAGCCGTCATTCACCGCCTGAGGATCGACGGTCGGATTCTGGAAAACCAGGGCGCAGCCCGGGCAGCGGTCATAGTCGAAGAAGCCGTTGTTGACGAAAGGACGCGTGTCGACACCACCGCACAGCGGACAAGAGCGCCGGAGCAGGGAACCGGCGGCCAACCGGCCGGCCTTTTCGAAGACTCTTTCGAGCCAGCCCCTGATCTCGAGATTGTACTCCTGGCGGTAGTTGATGCTCACGACATCCTCACGGCTCTGGTAAACGCCGTGACGATGTCATCCATGTCGGCGGTGGTCAGGGGGGGATAGTTGTAGGCGGTGACGATCATCTCCCGATGATAGAGGCGCTCGGTCACGGGACACAGCCCGGCCCGATAAGCCGGCCGCGCCGCTTCGGGCAGCAGGGAGTAGGGGAAGCCTTTCTTGAACTCGTCACAGCGGGCGAAGACCGGTTCCAGGTACAGCGGTCGGATGTAGCCGCCGGCGAAGCGATAGAGCGGGATGCCCAGTTCGCGGACATTGTCGACGAAGCGGGCGCGGGAGATGCCGGCAACTTCCTCGTTGAAGAGAAGCGGGTAGAGGTAATAGACGTGGGCGCTGTCCTGGCGCACCTTCGGCGGCGTCAGGTAGTCGAGCGGCGCCAGTTTTTCCGTGAGGTATTCGGCCAGATCGCAGCGCTGCTTCAGCAGCGCCGGCAGCTTCTTGAGCTGCTCGATGGCGATTGCCGCTTCCATCTCCGGCATCCGGTAGTTGCCGCCGACCATGTTGGTCAGGTTGGGATGCCCCATCTCTTCGACGACCGCCTCGGCATGATTGCGGATCAATTGCAGGCGCACCGCCAGATCATCGTCGTTGGTGACGGCGATGCCGCCCTCGCCGCAGTGGATGATCTTGTGCTGGTTCAGGCTGTAAACGCCGATATCGCCGAAGGTGCCGGCGAAGCCGTCCCGATAACGGCAACCGGGCACGTGGGAGGAGTCGCAGAGAATCTTGAGGTTGTGACGGGTGGCGATATCCCGTAGCGCCACCATGTCGGTCGACTGCCCGAACAGGTCCACCGGCAGGATCGCCCTGGTGCGGGGGGTGATCCGCGCTTCGACGGCGGTGGGGTCCATGCAGAAGCAGTCGGGCTCGATGTCGACGAAGACCGGAACCGCATCCCAGAACAGCGGCGCCGTCGCCGAGATGCACATGCTGTAGCCGATCACCAGCACCTCGTCGCCGGGCAGGAGGCCAAAGGCGCCGAGCCCCGCGATCAGCGCCGAGGTGGCGCTGTTGAAGGTGACGGCGTGCTTGACCTGATGGTAGTCGGCCCACCGCCGTTCCAGTTCGCGCACCTGGGCGCCGCCGGCGAACTTGTCGCAATGGCGGCCGATGTAGTCCGACAGCATGCCAGTGCGCACCACCGCGGCGGCAGCGGCGGCCTCTTCCTTGCCGATCGGGTTGTAGGGCGGAAAGGGGGTGGTTCTTACTTTTTCCATGGCCGGGATCCGAATGTCAGCTTGGCGAGACCGCTTTGGTACGAGTCGACGACACCATCGAGAATGAGGGCGTTGTTGAACGACGATTGCGGGGTGTTGATGGTATGCGGCACTATACCCGAGGTGACATCGTGAATATAGCCCGCCGAGGCCGTCATCGACTGCGGATAGCCGGTCTCGCGGCGACGGGCAGCTCCATCGTTTAGAATCCGGATGCCGCCGTAGGCGTAGCCGGTGACCGGGCTTTCGCGCAGACCGCGGGAGATGTCCACCAGCGTCGACCGGACGTCGGCGAAGAGGAAATCCAGCTCGAAGATGTGGAAGGCGTAGCCGGCCCCCTCGGCATCGACGGTTTTCACCGAAACGGTGTAATGCGGATAGAAGAGGACGAATTCGTAGCTGAAATCCCCGGTGTCGCCGTTCCAGGCCCGGTGGTGGGCGAGCACCGCCTCCGGGTAGCCGCAGATCCAGGTCAGGCTGTCGACCATGGTGACGCCGATATGGTGCAATCCCTTCATGTAATGGCCGGTCACCGACCGCAACGCACCGGGATTTTCCGCCACCTTTCGGCGCAACTCGCCGTGGACGGGCTCGAACCGGCGCTGGAAGTTGCACACCACGTTGATGCCGGCGCGCTCGGCCAGATCGATCACCTGCCCGATGTCCTCCAGCCGCAGCGCCAGCGGCTTCTCGACGAAGATGGTGCGGCAACAACGCGCCGTCAGCAGCGACTCGAGACAGGCGAAGTGGGTGTCGTCGGGCGAGCAGAGGCTGACCACGTCATGGCGGCCATCCAGGATGTCGGAAAAGCTGGTCGCCACCCGGTTTACCCCCCAGGCGCACCGGAAGGTCTCCGCCCGGCCGGGAGCCGGGTCGAACACGGTTTCGAGAACGAAGCCGCCCTGAGCGCGATAGGCGCCGGCGTGGCTGTAGACCCCCTCGTCGCCCTCGACGCGGTCGACATCGTAACCGCCGGCGATGTTGCCGGCGCCGACGATGGCCACCGTGAGGGCTGCGGTCATGCCGGAACCGCCGAGGGGGCGGAGTGCTGGATCAGGTCGCGCGTGGCGGCGAAGAGAGCCGGTTCGCGCTCGTGCAAGGCCAGCACCTGCGGCGTGGTGAACAGGGGATCGCCCAGCCGAGCATAGACCATCCGGGCCTGTTCGATATCCTCGGGATAGTCGATGGTCAGGCGCAACTCGGGACGGCGGAGGTCGGGAGGAGCCTCGATGCAGTGGATGCGGTAGCGCTCCGGATGCTCCCAGATGTAGCGCACGACATCGGAGCGGTCCTTGGCCGAAAGGTCGGTGCGCGCCACGAGCGCCCCGAGCGCCGAAACCCGGACGACATGGCCATAGATGCCCAGCGGCCAAGTCAGTCTGAGGTCGTTGCACACGTAATCGAAATCACCCGACTGGTACAGTTCGACCAGCCGGTCGATCAGCTGATAGTCGAGATAGGCCGAGTCCGCCCCCATCTGGACGATGGCCGCGGCGTCATGGGCACGGGCCGCCCCGGCGACGCGCTCCAGCACGTCCTCTTCCGAGCCGCGAAAGACCGGCACCCCGTGCTGTCGGCACCAGGCGGCGATGACGTCGTCGCCGGCCTCAGCGGTGGTGGCGACCACCACATCGTCGAGGCGGCGGCAGGCGCGGAAACGGCGCACCACGCAGCCGAGCAGGGACACGTCGTCGTGAACCGGCATCATAGTCTTGCCGGGCAGGCGGCTGGAGCCCATGCGGGCTTCGATGGTTCCGATGATCCTGGCCGTCATGTTTCCAACCATTTGACGATTTCGTAAACCTCGGCCATGGTCACTCCGATCCGCTGTCCGGCGTTTTCCGCCTCGTTTTTGAAAAAGCTCAGCCATTTCTCCCCGGTCCGTCCCATTTCGGAACGATGGGCCCGGATGGCCTCGGCCTTCTTCTCCCAGAAGCCGCTGATGTCGATGTAGAAGTTGCCGCGGAAATCGAGCGTCGAATGATACCAGTTGCTACGGTACATCAGCATCCGGGGCACGTGGCGGCAGCTGTGCAGGGAGGCGCGGGCGACGGCCTGATGGTCGTGATGGATGTCGCCGGTCCAGTGGGTGTAGGCCTTCTCGATCCCGCGCTCTTCTACGATCTTCAGGATTTCGACGTTCAACTCGTCCACGAATTCGACGTGCAGGGTCTTGAACTGCCCGCAATAGAGCTGCCTGACGCCGAGCACCCCCAAGGCTTCCCGAGCCTCGGCCAGAGCGGTCTCGCTGCTGCGAACCGTCTCGTTGTACTGATTGGCGAAACCGGAGAGGGTGGCGACATAGACGTAAACGTCATCGCCTTCGCTGGCGTGCTTGGCCAGCGCGCCGCCGCAGCCGAGTTCAACATCGTCGAAATGAGCGCCGATCGCCAAGACCTTCATGATATCTCCCGCAAGAGCCGCCGGGCTCCGTCGATTCCGCAATTGAACAAGACATCCAGCGAACTGAGATAGGGGACAAACCCCTCGAACTGCTGAGGATAGACCGGATGCCGGAAGTCCTGCCACACCACTTCGATGCCGGCGGCGGCGAACACGGCGGTATCCATATAGTCCCGGGCCCCCACCCCCGAGATATACCGGGTCGCCTCCACCTTCCGCAACAGATCCACCAGCAGGGCGTTCTTGCTTCCCTGCGGGTCCAGCGTGGCAGAGCGAACCTGGGGAATGCGGACGTCGAACAAGTCCGCCAGCAGGTTGATCGAGCGTAGGTTGAAATCGGCCATCAGCGGCGGCGGGTCGCGGTACAGCGCTTCAACCAGCGGCATGATCTCGCCGAAAAAGGCGGCGCGGCGGTAGTTCTGGCGCAGCAGGTTCAGGTTGCCGCCGGCCCAATCGACGGCATCGGACAATTCGACCCGGTTGATCGGCGTGTCGAGCGGCGCCTTCCGAACGCTCAGGGTCAGCCATTTTTCGCCGGCCGGGGTCTTGATCTTGTCGCGGTGGGTCCAGCTTCGGCTGGTTCCGGTCACGAACTGGACGTGGTCGAGGACGATGTAAAGGTCGGCCTGAAGGAAGCGGTGAAAGAAGCCCAGATAGGGAGCGAAATCGGGCTGGTGGATGACCACGCTTTTGCTCATGCTGGCACCAGCCTTTCGATCGCTTCGACCACCCGCCGGGTTCCGTCCAGCGTCACCGCCGCCAGCGCCCGGCGGCTCATGGCTTCGATCGGCAACGGCCGGTCGAAGACGGCGGCGTCGATCGCAATGTGATGGCCGGCGAAGACGGCACCGCCCAACCGTTCCAGCGCCCGCGCCACCGGAATTTCAAAACTCTCGTTGGCGACGACGATGCAAGGCAGGCCGGCGGCGTTGGCCTCGAAGGGAGTGATGCCGCCGCCGGTCACCGCCAGATCGTGACGGGACATCTCCTCGATCAGGGAGGGAACGCCCCGCTTGAGCGTGAAGGCGGGAGTCAGCACGGCCTCCAGCTCCCGGTGATGCCCGAACGACGGGCCGATCACCACGGTGCCGCCGCGGCCGCGTTCGGCCAGCAGCCGCACCACGGTCACCGTCGCTCCCCAGGTGTCGCTCCCCCCCAGGGAGACCAGCAGCGAGCCGAGCTGCTGGCGCGGCCGGCGGTGGTGGGCGATTTCGGGATTGAGCACCAGCGCTTCGACGCCGTGGAGGACGCATCGGCCGCCCAGCTCCGACGTATCCTCGAAAGCCAGGGCCGCCACGTGCAGATCGGCCAGCCGGGCGCCGGAACCGCGGTCGTCGAAGGTGACCAGGGGCAGGCCGGCCGCCTTGATCCTCCCGGCGTGGCCGGCGCCGGTATCCAGCCGGTCGTTGATCCACACTCTGGCGCCGGTCTGGCGGATGATCGCGGTTTCCCAGTCCGACCGCTCCTCGGACAGCTCCACCACCCGCGTCCGGTGGCCACGCTCCCGCAGGATCGCCAGCGAAACGTCGTCGTCGTTGACCAGGAACAGCACTTCGTGGCCACGGGCGATCAGGGCGTCGGCCAGGGTCATGGCCCTGAACAGGTGGCCCATGCCGCGGGCATGACCGCTTTCTATGCAGAGGACGAGCATAGGGCGATCAGCTCGAGGGTGGAAAGCCAGCGGTCGGGGGCCTGTCCGGCCAGACGGCAGGCGCGCCGCCAATCCTCTTCGGTATCGACGGTCAGGCGCAGGTCGGGACGGCGTTTGGCGGCCGGCACGTCGAGAACGCCGGTGGTGAACAGCTCCGGATGCTCCTGGACGTATTCGTTGACGTGCTCGCGGTGATGGGGTTCGTGCCCTTCGGCGTGGCTGCGGGCCAGGGCCTCCGACGTCATCACCTCGGCCCCGACGCCGAGCGGCATCATACCGAAGGAATGGCAGTAGGCGAAGCCGCCGGCCCCATGAAGGTCGAGCAGCCGGTCGAGTTCCTCCATGTCGGTGAACGGGTTGTCGGCGGTCAGCCGCACCACCCGCTCGAAGCCGAAGGCTTCGGCGCAGCGCAGATAGCGGTCGAGGACATCGTCTTCGCTGCCACGGAAGCAATCAAGCCCGGCAGGGCCGCACCAGTCGGCGACGGCGTCGTCGCGATCCAGCGCCGAAGTGGCGATCACGGCGCGGGCGCGGTGGCGCAAGCCGTCCAGCCGTCCCGTCACATGGGCGAGCAGGGGACGTCCGGCGATCGGGCGCAGAACCTTGCCCGGAAGGCGGGACGAGCCCATGCGGGCCTGGATGACGATGCCCGTACTCATCCTAGATCGCTCCAGGCCAGCACGGCGTCCGCCTCGAGATCGCGCCGCACCCGGCGACCGACCAGTTGCTCGAAATACCGGGGCGCGATGCCGTATCCCGGCCGCTTGACCGCGATGTCCTCCGGCCCGATCGCCTCCCCCGCCGTGAGGGGGCGGGCGGCGACCACGCTCTTGCGGTTGTTGCGCCGGGTGACGCGCTCGCTGTCGGCGGGACGTTTTACACCGGATCCGCGCATGACCTCGAAGGTCCGCACCGCCGAGACCAGCCACGCCATCTCCGCCGGATCGGCCGACAGGCGATGATCGGGGCCGTCGGCCTCCTTGTCATAGGTGAAATGCCGCTCGATTACCCGCGCTCCCATGGCCACCGCGCACAGGCAGGCCACCGGCGAAAGCGTGTGGTCGGAATAGCCGATCTCCAGGGCGGGAAACGCGGCTTTCAGGGTCTGGATGGCCGCGAGATTGACGTTTTCGTGGTGGGTGGGGTAGCTGGTCACCGCGTGCAGCAGGATCAGCCGCTCGTTGCCTTCGCCCAGGATGGCGTCCACCGCCTCCCGCACCTCCTCGAGGGTGCACATGCCGGTGGAGAGCAGCACCGGTTTGCCGGTGCGGGCGACATGACGCAGGAAGGGCAGATTGGCGGCGTCGTCGGAGCCGATCTTGTGGGCGCCGACGCCGCAGGCCTCCAGCAGGTCGACGTCGTCGGGATGGGAGGGCGTGGAAAACCAGTCCAGCCCCCGGCTTTCGGCATAGTCGAACACGGCGCGGTGCAGGTCGGCGCCGAGTTCATAACGGCGGAACAGTTCGACCTGGGAGGTGACGCCGGTGTTCTCCATATCGAAGATCGCCGCCGTGCTGGCCACGGTTTCGGCGCGGTAGGTCTGGAGCTTGACCGCGTCGACACCGCAGGCGGCGGCCTCGTCGATCAGGCGTCTGGCCTCGTCGAAGGTGGTGAAGTTGCCGCCGATCTCGGCGATGATGTAGCAGCGATCCGGCTTGAACCTCTGGAACATGGGCTAGCTCCCGATGGTCTGGGTTCTGTTCACGTAGTCCTTGACCAGGAAGGTGCGATCGTCCACCCGGGCCGTGCTGTCCTCGGTCTGCCGCGGCAGATAGCATTTGCGGCAGACCGGGCTTTCCAGGAAGCCGCGAGGCCGCTTGTGCATGGCCCGCACCGCGGTCATCGCCGCGCCGTGCCAGACCTGATGGACGGCCTCGGTCTTGATGTCGCCGATGACCTCATGGTTTTCCTCGTCGTTGGAGCACTTCATCACCAGCCCGTCGGCGCCGATGACCAGACGCTGATATTGCTGCGGGCAGGTGAAGTCGTCGAGATAGTGGATGTCGCTGTCGTTGCCCAGGTAGTCGATCAGCGGGTTGAAGGCGACCAGATCCGCGTAAGGCGCGAAGGTGTCGTAGTATTCCTGCGGGTTGTCCCGGATCGCCGGCCAGATCGACTGGACCTTGATCACCGGGCGGCGCAGGCCGTGCGCGTCCTTGTATGCCTTGATCGCCTTCAGATTGCCGAGAATATCCTCGAATTTCAGCGGTTTGCGCACCCGTTCATAGGCGGCGCTGACCCCGTCGATCGAGACGGTGATCCAGTCGATGCCGGCGGCGGCGATCTCCTCGAAGAAGGGCGGGGTCAACCGCCCGCCGTGGGTGAGGGTGGACACCTCCCCGATGCCGCGCTCCTTGGCGTAGCGAATGAACTCGACGAAGTGCTTGTGCAAGGTGGCCTCGCCGCGCAGGCTCAGCCGGATCGCCGGCACCTTGCCGCCGATCTCGTCGATGATGCGGAGGAACAGCGCCCGGTCCATCAGGGTGGCGTTGACGCGCTCCTTGAACGACGGCGAGATGGTGTAGCACATCGGACACCGCAGGTTGCACACCGAGGCCAGCTCGATGTCCACCAGCAGCGGATAGTCGGAAACCGTCTGGGTCTGGGCCAGCTCGGACCATTTCCACCGGTAATCGGCATAGGCCTCCTCCCAGCCGGCACCGCGGCAGGTCTCGAAGAGAGCCTCCCGCTCGGCGGTGTCCATGGAATAGTTGCCTTTGTTGATCGGGACGTTGCTCACAGGCCTTTCCCCTCTACGATCCGGCGAATGCCGTCCTCAAACGACCAGAGCGGGCGCCAACCGAGAAGCGCTTCGGCAAGGCCAATGTCGGCAACGGTGTCGGGAATCTCCTGCGGCCGTTCGACACTGTCGCAATACACCGGCAGCGACGTGCCCGCAGCCCGCTGAACCACGGCGATCGCCTCCGACACCGAATGGGATGCGCCCGAGCCAATGTTGAAACAGCGGAAGCCTACCGACGGCTTAAGGGTGCGGACGAACGCGTCGACCACATCGTCCAGGAACACGTAATCCCGCCGGGGAGTCAGACTCAGCACCCGCACTTCCCGCCCTTCAAGTACCTGACGGACGATGGACGGAATCAGGAACTCCGGGCGCTGACCGGGGCCGTAGACGTTGAACATCCGCAGCGCGGTGGCGGCGATGCCCTGGGCGCGACTTGCGAAGCCGCAAAGCTCCTCGGCCATCAGCTTGGAGAGAGCATAAGGATTGTTCGGAGCCGCCGGGTGGCTTTCGGAAATGGGCAGCCGGCGAGGCACTCCGTAAACATAGGCTCCGGCTAACACCATTGAGGCGCCGTGGCGCCGGCAATAGGCTAGCGCCTGTTCGGTGCCGAGCACATTGGCGCGAACGAACGCCGGGCCATCCGTCCAACTGTCAGGGACGTAACTGCGGCCGGCCAGATGAACGACGGCGCGCGCCGGCGGCAGATGCTTCCAGGTGACGGCGTCGGCGATATCGCCGTTGCTGCTGGTCAGGGGCAGAACGGTCATGTGCTCCCGCTGCAACCGTGCCGTGATCGCCCGGCCAAGGAAGCCGCCAGCGCCTGTGATAAGCGCGTCGATCAAAAGAACCTCGCCTTCATGGCGTCAAATTCGTCGATTGCCTTCATGTAGTCGTCGGGACGGCCGATATCGAGCCAATAGCCGTCGAAGGGACGGACCTGAACCCGCTCCCCGATCCCGATCAGTTTCAGCATCAGTTCGTCAAAGCCGAAGGTGACCCCCTCGGGAATGTGGGCCAGAACCTCGCGGCTGACCATGTACACCCCCATGCTCACCTCGTAATCGACAGTCGGCTTTTCATGAAAGCCGGTGAGCTGACCGCTGGGCCCGATCTCGAGAACGCCGTAGTCGACCTGATTCCGCCGTCGCGCCGAGGAAACAGAGAAGACCGCCCCACCGGCCACATGATCGTCGTGGAAGGCAGCGAAATTCAGGTCGGTCAGAATGTCACCGTTCATGACCAGGGCGTAGGGCGACATACTCTCGACTAATTTTAGCGGTCCCATGGTGCCGAGCGGCTGTTTTTCTAACGAATAGTCGATGCGGATGTTCCATCGGGCACCGTCACCGAAAAATGCTTTGATGATCTCGGCCTGATGGTTTACCGCCAAGCTGATGCGGTCGAAGCCAGCCGCCGCCAGTTGGCGGATGATCACCTCCAAGATGGGATATTCGCCGATCGGCATCAACGGTTTGGGCAGCACCACTGTATAGGGCCGCAAGCGCGTTCCCCTGCCCCCTGCTAAGATGATGGCGTGCTTAGTCATTGCGGATGCCTGCCTCGCAACCCGGAGATGTTTGGGCCGTCTTCTATGACCTCTCCGCACCGAGCCCGCTCGGAATCATAAGCTCGTGAGTTTGGTCGGGTTGACACTAGGCATCCCCTACCAGCCTGTCAACACTGCCGGGCGGCGCCCCTCACCACCCACCAAAATCTCCATACGCCCATAGGAGGGGGGCTCGTAGGTGGCAAAAAACGCACGGAAATGGCCGCCGGATACAGCAACTGGGACACCTCGCGAAAAGGTAACGCGGCTCGGCACGCCGCCTTCCAGCCGCAGGAACTCCAGGAATAAATTCTCCCGGACCACAGCAAATCGGAGAAGCCCATTGCTTAACCTGCCCATTTTTTCGATGCGGCTGGCGTGTTGCGGCTTGCCCCTGTCGTACAGAGGCAGTAGAAGAACTCATGGCTCCCGCGCTCTCGATCATCACTCCCTGCCTCAATCGCCAAGGCATGATCGCCGAGGCGATTGAGAGTGTCCGGTGTCAGGATTTCGACGATGTCGAGCACATCATCGTCGACGGCGCTTCTACCGACGGCACTCTCGAAGTTGTGGCCCGATATCCCCATCTCCGTGTTATCAGCGAGCCCGACTTGGGTCTCTACGATGCCCTCAACAAGGGCCTGAAGCTCGCGCGGGGGCACGTCATCGGCCACCTTAACAGCGACGACCGCTATGCCCCCGGCTGTTTCGGTGCCGTGATGGCGGCGTTCGAAAGCGAGCCCCAACTGGACAGCGTCTGCGGCAGTGCCGTTCTGGAAGACGAGGAAGGACGGAAGGTAGTCGCTGAATATAGGATGGCCGAGCACAAGGACCAGAGCTTCACGTCTGCACTGCTGGGCAATCCTGTGATCAACGCCCGATTCTTCACCCGGGCGTTCTACGAACGCTGCGGCGGCTACGATCAAGCCTATCCCCTGACCGCTGACCGGCACTTTCTAGTCCGTGCCGTACGTTCCGGTTGTCGCAGCCGCCCACTCGATCTGACGGTCTGTCACTACCGCCGACACGGCGGCTCCCTAACCTACAGCGGCGGCGCTGACACGGCGCGCCGATTGTCGCGGGAATACTTAGCCATGGCCCACGTCTGGCTCAACGATCCGTCGGCTCCTGCCGAACTTCACCGGGTATGCCGACAACTCGAGGGTGAAGCACTCGCGCGCATGGCTTGGCTGTGTCTCCGCGAGGGACGGGTGGGCGCCACCTTCGCCGGATTGCTAAGCCGGGATGGCCGGCCCACCCTGGCGCCACTGATATCTGCGGCCGCCGCTGTGACGCACCGGGTCTTCATGGCGGGAAGGCGCTGACATGCCCCCATTGCGCCTCAGTGCTGTCATCCCCGTCTATAACCGGGCCGCCGTGATCGGCCGGGCATTGGCCAGTATCCGCAGACAGACCTGCCAGCCAGACGAAGTCATCGTCGTCGACGACGGCTCGACAGACGACCTGGAGGCTGCCTTGCAGCCGTTCACCGATCTGCCGCTGCGCCTGATCCGGCAAACCAACGGTGGGGCCGCAGCGGCGCGTAACACCGGGATGGCATGTGCCAGCGGCGACACGGTCGCTTTTCTTGATTCTGACGACATTTGGTTGCCTGAAAAGACCGCCCGTCAACTGGCTTGGCTGGAACGGGCACCGCCCGGGGTGCTGGCGGTTACCACCGGCTTCGCGATGGCCGAGGAGGGCCGGTGGATCGAAGGCGCTGCCTTCGACGACATTCGCATTCCTTCTGACCGCAATCGACCAACAGACCACCTATGGATATGTGACGTAAGCCCCGGCACCACCCTCATGCTGCGCCGCTCAACCTGGGACTTGGTCGGCCCGCTCGATACCGGTTTCCAGCGCCTGGAAGACTGGGACTGGCTGATCCGTCTTGGCCGCCAAGGCAGTTTAGGAGTGGTTCCTGATGTTCTTGCCGTGGTATTCCGCAGCACACCACCCGGCATCAACGCGGTACGCACCGCCGGAGCCATGATGTGGAAACGACACGCCGTCGCTCTTGACCATGCCGGCCGCCGACGGCTGCGCGCGGCTCTTGATCTCGAGAACGCCGCCGCCTTGCGCTCGGCTGGCCAAAGCGTTCCAGCGACGGCGGCGCTGCTCAGGGCAACGCTTGGCTGGCCGGGTCGCCTGCTGCCCCTGCTGCTGCGCCGGATTGTCGGCCGCCTCGGACTAATAGTGACCAACAGTTTTCGTGTTTGGGTATTTCGGCTAACTGGTCGTGGCAGGGACACCAATTGATTACTCGAAGAGCCCCTCACTCACAACCGTACGGACGGGGTTTCCGCTTTGCTGGGGCGACACTTAGCCGCACTAGAATGGGGTTAGATGGATGGGGTAGCCAAATCTACATAGCACATCCTGGGTTCCTGAGTGTCGGTATTTCAACTATTTTTCGTGTGTTGTGTTCGCTAGCGTCACACTTCTTGTTAACGGTCGCAGCCCGCTGAAAACAAGGGGCTGGCCCCGTTCTAAGGCTGGGAGCGCCGTTGGTTTCCCGGCCAACCTAGGCTAACCTTTTAATATAGCGAAATACATTACCACCCCGGAATCCAGAAAGAGCCTCCAATGTAACAAGATTAGTTTTCTGAATCTAGAGAGCAGTTCGAATTTACCCCGGCATGGAGATAAAGATGAAACTTCTTAATTGGGCTCGCAAGAAGGCATTTAACCCATCTCTAGGGGCAAAGAAAGTTGGAGCAACGAGCTATTTGCAGTTTTTGCGCACCGCGCCATCCGAGGATATTGGAGCAATTTTGGCTGTTGCGACAGGTCAGCGCAAGTTTCTTGAGGCGAGGTACGGCGTAAGCTTGCTAGACCCGGGTAGTATACAAAAAGATTCTAAAATTATCTGTCGTGATATGCGTTTCTTTGCCGCAAACCTCTCAGATGATTCGAATGCCGGAGCCGAGATTGGCATTTGGTTATGGATATTTACGTTGGAATCAAGTCAAGACTTAGAGATGCGCCCCATGGGGCGCGCCATTTGGCGAGAAATCCAGCGCGGGTTTCCGCATGTTTTAATAAAAGCGCAAGAAATGGATTTATTATCGGGGCGCGTTTTGCTGCAGAACTCAGTTGCTATTGGTGATTATAACGTTATCCCTAAGGGGCTAGAGTCCCCCTGAGACTCAGCCACCCCCTCATTTATACCGCCTCGAATACCCCGGAGAACGTCCGTTGCTCGTTGATCAACTCTACATAACGGGCCAACAGCGGTACGAGCCTGTCTTCGGGCATGGTTTGCATGAGGTCGTAGAGCATGCAGCCCTGGCGGAAGAGGGAATGTGTGCGGGTCTTGGCCGTGTTGGACTTGAGCATGCGATCCAGACCGAGGCTCTCACCGGCGGCCCCGAGCAGGGTGAGCAGGACAGTGGCAAATGCACTGACCAGCAGCAGCCGATCTCTTCGGGTGGGCTCAGAGATGCGGGTGGCCGAGAGCCCCATGCCGAAGCGCAAGTTCTTGGTATCTCTGAAATTTGGCTCGATATCCCATCCAAGATGCCTCTAATAAAATAGATTTGACCCCAGCCGGGAGCTGTCCTAGAATCGGTGGGCAAGCGTTACTCGCGTTCGCCCACTGGCTTGGATCGCACCATGAGCGACACCGGTCACCTGGTTCCGCCCCTTTGGCCGATGCTGCCGCCGGATCGGCAGCACGCAGCGGTCGTGGCTCTGGGTCGGATGCTGCTACGGCAGCTGCGCAGCAGCGCTCCCTTGATCGGGGAGACAGGCGATGAAGGACGGGGTATCCCCGCCGACAGTGATCGGCTTGTCAAGCGGCTACGTGTCAGACAAGATTGGTCGTCAGCACCGTGACCGAAAGGCGATCGTCTATGTTCGGCAATCGACGGTTCAGCAGGTCGAGCGGCATCAGGAGTCGACTCGGTTGCAGTATGCGCTTGCCGATCGGGCATTCGGGTTCGGTTGGGCTCGCGGCGACATCACGGTCATTGACG
>SESB01000425.1_pt1 | contig 30743 bp, 20 predicted proteins | sample 3171441 | NCBI WGS metagenome assembly SESB01 (sample SAMN06051867, study PRJNA518727) | freshwater metagenome | biome: subpolar coniferous forest; feature: holomictic lake; material: water; isolation source: holomictic Lake 227, 6 m depth | place: Canada: near Kenora, Ontario | collected... | reverse complement strand
GGCTGCGCAATTTATTACTTACTTTTGCTAACTTACCATTTGCTTTGATTGGCGGGGTATTTGCCGTCATGTTAACGGGTGGGTGGATTTCACTAGGATCATTAGTGGGCTTTGTGACCCTGTTTGGGATCACGCTTCGCAACTCGATTATGCTAGTCTCACATTATCAACACCTCATTGATGAAGAAGACATGATATGGGGCCTAGAGACAGCCATCATAGGCGCAACAGAGCGCTTGCCCTCCATTTTAATGACCGCACTGGTCACCGCATTAGGTTTATTACCCCTCGCTGTTGGAAGTGGACAACCAGGTCGTGAAATTGAAGGTCCAATGGCCATCATTATTGTAGGCGGATTAATTACCTCAACGATACTTAACCTATTAATTCTGCCAACCATCATGTTGCACTTCGGACGTTTCGAGAAACACCAGCCACATTAAGTCATCAGCATGTCCCATAGGGCACGCACAGGTTTTACTAATGCTTCAACCTCATCCAAAGGAACTTGTGCCTTAGTGTGCCCTTGCAATCTCAGAGCATGCTGCATACTTCTGAGCGCTCTATAAGCATTAGCGATCGCGTCTGCTTGAATGTGCGCGATCAAGCCAAGATCAGACAATCGACTCAACAAGGCAATATTGCCTATGTTTTCAGTAAGCGATGGGTATTGGTTCGCATGCACCAACACCAAATACTGGACCATAAACTCCACATCAATAATACCGCCCCGCCCCTGCTTCAAATCAAACATATCCTTAGCAGTCATATGACCCGTGCGCATCTTCTGACGCATTTGTATCACTTCTTCTTTAATCGCAATGCTGTCGCGTTTCTGAGTTAAAACTTGAACACGAATTGATTCAAACGTATCACCAATCGCCCTATCCCCAGCAATAAATCTTGCACGCGTAATCGCTTGATGCTCCCACACCCAGGCCTTATTGTTCTGATAGTCTTTAAAAGCCTCGACTGAGCTTACTAGCAATCCACTCGCGCCATCTGGACGAAGTTGCATATCAGTCTCATACAACAGTCCTGCCGAGGTAAGGCTATTGAGCCAATTGTTAATGCGCTGACCGAATCTTGCATAAATCTGGCCAGCATCCGGTGCATGATCATCGTATAGAAAAATGATATCTAAATCAGACGCGTATCCAATTTCCTTGCCTCCTAACTTGCCATATCCAACAATTGCAAACTTTGGCACTTCAAGATGCCTGCCTTTTAATAAGGGCCAAAGGGCTTCAATCGTCACTTCCAATATCAGACTAGCCAAATCACTGAGATAATCAGATAGCGTTTCCAATGGCAATTCACCCGCCACGTCCTTGGCTGCAAAACGAAAGACTGCAGCATGTTTAAAATGCCGCATCACATCCATTTGTCTTTCTACGTCACCTTCGACCTCAGCCAGTCGTCGTTTTAAATCAAGTCGCATCAAGCCAAAGTCTGGCACTGCATATAACTGCTGAGTATCCAATAGTTCATCAAGCAAGACAGGATGTTGAGCCAAGTATTGCGCTAACCAGGGGCTAGCTGAAGTTAAACGAATCACCAAATTTAAAGCTGCAGGATATTCAGCAAGCAAAGCCAAATAACTCGCTCGCCGGCAGATGCTTTCTAACAAATCAGAAACCCTCAACAAAGCCATATCAGGGTTATGCTCTTTTGCAGCAAGCTTAATGACCAATGGCATCAACACATCAAAGCGCCGACGACTTAATTCAGGTAATTGCTTATATTTTGCACTGTGTAGCACCCCCCTTAAGCGCATGAGGGTCTGCTGAGCGTCGAGATAATTTAAGGCTTTAATCCTACTGATCGCTTCAGTATCATCTATGGTAGCTTGCCAAATCTCTGTAATACCAACGTCAGCGGCTTGCTCACCTTTGGGGTCACTAAACACTTCACCAAAGTGCTTATCCACAGTGTTGCGATAAGTCTCAATCCTTTCTTGAAGGGCTGTCCAACTCTCAAAACTCATTGCCAAAGCCAATCTTTTCTTACCTTCATCATTGGTTGGCAGCGTCTGAGTTTGTTGGTCCTCTGCGTATTGCAACCGATGTTCTAGGTTGCGCAAGAAGATATAAGCGGCGCTCAACTCCTCTACGGTGGTATCACTCAGTAAATGCTTATCTCGCAACAATGCCAATACACTTAATGTCGGACGAATTTGCAAACTGACATCCTGACCACCGCGGATTAACTGAAACACTTGAGCAATAAATTCAACTTCACGAATTCCACCACGACCAAGCTTAATGTTGTCGTGCATATCACGCCGATTCACATCGCGTTGAATCTGCACTTTTAAATCACGCATCGAAGCAAACGCACCGTAATCTAAATACTTACGAAATACAAAAGGCCTCAACAAATCGGCTATTTCTTTTACAGGCCCAGCAATCACCCGACCTTTAATCCAAGCGTAACGCTCCCACTCTCTCCCTTGATTTTGGTAATACTCTTCGAGCATGGCCAAACTACAGGCCAGCGGTCCTTCAGAACCATAAGGGCGCAACCGCATATCCACTCTGAAAACAAACCCGTCTTCAGTAATTTCATCGATGGCAGCAATCAGCTTTTTAGCCACTCGCGTAAAAAATTCATGATTACTTAACGTTAATTTTCCTTTTGAAACGCCATTTGTTTCACCATCTTCTGAAAATGCAAAAATCAAATCGATGTCAGATGAAACATTAAGTTCAAGCCCACCTAACTTTCCCATCCCAATGACAATTAAAGACTGTAACTTGCCACTTTCACCTATCGGCTCGCCATAGATTTCTTTCTGCCACACTTCAATCCGAGATAAAGCTAGATTAACAACAATCTCAGCTAAATTACTCATCACTCGCATGACTTCATCAAGACCAGACAATCCATTCAGGTCACGAACAATCGTTCGCAACATGACACGCTGACGCAGTTTACGCATCACTCGCTTTAAATTAGCTTCGTCGCCAATGTTTTGAGATGAAAGACAATCCAGCATCTCATCTCGACTGAATTCCTTGCCTAGGTTGGAAGTTAAATCTGGTAATAGTGCAGCGTCGCCGTCAAAGAGGCGACGCACGAATGGACTGCATGCGATGGCACGCTGAATATTCGAATTTTCAAGCATTAAATTATGGTCTGAGGTCATCATCTAGTTATTACTTAATTTCTAATATCAAATCTACACCTTTAATCAAAAAATAACCAAGTGAATCTTGATCGATGATTACCAATCAGTCCGGTCTTCGGCTTAACACCTATTTCGGTTAAAATAACGTTTTATCTAATTCAGCTAGTGCCTCATGTCATCCCTACCAGAAGAAATTACCCGTCGACGTACCTTTGCTATTATTTCGCACCCTGATGCAGGTAAAACAACGCTTACAGAAAAACTATTATGGTTCGGCGGTGCAATTCAAGTGGCCGGCGAAGTGCGCGGTCGCAAAGCTGCACGCCATGCAACATCCGACTGGATGGAATTAGAAAAACAACGCGGCATTTCTGTGACTTCATCTGTCATGCAATTTCCTTACCGCGAGCACATGATCAACCTGCTTGATACGCCAGGCCATGATGACTTCTCAGAAGATACCTACCGAACATTAACGGCAGTAGACTCTGCTGTGATGGTGATTGACTCTGTTAATGGTGTTGAAGCGCAAACAATTAAGCTGTTAAACGTCTGTCGGATGCGTGATACGCCAATTATCACGTTCATCAATAAACTCGATCGTGAAAGTCGTCCACCCATTGAGTTGCTGGACGAAATTGAATCAACATTAGGCATGGAATGCGCACCGATGACCTGGCCAATTGGCATGGGCAAGGGCTTCCGTGGCGTTTATCACTTATACAACGACGTGATTTCATTCTTTGATCCGCGCGCTGAAAAAGGCACGTCTGAAACCATACAAGGCTTAGATAACCCACGTCTGAATGAATTACTTGGGCGCCAAGCTGAAGAGTTGCGTGTTGATGTTGAATTGGTCAGAGGCGCATCACATACCTTCAATAAAGAGCGTTACTTAAGTGGTAAACAAACCCCTGTTTTCTTTGGTTCAGCCATTAACAACTTTGGCGTGCAGTCATTACTAGACGCAGTGGTTGAGTTATCTCCTCCTCCATTAGCCAGAAACACAGCTTCTCGAGCAGTTGCGCCAGATGAAAATAAATTTTCAGGCTTTGTATTCAAAATTCAAGCAAATATGGATCCAAAACATCGCGATCGCATTGCTTTCTTACGAGTTTGTTCTGGCCGTTTTGAGCGCGGAATGAAAATAAAACAAGTCTCAACAGGTAAACAACTCGCCGTCAATAATGCCATCACTTTTATGGCACAAGATCGCACCACAATGGATGAAGCTTACTCAGGCGACATTATCGGGATTCCAAACCATGGCACAGTAAAGCTGGGTGATACCTTCACCGAAGGCGAGGATTTAAAGTTTATTGGGATTCCTTCGTTTGCTCCTGAATTCTTCCGTCGAGCAAGACTTAAAAATCCACTCAAAATGAAGCAGTTACAAAAGGGTTTGCATCAATTAGCTGAGGAAGGCGCATCGCAGCTCTTTCGCCCTCTAATGAGTAACGATTTGATTTTGGGTGCTGTGGGCATTTTGCAGTTTGATGTGGTCGCCCATCGCTTAGAACATGAATATGGCGTTGACGTTATTTTTGAAAGCTACGACTGCTCAACAGCGCGCTGGTTAAGAGGCTCAGAAGCGGACTTAAAAGCGATTGCCGACAAATATGGTTTTAACGTCGCCTTAGACGGTGCAGACGAGTACGTTTATCTCGCGCCCAATCGTGTGAACTTACAAATGGCGCAAGAACGATATCCAGACATTGAATTCTTAGAAACTCGCGAAATTTTCTAAGACTGACTCTCTGATGCCAAAACCCGTCATCAAAATCACTTGTCCTTGCTGTAGCGGATTGCTTTACCACGATTGCTGCGAACCCTACCATCTGAGCCTAGGCGCTCCAAATGCTGAAAAACTCATGCGCTCACGCTTTAGTGCCTATGTATTAGGATTAGAAGAGTACCTACTGGACACCTGGCACCCAAACACGAGGCCAAAATATCTCAAGCTTTCGAATAACCCAACCCAGTGGTTAAGCCTTGAAGTCAGAAGCTTTGAGCCCAATGATGACCAGGCGACGGTCGAATTTATCGCCAAATACCGAGATCGTGGACAAGCAGAAAAACTGCATGAAATTAGCCAATTTAGACGGATTGCTGGACGCTGGTACTACATTGATGGCATCTATCCAAAGTGACCGTTAGGCAAACGCCTCACACAACATACTCAAAAAAGCACCCAACACAGGGATTAGTTCTTCTTTTTCAAACGGGGCAGCATCATCTGTGCCTGCCACTAAGAATGCGATCACTGCCTTATCTAAATCTTCCCGATAATGCGTCCAATGTTCCGCGTCAGCATCCCCTACTAAATGGAATTTTCTCATGCCCGATTCCACAATATCCACTAACTCCTCATTTGTGAGTTCTGCGAATAATGATCTAGCAATAATGATTTGATCTTGCTCTAAATCCGCAACAATATTTTCAGAGCCTAAAGGTAAAACCAAATAGGCATAAACCATCAAAGCGAAAGCTTGATAAACGCTCAACATATCGAAATTATCATAACGTTCATCAGCAGGAGACCGTGACGCCTCTTTTATTGCTTTTGCAGTAATGAAACAGGCTAGATAGCTTGCGGCTTTAATTGGATCGTAATCCTCTAAATTGCTACTTGGCAGAGCATCTTGCTCAGCTAAACAAAGCGCATGCAATAAGCTTAAATTTTTAGAATATTGATTTGTCATGATTCGTTCTCTATTACTTTAATTATGATTATTGAATTGCAGGCAATGCTTCAAGCGATTCATGTAGCTCGAGCCACCTAATCTCTGCAGTTTCAATCTTTTGAACCAATTCAGCTTGAAGTTTAAGCAAATCTTGCAAAACTGTCTTATCGTTTTGATTATATAAATCAGGGTGAGCAAGCTGACTATCCATCGCCGCTTTCTCTTGCCCCCATTTCTCCATTTCTTTTTCCAAATGCTCCACCTCTTTAAGCAAAGGTCGACGCTCTGCAATACGCGCCTGTCTGTCGGCCTTGCTTTGAGCTCTGTCGACTTTATTAAATGAAACAGAGCCTTCCTCATTTACTTCTTTAATTTGTTTATCCGCTAATTTTTGTGCATTGAGCCAATCTTTGTAATCATCGAGATCGCCGTCAAAAACTTCGGCTTTGCCATTTGCTACCAACATGAATTTATCGCAGCTAGCACGCAACATTGCTCGATCATGAGAAACAATCACAACACCCCCTTGATACTCTTGCAATGCAACAGTCAGTGCATGACGCATTTCCAAATCTAGATGGTTAGTTGGCTCATCAAGTAAAAGTAAGTTTGGACGTGTCCAAATGAGCAGAGCAAGCGCCAAACGAGACTTTTCTCCACCCGAAAATGGTCCGCATGGTGTGCTTGCCATGTCGCCTTTAAAATCAAAACCGCCCAGATAATTACGATGTTCTTGCTCACGCGTTTCCGGGTCAAGCTTTTGCATATGCTCTAAGGGAGACTCGTCCAAACGCAACTGTTCAAGTTGATGCTGCGCGAAGTAGCCAATTTTTAAATCTTTGCCTTCAACACGTTTACCTGTCTTCATGGCAAGCTCATTTGCCATCAATTTAATCAAGGTCGTTTTCCCAGCGCCGTTCCGACCAAGTAGACCAAGTCTTTCGCCAGGACGTAAAGCCAGCTCGATTTTGCTTAGGATTGTTATATCCCCATATCCGACACTCACATCATCTAAGACCAGTAATGGGTCAGGGACGTTTTGCATGTCACGAAAACTGAAATCAAATGGCGTATCGATATGCGCAGCAGAAATCATTTCCATGCGCTCAAGCGCTTTAATACGACTTTGTGCTTGCCGTGCTTTAGTTGCTTTAGCGCGAAAACGCTCAATGTAGCTTTCTAGATGTGCAACATTACGTTGCTGACGTTCGTACATGGATTGTTGCTGAGCTAAACGTTCAGCACGTTGGCGCTCGAAATCCGAATAACCGCCTTTATAAAGAGTTAAGCGTTGTTGTTCAATATGTGCAATGTGATTCACAATTGCATCTAAAAAGTCACGGTCATGTGAAATCAGAAGCAGCGTACCACGATAATCTTTCAGCCAGGTTTCAAGCCAAATAACCGCATCTAAATCTAAGTGGTTTGTAGGCTCATCAAGCAGAAGCAAATCGGAACGGCACATCAGGGCGCGTGCTAAATTAAGCCTTACTCGCCAACCACCAGAAAATGCAGAGACAGGACGATCTAGGTCAGCATTTTTAAATCCTAATCCATCTAATAGCTCAGCGGCTCTTGCGCGAGCTGAATAACCACCAATTTCACTAAAACGCGCGTGTAATTCACCTATTTTCACCCCTTCATGATTGGCTTCAGCATCCACAATCGCTTCTTCAATTGATCGGAGTTCGACATCTCCATCCAGCGTAAACTCAATCGCAGGCTGTGCAAGAGCAGGCGTTTCTTGAGCCACATGCGCAATCACCCAATTTGGTGGCATGTCCAAGTCGCCATGCTCAGGATGTATCTCACCGCGCAACATAGCAAACAAGCTCGATTTTCCAGCACCATTAGCCCCTGTTAAACCGACTTTATGTCCTGGATGAAGCTGAAAAGATGCGCCTTCAACCAACACTTTGACCCCACGTGTCAAAGTGAGATTTTTAAATTGAATCAAAATTGCCTTTCTATTTAACGTGATTTTTTAAATATCACGTCAGCCAACTTTTAACAAAGGCGTTATTCTAAAGCATCCAGAACCACAAATTTTATTGTTTTTACAATAAGTCACATCTGCAAAACTATGCCTATAGTAGAATGCAAGGGTTGAATAAAAGGCTAATTGATTCAATTTTCTAGGCTCGCATTCATAAGCAAATAAAATATACAAAATGATTAAAAAGTCACTCATCTGGTTTTACCGTATCGCTTCGGTAGCGATAGGGTCTTTTATAGTCCTTAGTTTGGTATCAATTATTGCACTTAGATATTATGTATTACCAAAAATTGACGATTACAAACCAAAAATCACGCAAACCCTATCAAAACTTTTAGGCCAAAAAGTCACAATAGGGAACATATACGCCAATTGGGATGGTTTGAATCCCCATTTATCAATTTTTAACGCGGATATTTACGATAAAGAAAATCGTATCGCACTAAGTCTTAGGCATATTGAAGGTAGCCTGTCATGGACAAGTATTCCATTACTGGAACCACGCCTTGCTTCATTCTCAATCTACCAACCAGAACTGACAATTCGTCGTGAAACGGATGGCACAATCTACGTAGCTGGCGTCTCAATGAGCGGTTCATCTAAAGCTCAATTTCCAAATTGGTTACTACGCCAAGCCGAAGTTGAGGTCATAGACGCAAACATTATTTGGCAAGATGATATGCGTCAAGCGCCAAGTTTAAGCTTAGAAAAACTTAACTTAAATATAACGAATCCCGCATGGGATAGTCTTAGAGGTCGCCATAACTTTAGTCTAGAAGCCACCCCTTCTGCAGGCGCATCCAAGCCCATCAAAATGCATGGGAATGCCTTTGGCCGAGATATCAGTAAAATTGAACAATGGCACGGCACGGTCTACTCCAAAATCGAAGGAACAGATATAGCAGCATGGCGCAGCTGGGTTGATTACCCGTTCGACCTGCTTGAAGGGCATGGCGCGGCAGAACTTTGGGTTGATTTCTCTGATAACAAAATAGACAAAGTTACTGCCAACGTTTCTTTAGAGAAGGTACTTACTCGCTTGCCATATAGCGGCGCAGAAAATATATTTAATCGTATTGCCGGTAAAATCATCTGGGCTCAAAAGTCAGATGGTCAAGAAATACAGGGCGAAGATATCAAGATTGCCACTTCAAACGATTTGAATATTCGGAGCGGTAAATTCTCCGTGCGACAACGCAACGTCAAGCAAGAAGTCTGGCTTGATGGTGATGTCCTTTTAGATGAAGTCCAACTAGAAACGCTTGATGAATTAAGTGGGTATTTCACGATCCCCAATATCATTAAACAGGCATTAAAAGAAACCGAACCTATTGGAAAATTAAGCAACCTCCATCTAGCTTGGGAAAGCCAAGGTGAAAAATTACCAAAGTATTTACTGAGTGCAAACTTTGATCAACTAACCTTGCATCCCTATCCGAAAATCTCCTTACCTGGATTTACCAACCTTTCGGGAAAGCTTGATTTCAATCAACAGCAAGGAAAACTAACACTGGATTCAAAAACGGCTTCACTTTATTTTGATCAAGTATTTCGCTGGCCATTACCCGCAAATACACTGACAGGTCAAATCAACTGGCAAGTTAAAGGCAAAACCCTAGAAGTCGATGTAAAAAAATTATCAATTAATAATGAACACTTAAATGGTGAGATTGATGCCCATTACACAACAGATTGGGCACAAACACATTATCTAGACTTGTCAGCCAGCGCTTCTAATATAGATCTAAAATATGGGCGTTTTTATTATCCAAAAACCATTAGCAAAGATACGGTTGATTGGTTAGATAAGGCTATCTTGTCAGGGACGGCTAAGGACGTAAGTGTAAAACTCAAAGGAGACCTCAAAGAGTATCCATTCCCTGAAGGCAAAAATGGGAACTTCAAGGTTACAGCCAATCTTGAAAATGCCGCTTTGGACTATACGGAGGGATGGCCAAAAATAGAAGGCTCCAATTTGAAAATGCTGTTTGAAGGCAAACGGATGGAGCTAAATGCTTCTTCTGGGCACCTACTAGGCAACGAAATTAAAAGTGCAAAAATTACGATTCCGGATTTAGAAGTCGATGAGACCATATTGGACGCAGTGGGAGAAATTCGTGGGGCCGTTCCCGAGACAATTAAGTTTATTAATGCAAGTCCGATTGCTAAGCTAGCTAATGGATTTACAGAAAATCTAAAAACTTCTGGAGATGGAAAACTAACCCTTAATCTTCACATCCCCTTGATGCATAGTGAGAACACAAAAGTTAAAGGGACCTACATCATTACCAATGGCAACATGGTAAGCGACAGCATTCCTGAGCTTTCTAAAATAAATGGCGTAACCGATTTTACTGAATCTTCAGTCAACGCAATCAACATCGCCACTTGGGTTTATGGAGCGCCCGCGCAATTCAGCGTGAGTACAGATAAAAGCCATACCATTCAAATCTCTGCAAAAGGCCATTTAACAGATCTAGGCCTAAAAAATGCTTTTCCTAGCCAAACGCCAAACTCTATTAGCGGTGGTGCCGATTGGTTTGCAAAAGCTCAGATTGCCGATCATAGACAAGAAGTCACTATTCGCAGCAACCTAGTAGGATTAACTTCCAATCTACCCAGCCCATTTGCTAAAGCAGCGAATGACAACATTCCTTTATTAATTGAAAGCAAATCAATTAGCGACAACCAAGAAGCGATCAAAGTCACATTAGGGAATGTAATCAACGCAAAATTTACTCGCACCAACCAAAATAGTTTAAAAAGAATTGAGTATGGCGATATTGGCATCAACATGGAACCACAAATCAGCAACCAAAAAGGTTTCTCTTTGCATGGAAAATTTGATGATTTAGATATTGATGATTGGCTGGGTCAATTCGACCAATCAACACGTGAAAACTCACAAAATGCATTCCCAATTGATCGTATTGAACTTCAGGTCGGCCATTTTGACATCTTTGACCATCGACTTAATGGGCTAAAGTTAAGTGCCAAAGCTTCAGAAAATGCTTGGAATATGAACATTAAGAGCAATGAAATTACTGGTGATATGAAGTGGATTAAAGAGGGGAATGGCCAGATCCAGGCAAATTTGGCTTCATTAACCATACCACCATCAAAACCTGATGCAGTTAAAAATGCTAATGGCGCTCCTAAACAACTAGATTTTAAATACCCTGCGCTCGACATAACTGCAGAAAATTTCGAGATCGGCACCAAAAAACTTGGCCGTTTAGAATTGCAAGCAAAAGAACAACTAGGCAATTGGGGAATTGATAAGTTACGCCTTACTACACCAGATGGCGTAATGAATGCAAATGGCGAGTGGAGAAACTGGAAACGAAGCCCTAATACAAAATTACGTTTTGATTGGCAAATCAGCAATATGGGTAAGGCACTCAATCGCCTCAATTTTGGTGATGTTGTTAAGGATGGCTCAGCAGAAATTACTGGTCAGCTTAAATGGCCAGGTAGCCCGCATGAGTTCGACATCCCTAACCTATCGGGCAGCATTCATTTGGAGGCCAAAAAAGGTCAAATCTTGCAAGTAGAGCCTGGCGTTGGCCGATTATTTAGCGTGCTTAGTCTCCAGAATCTCCCTAGACGACTGACACTAGACTTTAAAGACCTTTTTAGCAGCGGCTTTACATTCGATAAAATTAACGCTGATGTAAACATTGACCGTGGCATCATGTATAGCGATAACTTTAAGATGCAAGGACCGACGGCAAAGGTAGAAATTAAAGGGGAAACAGACCTCACCAAAGAGACGCAACATCTGTATATTAAGGTTAAACCGTATATAAGTGACACCCTATCGTTGGCAGCTTTTGCTGGTGGTCCAGCAGTCGGCGCAGCCGCTTATATCGCTCAGAAAATTCTAAAAGACCCACTCAATAAAATTGCCGAAACGCAATATGAAATCGTGGGCACTTGGAGCGACCCGCAAGAATTTGAGAAAGATAAAAAAGAATCACCCTCGAATACTTCCCCTTTGCCTCTTGGAAAATAACGATTAGGCTTAAATAGGCCCAATGACTTTGGATAAAACATTTCTTCGGGATAATGACATGGCAATTAAATCACGTGAAAAAAATCAAGAAAGCAAAACAACACATAGCAGTCCTGGTATTGTAAAAATCGCTGGAATACAAATGGCCTCCGGACCGAATGTATCTGCGAACCTCAGCGAAGCAGAACGGTTAATTAAAATTGCCACTGAGCAAGGTGCGAAGATGATTGTGCTCCCAGAGTACTTCGCTATCATGGGGATCAAAGATACCGACAAAGTTAAAGTAGCAGAAAAAGAAGGTGATGGTCAGATTCAACGATTCCTCTCGACCACAGCAAAGAAACGTGATGTGTGGATTATTGGTGGATCTGTTCCTTTAGAGTCAGAGTTAAAAGACAAAATTTATAATGCGTGCATGGTTTACGATAACAAAGGTAAGCTGGTTGCAAGGTATAACAAAATTCATCTATTCGGTCTAAACCTCGGTAACGAAAAATACCATGAAGAAACCACCATCATGCCAGGAGATCAAGTGGTGACAGTAGATAGCCCATTTGGAAAAATTGGCTTATCTATTTGTTATGACCTTCGCTTCCCAGAGCTCTATCGCGCGATGGGGGAAGTGGATTTGATTGTCATCCCTTCCGCGTTTACTGAAACCACGGGTAAAGCCCATTGGGAAACGCTAGTTCGAGCAAGAGCCATTGAGAATCAATGTTACGTCCTTGCCGCAGGCCAAGGCGGCTACCATTCATCTGGTCGCGAAACTCATGGTAATAGCATGATTGTTGATCCTTGGGGCGTAGTGTTAGACCGACTTCCACGTGGATCAGGTGTCGTCATGGCATCAATGAGCCTAGACTATCAAGCAGGATTACGTAATAGCTTACCTGCACTAAAGCATAGAACAATATTTAAATGATACCTTTCAAGAAAGCATCTGCATGAACCCTGTCAATCCCACAGTTAATCAAGCTGACCATTTCAGCACTGCCACTGAAGCACTGCTTGATCCATCGAACTTGGATGTGAATGCGATCCAGACGGTGCTCAGCAATATCATGACCCATCAGATTGACTATGCTGACCTTTATTTTCAATATAGTCGCTCTGAGAGTTGGGGCTTAGAAGAAGGTCAAGTTAAATCCGGAAATTTCAGCATCGATCAAGGCGTCGGTGTACGCGCAGTTAGTGGCGAAAAAACAGCTTTTGCCTATTCGGACGATATTAATTTAACTGCGCTACAACAGGCAGCAGATGTTACAAAAGCAATTGCTGACGCAGGCGCAGATAGCTTTGATCGAGACAAAACAGGCATTGTTCACCACATCGAAGCACCTCATCTATATGTGCCGCATGATCCAATTGCTTCCCTAAGCGCCGAATCAAAAGTAAAACTATTAGAACGTCTTGAGATGTATGCAAGAAAAATAGATCCACGTATCACCCAAGTCACAGCCTCAATTGCTGGTGAATATGAAGTGGTGATGGTTGCACGGCATGATGGGGTGATCGCTGCAGACGTTAGACCGCTAGTCCGCTTATCAATCAATGTCATTGCTGAAAGCAATGGGCGACGAGAACAAGGCTCGGCAGGCGGTGGTGGGCGATTCGACTATGTCTACTTCACAGATGATGTTCTTAAAGATTATGCGGAAAAAGCCGTTCATCAAGCATTAGTCAACTTGGATGCACGCCCTGCTCCAGCTGGAAATATGACCGTCGTTCTTGGGGCAGGCTGGCCTGGCATCCTATTGCATGAAGCAATTGGTCATGGTCTAGAAGGGGACTTTAACCGCAAAGGGAGCTCAGCATTTTCTGGAAAAATCGGGCAACGTGTTGCCGCAAAAGGCGTTACTGTTGTTGATGATGGCACCATCAGTAACCGTCGTGGTTCATTAACCTTAGATGATGAAGGCAATCCAACGCAGCGAACCGTCCTCATTGAAGACGGCATTCTAAGAGGCTACCTCCAAGACAGCCTCAATAGTCGACTCATGGGAATGCCGCTCACTGGGAATGCACGTCGTGAATCTTACGCACACATTCCAATGCCAAGAATGACCAATACCTATATGCTAAATGGGAATATGCCACCAGAAGAGATCATTAAGTCGGTAAAAAAAGGCTTGTACGCAGCCAACTTCGGTGGAGGCCAAGTTGATATTACGAGCGGAAAATTTGTTTTCAGTGCTGCAGAAGCTTACATGATTGAAGACGGGAAAATCACTTACCCAGTCAAAGGGGCAACACTAATAGGCAATGGCCCTGATGTATTAACCAGAGTTTCCATGATTGGTAATGACATGGAATTGGATAGCGGGGTTGGCACCTGTGGTAAAGAAGGTCAAAGTGTTCCGGTGGGTGTTGGGCAGCCAACACTTAAGATTGATGGACTAACAGTTGGCGGCACCGCATAGTTTTTATTATATTGGTTTGGCAAAAAACATAATCTGTGTTTTACTTTGCATTTATTAAGTGACAAAATCAAAGATATCAAGGTTTTATCTTTTAACTTAGAGGATTAAAGATGGCTACGAACGAAACTAAAGCAGTTGCACCAAAGAAGACAACAACCAAACCAGCGGCTAAAAAGCCTGCTGTGAAAAAACCAGCAGCTAAAGCACCTGCAGCCGTTAAGACCCCTGCAGCGCCAAAAACAGTCGCCGCTAAAAAACCTGTTGCCAAAAAACCGGCAGCTAAAACAACAGTAGCGACAAAAGCTGCACCAGCAAAAAAACCTGTTGCCAAAAAACCGGCAGCGGCAAAAACAGTCGTCGCTGAAAAACCAGCAACCGTTAAAACAACCACAACCCCAGCAGTTGCCCCAGCGAAACCAGCAGCACCGCAAGCTGCACCTGCTGCAAGCGCTCCAAAAGCACAAAATGTTGGTTTTTTTGGGCAGATTAAAGCCTTTTTCACAAAATTATTGGGTTAATCCAGACCTGTTAGCAAATGTATAGTGGGGACTGAGATTCAATATTGAATTGCAGGATGAGTATTCTTAAAAATTTTAATCTTTAACTTAAAAGGAATGAAAATGACAGATACAAAAACCACAAAAGCAACAGCGAGCAAAGCTGCGCCTAAAAAGACTGCGGCGCCAAAAACTACGGTGACGAAAAAACCCGTCGCCAAAAAAGCTCCAGCCGTTAAAAAAACCACAATCAAAAAAACCAAGCCCAGCGCTGAAGCGATTTATAAAATGACTGAGGTTGCGGCATACTATATCGCCTTGAAAAATGGATTTGCTGGTAATCCATCAGATTATTGGATTGAAGCAGAAGCTCAAATTAGAACTATCTATAAGTAATTCCTGAGGTCACTGCTCTAGTGACCTTTATCGTGCTGATTAATAGCCGTAGCCAAGTGACTACGGCTATAATGCTCCCCTATTCTTATATTCATGGCACGATTTCATGCAGTTTTCCTTAGCCATTCCGGCACAAGGTAGCACCAAAAAAATTGAACCAACTTGTGCTGGCTTGGACAGTGCAAAACTCGCACAATTGGCACTTGAACTTAAATCCAAGTCAACCAAAGCACCGCTTACGATTATTACGTCGAACGCATTTGATGCTCAACGCCTTCTAGAAGAAATACCTTGGTTTGCGCCTAACTTAATCGTTAATCTATTGCCAGATTGGGAAACTCTCCCATATGACCACTTTTCACCTCATCCCGATCTGATTTCTGAGCGCTTATCCACCCTCTACCAAATAAGCCAAAATAATTGTGATGTTGTAATCGTTCCGGCTGGCACTGCTCTGATTCAGTTACCTCCAATGGCTTATTTGGCAGCAAATAGCTTTATGTTAAAAAAAGGGCAAAAGCTTGATCTAGAAGCATTAAGGAAACAATGTGCTGAGGCCGGATACCATCACGTGAGTCAGGTAATGAGTCCTGGTGAGTTTAGCGTACGAGGAGGCTTAGTCGATCTATTCCCAATGGGCAGCAGCCTACCATTTCGCCTTGATTTGTTTGATGATGAAATCGAAACTATCCGAACCTTTGATGTTGATACACAGCGAAGCCTATACCCTGTTCCTGAAATTCGGCTGTTACCCGCACGTGAGTTTCCATTGGATGAAAAAGGCATCGCCCTTTTTAGACAAAATTTTCGTGAAGTGTTTGAGGGTGATCCCTCACGGAGTCGTATTTACAAAGATGTCAGTAAGGGTATCGCTAGTGGGGGCATAGAATGGTACCTGCCTTTATTTTTTGAAAAAACGGCTACTTTGCTCGATTACTTACCGGAGCAAACAGTACTTTGCCTTCACGGCAACTTAGATCATGCTGCGCAAAATTTTTGGTTTGAAGCGCAATCGCGTTACCGCTTACTAGCGCACGATGTCGAGCGCCCTATTCTTACACCTGAGACTTTGCTCATTAAGACCGATGACTTCTTCAACCAAACCCACCGTTATCCTAGAATAACCCTCAACACGCACGACGTAATTACTGGATTACCAGAGTTAGATATAGAACGCCGTGCAGAGCAACCACTGCATAAGCTAGCCACATTCATCAAAGGGTTTAAAGGTCGTATTTTAATTGCAGCTGAAAGCCTTGGCCGACGTGAAACTATTGCTCAATTATTGAATAACCAAAACATCAATCCTGAGCTTTGTGAGCATTGGAGAGACTTTATTACTGGCCAGGCAAAGCTCATGCTGGGTGTGACCACCTTACATAGTGGGTTCCGACATGAAAATGTTGCCCTCATTACCGAGGCCGAGCTCTACGCTGCCACAGTGCGTCAACAACGACGCCGAGAAAAAGAAAAAACACGCAGCACGGAAGGTATGCTGAAAGATCTTTCTGAGTTAAGAGAGAATGATCCTGTTGTTCATGAACAACATGGTGTTGGACGCTACCGTGGTTTAATTAATTTAGATTTTGGTGAAGGCGAAACAGAGTTCTTACTCCTTGAATACGCAGGCGATGACAAGCTTTATGTCCCAGTATCTCAACTATTTTTGATTTCACGTTATTCTGGTGGTCCGCCAGAGTCTGCACCACTTCATAGACTTGGCTCAGGCAATTGGGAGAAGGCTAAGAAAAAAGCGCTTAAACAAATTCGCGATACTGCAGCAGAATTACTTAACCTTTACGCACAGCGAGCGGCACGAAGAGGTCATGCGTTTACCCTCAGCCTTCATGATTACGAGACGTTTGCGGAAGGCTTTCCATTTGAAGAAACTCCAGACCAGCTTTCTGCAATTGAAGCAGTGATCAATGATATGCAATCAGGCCGTCCGATGGACCGACTGGTATGCGGAGATGTTGGGTTTGGTAAAACTGAGGTTGCACTCCGTGCAGCATTTGTAGCTGTCATGGGAGGACGTCAAGTGGCCGTTTTAGTCCCAACGACATTACTTGCTGAACAGCATTATCAAAACTTCAGTGACCGCTTTGCAGAATGGCCAATTAAAGTCGCTGAAATTTCACGTTTTCGCACAGCAAAAGAACAAGCCGAAGCACTAAAAGGGTTAGCGGATGGCAACATTGATATCATCATTGGAACCCACCGTTTAATTTCTAAAGATGTGAAATTTAAAAATTTAGGATTAGTCATCTTAGATGAAGAGCATCGCTTTGGCGTACGCCAAAAAGAGCAGCTCAAAGCCCTCAGAGCAGAGGTTGATGTACTCACACTCACTGCCACTCCAATTCCTCGCACTTTAAGCATGGCTATGGAAGGTTTGCGCGAATTTAGCGTCATCGCAACCCCACCGCAAAAGCGTTTAGCAATTAAAACCTTTGCTACTGATTATTCTGAAGGCATTATTCGTGAAGCAGCGATGCGTGAGTTCAAACGAGGCGGGCAAGTCTACTTCCTTCATAACGAAGTGGATACGATTCATTCAATGAGAGAAAAGCTTGAAAGAATCTTACCAGAGGCACGCATTAGTATTGCCCATGGGCAATTGCGAGAGCGTGAGCTAGAGCAAGTAATGCGTGACTTTTATCATCAGCGAACAAACTTACTTCTCTGCACAACAATCATTGAAACGGGCATTGATGTTCCTACCGCCAATACCATCATCATGAATCGTGCTGATATGTTCGGTTTAGCTCAACTTCACCAACTTCGAGGCCGTGTGGGACGTTCACACCATCAAGCATACGCATATCTATTAACCGACCCTAATCGCACGATTACCCCCCAAGCGCAAAAACGATTAGACGCGATTCAACTCCTTGAAGATCTGGGTGCCGGCTTTCATCTAGCGATGCATGATTTAGAAATTCGAGGGGCGGGCGAATTACTGGGCGATTCCCAAAGTGGTGAGATGCAAGAAATTGGATTCCACTTATATTCTGAAATGCTGTCGCACGCAGTGAAACGTTTGAAAGAAGGAAAAGAACCAGACCTTTCATCACCATTAGGCGTCACTACTGAAATTAACTTACATACCCCTGCGCTATTAACCAATGATTATTGCCCTGACGTACACGAACGTTTAGTTCTTTATAAACGGCTTGCCAATTGCACAAACGATGATGAGTTGGACACTATGCAAGAAGAACTCATAGATCGTTTTGGTTTACTACCAGAACAAGGCGAAGCCTTAATGGCATGCCATCGCTTAAGAGTGGCGGCTAAACCACTTGGGATTATTAAAATTGACGCCAGTGACAGCGCAATTCAATTGCAATTTAGTCAACAAACGGAATTGGATCCAAGTAAATTAATTGCACTATTACAACGCGATCGACGTTGTCGCATGAATGGTCCTGACAAACTTCGCATTACCGTAGCTTATGATGAGATCATTCACAGGGCTGACTTTACAAAAAACATCATGAGAGAGTTTCAATAAATGATAGAAAAAATTGTTGCATTACTGGCCGCTTGGATCATGGGTATCATTTCCAATATGGGCTATAGCGGCATTATTTTATTAATGGCCATTGAGTCAGCATGCATCCCTCTACCATCAGAGATCATCATGCCATTTGCAGGCTTCTTAGTATTCAAAGGTGATATGTTGCTTTGGCTGGTCGCACTGGCGGGCGCAATAGGATGCGTTCTTGGTTCTATCCCTGCCTACTACCTTGGCATGCTCGGTGGCAGACCTTTAGTTGAGAAATATGGAAAATGGGTTTTAATTTCAGCGAAAGACTTAAACTGGGCCGACCAAGCTTTTGCTAAGCATGGGGATATCATTGTTTTCATTGGAAGACTATTACCTGCGGTAAGAACCTTTATTGCATTCCCAGCAGGGGTTGCACGTATGCCGATGGGGAAATTTATTAGCTTCACTTTTGTAGGCTCATTTATCTGGTGCTATTTACTCGCTTTTGCAGGCTTTATGATGGGAGAGCACTGGGAGAGCCTTAAGGTCTATTTCCACCAATTTCATTACATCATTGCCGGGGCTGGTTTGATCTTCGTTATTTGGTACATCAGAAGACATTTTAAGGACTAGATCTCGATTAATTTGCCCACACTCAAAAAGTAAATAGCAAGCTTGATTGGCAAGATTTCATCAGAAAATAAAATTCTATATTGTTCAAGCTGTTGACGATATTGTTCAGCAGCTTGTCGAAGCCCGGCCTCGTCAATATCGATTAGAAGCGCCGTGCTTTTGTAATCGATAATCCAGCGGACACCTTGCTCAATAAAAGTGCGATCGATAATTCTTTTTTGAACCTGAAAAACATCACCGCTAAAGCCCCCGCATTCAATTGCTAACTCATTATACGCCGCTTCGTGTGGCTGCAACACCCATTGCCCATCAGGACTTTTTAGTGTTTTTATTAATAGATCAAGTACTGTTCTAGCGCCATCATGAGCCAAATGGGTCGCATACCCTTTCGCTAAAAACCATCTCTGCATGGCAACTCTTAGCTTATCAATATGAGCCACTGACCAAGCCTCAAGACCTTGATTGCTAATCAGTTCTAAATAACGATGCGCTAAAATGCCAACATCTGCATCCAAATGCAAACCGCGATCATCCTCAATCACTTCAACGAGCCCTAAGTCATCAATTTTTTGATCTATTCTCAGCATCTCTGGCAACATCGGCGTATTTAAACGGATCAGTTGCGGAATAAAATCTGCTAATTTAATCGTCGAACTACCCTCTAGCATACTTGTGGAATCGACTTTCTTTTCCGCCAGTTTTTCTAAATCAAACTCTTGGGCAACTACCGGCCATAGCATCTCTAAAAACGTGTTCTTCTTTGGGGTTAGATTTCCTTGTTTATTAGGACTTATCGTCGCTAATAAATGTAAACAGCGTTTAGTACGTGTGGCCGCGACATAGAGCACTCGAGCATCTTCATAAGCAGCCCGCTCTATTTCTAATGTCTTTAAATAGTCATAAATGCTCGTTTGATCAGCTTTAGCTTTACCCTTGGGCATGAGTGGAGCGACAATTAGATCAACATCTGCCACATCCATGCCTGGAGACTCTGTTGGCACCTCTTCCCACATTAGCAGAGGAAGATCAGTGCGCCCTGATGTTTTATCTAAACTAGGCAAAATCACAGTATCAAACTCAAGCCCCTTGGACTTGTGAATTGTCATGAATTGCAATTTATCAGGCGCTTTGGCATCTGGTGCCGCATAGAGCTTTTCCACCTCAAATGCCAACTGTTCTGTTGAAAATTGACCGGTAATTTCTATTTTTTCAATTAAATCAAAAAAAGCTTGAACATCCCGTACATCACCAGCTTCCCATAAACAAGAAGGACCCCCTAACATGAGCCATACACCGTGTACCCAACGACTAATACGCATTCGACCTCGGTGCTGCAGAGCCTCCTCCATAATGCCTCTAGCATGCAATAATCGCTGATAGCCATCTTGGCTTAAGCGATCAAGGCGCGCATCATCCCTCATCAAGTCCAAAACCGTCCGGTATTGATCTTTCCCTACTAAGTGATGCAAGTCTTCCAAGGTTAGTCCACACCATGGCGCACGCAAAACTGCCAGCCAATTAACCCGGTCAGCGCGTTGGTGAAGCGCTTTGGTAAGCGAGAGAAGGTCTTGAATAACTTGACGCTTTGCTAACGCTTCTATCTCTACCGCTTGAAAACTGATCTCGGGATGATTGCGCCGAATTTCTGCTACTAATGCATGCAAATGGCTTCTTGCCCGCACCAATACAGCAATCTTCCTTTGGGGATCTTCTGACCATGTATCTTTGATAATTTGAATAATCTTGTTGGATTGATTTTCATGAACGTCGGCATCTTCAAACTCGCCCTCTTCCATTTGTTCATCAATGTCGTGTTTAACTGCCTGATCAATCATGGCATGAATGATCACTCCTGAATCTGAAAGGTCTCGATCTTTGGCTACAAAAGATCGATACTTAATCGCGCCACGTGAAACGCTATCCTCCTGTGGAAAAACCTTTGCAAATGTATTGTTAATCCAGTCAATGATTGGCGCATGCGAACGATTATTACGCCATAACTTAAGCGGTTTAAGTGAAAGCCCCCCGATCCCTTTCTGAAGCACACGAAGGAACAAACCCACATTCGCCTTACGAAACCGATATATAGACTGCATAGGGTCGCCGACCAAGAATAAAGTGCGACCATCCCCCTCTACCCAACCGTCAGTGAGGCGCTCAATCAACTTAATTTGTGATGGGCTAGTATCTTGAAATTCATCAACCAAGAGGTGCTTGATACGATAATCCAGCTTAAGGATGAGATCGGTTGGAACTTCCTCTGCCTCACCTAATGCAAACAAGGCGTTTTGTGAAACTTGAACAAAATCCACTTCTTTGTGTTGCTGAAAAACTTCCCACAATTGTATTGAAGCTAATTGAAGCAACGCTGCAAATATAGAAATGATTCGCCAGCTTTCCTCATGATATTGGGGATTGGGTAAAACTCGCAGTTTGGCCACTGCTGCTTCTGCACCAGGTATCTGATTGAGCATTTCAATGGACGCAGCCAATTGCTCCTTATAAATCCTTCCTTCCGGGGTTGCTGGAAAGCCATGATTCACATTCACTGTTTTTCTGAAGGTATTTCCGGCGGTGAGCAACAAATCAGCAACGGATCGCCACATGAGAAGCGCTTGCGGATCATTTGGGATCTTGCTATCCCAATCTCGTAACAAAGCAATTGGCTCTTCACAAGCAAGATTTGAAGCTGCATAGCGAGCAATGGGCATTAAGCGCTCTTGAATATGACTATTGAGAACAAGCGATGCTGCTTGAATGTCTTGTTTAATTAAATTTGATAAAGCCGCTTCAGCTAATGAAGCATCATATTGATTCACTACATGGTCTTGCCATTGATCCCGCTTAGCCAACATCTCAGCGAGCAAAGCATTTAACTTGTAATGATTATTATCAAAATAACGAAGTGCATCCTGTATGACTAACCCAACCACCGGATCATCTAAGCTAGCAAGGGTTCGAGAAGCCGCTTCTTGGTAATAAGTGCTTGCATCATCTCGCACCGCTGGTTGTGAACCAAATCGAGTAAGTAAAGGCATTTGACGCGCTAAATTTCCGCTTAGTGAATCAATCGTATAAATCCGCAAACGAGAGGGTGTGTCGAGGATCTGCCAACCAAAACGCTCAGAACGATCAAGTGCTTTCTTTCCTAACTCAAAGGTCTTTATTTTGTGAGGTTCTTGTTGGATTTCTCCAGAAGCTGCCATCATTAAGCTATCCATAATGCGTTTCTTCATTTCAGAAGCCGCTTTATTGGTAAAAGTAATGGCAATAATTTCTTCAGGCGATTCTACGGTGTCTAACAACCTCAGGTAACGTTGTGTTAAAAGCTCCGTCTTACCAGCACCAGCAGGGGCCTCAACAATGAAGGACGCTAAATTAAGAGCAGTCTCCCGATTTGCAGCATCTTCAGCTAATAAGCGTTGGTCACTCATGCTTCACCTTCGCCATCTGATACCAAAGGGTGAAGGGATCGATACTCAAACTGTAACTGCCGCTCGGCTAAGCGCAGCAAAGGCAATACCTCGCAATAAGCTAATTGTTTTTCGTGCTCAAACCTGACGGCTGCTTCTCCTATGTGAATGGATTGCGCTGTGGCAATCAGACTAGACCGCCAATGTGCAATGATTGACGGCCAATCGGGAAATCTCGACACATCGAACAGATGCCGCCCCTTAGTTTCATCAAACACTGTCGCGCCTTGAACTACCTCTTGATTGGCCACAACCCCAGAAAATTCTGGCTTATCAGTGACTACTTTTGCAAAACAAACTGCCGCAATTTCCTCGTCCCCCATTAAAAATGCCGCATAAATCGGTAATTGAGGCTCGGTAATATTGGGCTCTGCCCAGTTCTTAAAATTAATATTACTTCCGGTTTTATAATCCATGACCAATAAGCGGTCGTCCTCAAGACGGTCGATACGATCTACCGCTAATGTAATGAGAATATTCTCAATTGGAATTGTCTGCTTGCGTTCGACCGCCTGGACCTTAAAGCCCATTGGGCGTCGCTTTTCAACGTCCAATAACCAAGCTTTGACAAGTTTTATCAAGCGTTCTTTTTCGAGCTGAAGGAAAAGATCTGAAAAAGCTTGGTCATGTATTTGATTAAACAAAGTGAGCACATCCTGAGCTATTTTTTCAAGTACAAAAGAAATATCCGCATCGCTTAAATTGGCCAAGTAATTAGAATCACGCCCCTCCCAAAAAGCTTCTAGAACCTCGTGCACTAGGTTCCCTCTCTCCATTGCATCCAAGCCATCCATCGGCGCTTTTAAGGCCTTTGCATGTAAGCGATATTGGTAAAAAGCCCACGCTGGACAAATTGCCTGGGCTTTAATGAGGCCAGTCCCACCTGATACATGCCCCCCCTCCTCAACTATTGGGGCTTGATGGTCATCTAACCATTGCCATGGTTTATCTATAACATCAGAAGGAGCGCCTTGAACAAGCTCTTCAGCTAATGTTTTAGCAAGTGGCCATTGGGTTGTCGATAAAGGAATCTCATGCATTAATGGACTTGGGCGTAATTCACGATCGCCCTCTTGATAAGCACTTGAGAAAATAATATGACGCGCACTCTTAATTAACCGTGCATGAATAGCATTAGCAAAAGCATCTTGCTCTTCACTACTTGAATTGGGGGTTTGAGCTAGACGCTGAAGATTTGCGGGTATAAGCGCATTAGGGCGAGCCACAGGCGGCCATAAATGATCATTCATTCCCATCACCCACATGGCATCTAAAGGGGCCGCAACCGACTCCAGTAAGCCCAGAATTTGTAACCGTGGTATCTGTTTAGATTCGATCTGGGATAGTTTAGCCTGAGAAAGCTTCGTTAATTGCAGCATCGCCTGCGAAACTGATAGGTTAGCTAGTAGCGCATCTAAACCGCCAAGCTCTCCAATCACGCGCTCAAATAATTTCACGGCTTGAGATTCAACAGTAGATAAACTTCTTTTTCCTGGCCACTGCGCATGCTTCAGTGCAGCAGTAAAAATTAAAGCCCAAGTTGAGGGTGGCTGCTTCACATTTTGCGCTTGTGCATAGTCAAACAAAGCACCTAAAGCCTTCATCGTGATTGGTATAGCAATTCCTTCATCATCCGCCGTCACTTTATGGATGTAATGCCTTAAACGATTCACTTTAAAACTCATGGGTAAGTCACGGCGCATGCGTGCATCAAACAGTGCTTTTGAGTCCGCTTCGGTCAAGTCATCTGACCAATAAGGACTATGTAAAAGGTTGGCTACCTGATGCTGTGAGAGATTGCCATGTTGCCAAGCCAGTTGAAGTAAATTTAAGGCAGTTGCAATGACCGGCTGCGTATTAAGAGGCACGCCCAATGAAAAATCGAAGCACCGGGCACTTTCAATGAAAGCAGGCCTTGCCGTTTCAGGATGTAAGACATCATCTAGCAATCCGGACAATTTGGCTCTTAACGCAGCAAGCTCAGGCACTACAATCGCAATGTGCGCAGACTTGTTTTCTTGTAATTGTGTTTTAGCCCATAAGACAGCCGCACGGCACTCTGCCTCCCGATCACTCAAAACAACATGTTCAGATGACTGAGGCTCATCAAACGTCAGTAATTTATTTGTCACGCAGACGCCACGTGCTATTAATGCTTCTTGGAGTTTTTTTAATTGTGGATGTGTACGATCGAATCCTGCAAATTCGATATGACAAGATAATTTTCCAGCCCCTTGTTTAAGGACTTCGATCCGCCAATTTGAATAGCGAACCGCCTCCAAATGTCCGGTTTTTTTACATAGGACCTGAAAGCGCTGACGCCAAACTAAAAAGGCTTTTGTTTCTGCCGTTGCTTCGTCACTGTTTAAATGAAGATTCCATTCAGTCACTAGACGATTGGCTTCCATCGCAGCAACTGCTAGGCTTGAGATATCGAAGAATTCTTTAGCATCATTCGCTTTTAGACTGTCTTTAATTGCCCGTTCCCAGAGCAAACTTTCCTGCACCGTGTTAAGCTCACCCGCTGGCATATGGGCGACTTCTATTTCTCCTGACATGACTGCATCATCGATCAATTGATTGAGCCAAACAACCAAGGGTAGCGCGTTAAGCGGTTGCCACTGCGAACGTCCCTGCTGAACTTGCTCACGCTGATATAAACGCCGCAAGTTGGCTGCTAAACGAGGCGTTGCGCATAAAATCAGGCTAGAATTTAAACTGTGAGTCATGTGGTGATTTTAACTTGGCTCATCACTAAAAACACTTAAAACAAAGAATAAAAATACGGACGGTATGGCAGACAAAAAGAACTATATTACGCCGCAAGGACATGCCGCATTAGAGGCTGAATTTACGCAACTGCTCAAGGTTGAAAGACCAGAAGTTGTCCGCGTGGTTTCATGGGCAGCTGGAAATGGTGATCGCTCAGAAAATGGTGATTATATCTATGGAAAACGTAGACTCAGGCAAATTGATTCCCGCTTACGTTTTCTGATGCAACGTATGGATGCCGCGGTGATTGTAGATCCGGCAACACAACAAGGATTAGAAAAAGTTTTCTTCGGCGCCTGGGTCACGTTGTATGCGCTCGATAAAGAAACTGAGCACACTTATCGAATCGTGGGTCAAGATGAACTAGAACCAACCAAAGGTTGGATTAGTTGGGTTTCCCCTCTCGCGAAAGCAATGCTCGGCAAGCGATCAGGCGACATCGTTCGCGTTCAAACTCCTTCCGGGGAAGACGAATATGAAATTCAAGAAGTGACCTACGTCGAGCCAACTTTAGAATGATTAAAAATCGCCTCGACATTTTCTGTCGGATTGTTGATAACTATGGGGACATTGGTATTGTTTGGCGCCTCTCAAAACAACTTTGTCATGAATATCAGTTTACAGTCAGAATATGGGTGGATGACTTAATCGTCGCGGCAAGAATAATTAACAAATTAAATCCAACCCTTGCTGATCAAATCATAGAAAAAATTGAAATTCGCCAGTGGAGTAATACAGTTAATTTTGCGAATATTGAGGTTGCCGATATCGTCATTGAAGGATTTGCATGCGAATTACCAGAACCCTATATTTCAAAAATGGCTTTAAGCCCCCCCTTATGGCTCAACCTAGAGTATTTGTCAGCAGAATCATGGGTGAACGACTTCCACAAGCAAGTCTCAATTCACCCCATTCACGGACTTAAGAAAGTCTTTTTTTTTCCAGGTTTTAATGAAAACACAGGGGGACTGATTCGCGAACAAGACTTAAGTGCTCGACGAGATTCCTTTAAGAAAAATGACGCGTTACAAGAGGAATTTTGGCGAAAATTTAACGTGACGGTGCTGGACAAGGCCATTAAAGTTTCTTTGTTTAGCTATCCTCATGCCCCAATTAATAGCTTATTAGCCTCTATGGCGCAAAGTTCTCACGCCGTGCATTGTTTTGTTCCGGCCACCAGCATACTTCCGAGTATAGCCAACTTCATTTCTAAACCAACGCTTACTATTGGTGAAACCGTTGTTCAAGATCAATTACAGATCACAGTTTTGCCTTTTCTAAGCCAAGATGACTACGACCGACTCCTTTGGGCATGCGACTTAAACTTTGTGCGTGGAGAAGATAGTTGGATACGAGCATTGTGGGCAGCTAATCCATTTATTTGGCAAACCTATCTGCAAGACGAAAAGCTACATCTTAAAAAACTGGCCGCATTTTTAGCAGTGTACAACGCTAATTCTCTTAACAATTCAGCATTGACCTTGAGTCAGTTCCATGAGGCCTGGATAGATAAAGAAATCACATCTGACTTGTGGAATGCGCTCTTAGAAAAGTTGCCAACACTTAAAAAGATGGCCATCATAGAAACTCAGAAATTTGAGAAACAAACCGATTTGGCTTCTAAGCTGGTGGTTTGCATCAGAAATCAGGTATAATGCGCGCATTTTTAAACTTTAATTTTTTGCAGGACATCACATGAAAACAGCTATGGAACTCCGCGTCGGCAACGTAATCATGATCGGTAACGATCCATTGGTTGTACAAAAGGCCGAATATAACAAATCAGGTCGTAACTCAGCCGTGGTTAAGATGAAATTCAAGAACTTATTAACTGACGCGCCTAGCGAAACGGTTTACAAAGCCGATGATAAGTTTGAACTTGTTGTGCTTGAGAAAAAAGATGTGACCTACTCATACTTTGGTGACCCGATGTATGTCTTCATGGATGAAGAATACAACCAGTTCGAAATTGAAGCTGAAAATATGACAGACGCACTCAACTTCTTAGAAGATGGCATGCAATGTGAAGTGGTCTTCTACAACGGTAAAGCGATCTCAGTTGACTTACCTAACTCTGTTGTTCGTGAAATTACATACACAGAGCCCGCAGTAAAAGGTGATACATCAGGCAAAGTTATGAAACCAGCCCGTATTTCAACTGGCTTTGAATTACCTGTCCCACTATTCTGTGCAACTGGCGACAAAATTGAAATTGATACACGTACTTTAGAATACAAAAATCGCGTTAAATAATTTAAATAACCAATAAAAAAGGGAGCTTTGAGCTCCCTTTTTTATTGTGATTTCAGTTGAAGTGGGATCAAGCCCACACTAGCAATCAATCTTCCAAGGAATGTAAATATTCGTTAATTACCACGGAGACCTCTCCAGCTTAAACAAAATGGTTTTAAGGCTTACTCTTTAATATAGTTCCCCAGCCCTCGATCCAAGCATTGCTGTTGGGATCTACCTTAGGAACTCGGATTTGCTTATCACTGGGCAACCAAAGTTCATTTGCACTGCGAGATCCCTTAGCATGACATTCAGTTTTCTGTTCGCATACATGACCCTTGCAACCAGACTGCCAAGCATCTCCATAAACCTTCTCTATGCTGAAGCCTGAACAAGATTTATTTTCTGAACATTTTTTGATGCACTCACGAATAGAAGATTTAGGCCAAGTTCCATCTGACAATGCAAATTCGTTGGGAATTAATTTCCCAGGTAACCAAAGGTAACTGTCACTTTCTCCATTAGCTTGTTCATTTGCCAAACTTGTAAAAGCATGACCAACTAAGATCAGAAAAATTGCTAGAATTATGGATACTTTACCCATTTTATTTCACCAGTTTGTCTTTGAAAATTTATTATAAAGGAATATGTAATCTATTAGCTCTTAAATAACTTGCGGCTTAAGTAAGTCTTGCTGAGCGGCGTTTTCCGAAGTTGCTAGCCTGTCGCTTGAATTTCAAAGGATCGACTTTAAAACAAGCATCGCCACTCCGAGATGCTTATTGGCGAATCAAGTAATCAAATGCCCCTAGCGAAGCCTTAGCACCTTCTCCCATCGCTATAATGATCTGCTTATAGGGAACTGTGGTCACATCGCCGGCTGCAAAAACACCAGGCATCGAGGTTGCACCATGGGCGTTCACCTCAATCTCACCAAATTTACTTAAAGCAATCTCACCACCCTTAATAAAATCGGTATTTGGCAATAAGCCAATCTGAACAAATACTGCATCCAAATCTATGTGATGCATGTCGCCCGTCATACGGTCTTTGTAATCAAGGCCATTCATCTTGCTACCGTCACCGGTAATTTCATTGGTTTGGGCATTCAAGACTACAGTCACGTTTGACAAGGTCTTTAGCTTTGCTTGCAACACGGCGTCCGCTTTTAATTGGGGATCAAATTGAATCAAGGTTACATGTGCGACGATTCCTGCCAAATCGATCGCTGCTTCAACCCCAGAATTACCTCCACCAACTACTGCGACGGGCTTACCCTTAAATAAGGGACCATCACAATGTGGGCAATAAGCCACGCCTTTACCGCGATATTGGGCTTCCCCTGGCACACCAAGCTCACGCCACCTTGCACCAGTCGCGATAATGACTGCCTTACTTTTTAATATGGCACCACTCTCTAACTCTACTTCGAGCATATCGCCCTGCCTGATGGACTTTGCGCGTTGCAAATTCATGATATCCACATCGTAGGACTTTACATGCTCCTCTAATGCCATCACAAGCTTAGGTCCTTCTGTTTCTTTGACAGAAATGAAGTTCTCAATCGCCATGGTATCCATCACTTGACCGCCAAACCGCTCAGCAACGATGCCAGTGCGTATGCCTTTGCGTGCTGAATAAATTGCTGCAGAAGAACCCGCTGGCCCTCCGCCAATAATGAGTACATCAAAAGCCGCTTTAGCCTCTATTTTTTTGGCTTCCCTTGCCACAGCGCCCTTATCGACTTTCGCTAATATTTCATCTAGCTCCATACGACCAACGCCAAACTCTTCGCCATTTACGAATACTGTTGGCACAGACATTATTTTGCGATCAGTCACTTCTTCTTGGAATACCCCACCATCGATCATTACGTTAGTAATATTGGGATTAATGACTGCCATTAAATTCAATGCCTGAACGACATCTGGGCAATTGTGGCAACTTAACGAAATATAAATCTCGAAATGAAAACTGCCTTCAATCGCCGCAATTTCAGCAATTTTTTCTGCTTCTAACTTCAATGGATGACCACCCACTTGCAGGAGAGCCAATACCAATGATGTAAATTCATGGCCCATTGGAATGCCTGCGAAGCGAATTCCAACGGACGCAGCGTCCGCTTCAAAGCGTTTAATCGCAAATGATGGCGTGCGTTGATTTTGTTCTTCAGTCAAATAAATCTTATCTGACATGGCAGTTAATTCAGTCAGCAAATCCATCATCTCGTTGGATTTAGAGCTGCCATCCACAGATGCGACAATCGCAATAGGATACACAAGCTTATCCATATAAGCTGAGAGTTGAGTTTTGATATTGCTGTCTAATGCCATAATGTTTTCTTTACCTATATAAACTACTTTTAGGTGCGACAAATGCCGCACCTAAAATGACAACGTTACTTATTTGAGAGACTAATTAAATCTTACCTACAAGGTCCAATGAAGGTGTCAATGTTGCATCACCTGGCGTCCATGATGCTGGGCAGGCTTCATTTGGATGTGAAGCCACATATTGAGCAGCCTGTGCTTTACGGAGTAGATCTGCAGCAGAGCGACCAATCCCTAAATCGTTGATCTCAGCCGCTTTAATAATGCCCTCTGGATTAACAATAAAAGTACCGCGCAATGCCAAGCCCTCTTCTTCGATCATCACATCAAAGTTGCGAGTGATGTTGCCTGTTGGATCCCCAAGCATTGGATATTTGATTTTCTTGATGGTGTCAGAAGCGTCAAACCATGCTTTATGAGTGAAGTGTGTATCGGTTGAAACTGCATAAATCTCTAGACCAATTTTTTGGAACTCTGGGTATAAATCAGCAAGGTCGCCAAGTTCCGTTGGACAAACAAAAGTAAAGTCAGCTGGATAAAACACAAATGCTGACCATTTACCTTTTAGGTTAGCTTCTGTAATTTCAACAAACTTACCGTTATGGAAAGCTTGAGCTTTGAAAGGCTTAATCGTGGTATTCACTAATGACATAATATAGCTCCTATCGTTGGTTA
>SESB01000420.1_pt1 | contig 30910 bp, 26 predicted proteins | sample 3171441 | NCBI WGS metagenome assembly SESB01 (sample SAMN06051867, study PRJNA518727) | freshwater metagenome | biome: subpolar coniferous forest; feature: holomictic lake; material: water; isolation source: holomictic Lake 227, 6 m depth | place: Canada: near Kenora, Ontario | collected... | reverse complement strand
TAATTCGGTATTGGCAATCACGAGTTCAGCCGCTCGTTTTGCTTTTTCTGCATTTTGAAACGCCAATTCGGCATTGGCAATATCACGTTCATGTATTGTTGACAGTAGTTGTTCAATAGCAGGCAAGCGCAAAGCAAATGGAACAACCCACAATGCCGCTACAGCAGTAGTAACTGAAATGATTGCCGTGAGTGCTTTTAGATAACCGTCAAGCCAATATAGCGGAATCCAAATTAGAATAATGTGCATTAAATGGGTTGTGCCACACGCGATAATAAATAATGCACAAATGGTAAGAAACCACGCATAAGGTATTTTTCCACGCTTTTTAATAAAGTACAGAATGCTTATTGGTAGAGAATAATAAGACAGTGCTATTAACGCATCCGAGATAATGTTTAACCACAGTAAAACTGGATTCCAGCTTAAACAGACACCATGCGGGATGAAACTGTTAACACCAAAGAAACTAATAAGTGTTTGCATTTAATTTAGTGAACCGATTTAGGACTAATTCGACGCCCATAATAAAACGTAATAAATTTAAAATAAACTAAAATTGAGCAAACTATCCAAAATCAAAGCCATTGCGTTTGAACTAATTTTTCTAAAATTTTAGAAACAAAAACCGCCAAAACGTAAATTTTTTACAACTGAAAATCATGGCTAATGTGATTACGCTATAATTTTCAGGACACATTTTTAAGTGACGTAACTCATTTTAAAATCTAATTTTTAGATACCGTTATCGAATAACATCGTTTTATTTCTTTTCAAATGTCCTTTATCATTAAAGTAACAATTGATTTTTTGAGCGATGAACAATTATGAGCATTTTACTGTCAAACATTAGCAAAAACTTTGGACAATTTGCCGCGTTGTACGACATTGATTTAGAAATTCCAGAAGGTGAATTAGTCGCGCTGTTAGGACCTTCGGGTTGCGGTAAAACCACGCTGTTACGGATTATCGCGGGATTAGAACAAGCCGACAAAGGCAAAATTTTCTTGAATGGTGACGACAAAACCGATTTGCACGTTAGCCAACGCGGCATTGGTTTTGTGTTTCAACATTACGCGCTATTTCGGCACATGACGGTTTTCGATAACGTCGCGTTTGGCATGCGTGTGAAAGATAAAAAAGTACGTCCGAGTGAAGCTGAAATTTCTAAAAAAACTCACGCGCTTTTGGAATTGGTGCAACTTGATTGGTTACACAATCGTTTTCCTGATCAACTTTCGGGTGGTCAACGTCAACGGATTGCCTTGGCTCGGGCGTTAGCCGTTGAACCATCGGTGTTATTGTTGGACGAGCCGTTTGGCGCGTTGGATGCCAGCGTGCGAAAAGATTTGCGCCAATGGTTACGCACTTTGCATCACGAATTAAACGTCACCAGTATTTTCGTGACGCACGACCAAGAAGAAGCGATGGAAGTCGCCAGCCAAGTCGTGGTTTTGAATAAAGGCAGAATCGAGCAACAAGGTTCGCCCGCCGAAATTTATGACCATCCTGCCAATGAATTTGTGTCGAAATTTATTGGGCAAACCAATGAATTTACGCTCGAACATCACACCGTCGATTGGTTTAAGCACATTGGTTTGCCGATTTCACCAAAAAGTAAAATCGCTCACGTTCGTCCGCACGATATTGAAATTACCAAAGCCGCAAACAATGACACGCCCGTGACGCTGAAAGATTGGCAACATTTAGGCGCGTTAATTCGGATTGAATTGACGAAAAATTTACCCAACGGAAAACCAAAATTGGTTTATGTCGAAATGCCGAATGAACAATTTAAACGCTTGCAACTTAATCGCGGCGACAAAGTAGATTTAAAAATTCGTCACGCCCATTGGTTTAATTAACATGAATTTAAGTCAAATCGAACTCTTGCGAATTTTGCAGGAAACGAATTTTAGTTTGTCGCAAGCCGCCGATAAAATGCACATTGTGCAATCGGCAGTCAGTCGGCAATTGCAATTATTTGAAGCCGAAGTCGGTTCGCCGTTATTTGAGCGACGTGGCAAAAAATTGATTGCGATGACTCCGCTCGGTTTGCGAATTATGTTGGAAGTCGATGCGATTAACCAAGCTAAAAATAACATTCAAACGTTAGCGGCAGACTTCCTTGATAGCAATCATGGCGTTTTACATATTGCAACGACACACACGCAAGCGAAGTATTTTTTGCCGAAACCGATTGTGCGTTTTCGGCAAAAATATCCAGGTGTACGAATTTACATGGATGAAGCGTCGCCTGAACAATTGATTAACAAATTACATACGGGCAAAGCCGATATTGCAATTTGCACTGAAAAGGTCGCCGATGATTCTTACTTGGCCGTAAAGCCTTGCTACGAATGGCATCACGCGGGGATTGTGCCAAAAAATCATCCGCTCGCAGAAGGCGATATTTCGCTGGAACGTTTAGCAGCATTTCCAATTTTGACCTACAGTTTTGGTTTTACCGGTCGGTCAAATATCGAAGCGGCGTTTAAAAATTCGGCGAGTGAATTCGATATTATTTTGTCGGCAGCAGATACGGATGTGATTAAAACCTACGTTCGATTGGGTTTAGGCGTGGGAATTATTGCAGGAATGGCTTACGATAAAACGCTTGATGCGGATTTAGTGGCGCGTGATTTATCGCATTTAATCCCGTGTTCTGAAACCAAAATCGCCTATTTGAAAAACAATTATTTGCCGCTTTATGGGCAGCATTTCATTGAAGAATTGGTTTCAGCGGCAACAGAAATTTGCTTTTAACAACCGCCCGTTTTGTTGAAAAACGGGCGTTTTATTTTATTTTCTATCGGCTATCGACTTCGTGTAATTTGTTCATCATATCGACATCGAGCGAATCAATGCTGGTGCGAATGTGTAAAAAGAAAATGCCGAATAAAACAGCGGCAACTAACACGTCAAATGCCACGCCCAATTCAACCACCATTGGCATTCCGTTTGTGGCGACAATCGCCGCGAAAAATAAGCCGTTTTCAATCGACATAAAACCAACAACGTGCGCGACGGCTTGACGGTGTGAAATCATCAGCAACAATCCCAACAAAACCACCGACAAACTCACGGCAATCGCATTCAACATAATCATCGACGACGTGTGAATAATTGGCTGCAAAACGTAATAACTAAACACCATCAAACTCGCGCCGCCCAACATCAACGCCGTATTATTTTTCAACGCTTCTACATCACGCTGCATGTTCATGGTCAACACTTCTTTTCGCAACATCCACGGAATAAAAACCACTTTTAACGCGAACGTCAACACGGCGGAAATGTACAAATGTGGATTATCCAAACTGAATGCCGCCATCGAAGTGGTCAACGTCAGCAACAATCCTTGCACCGCAAACACAAAAATCAGCCGTAATAATCGCCCTTGTCCGAGCATCAAAAACGAAGTCAAACCGACTAATGCCGACATCGACAAAATCGCCTGCGTGTATAAATCTTGAGATTCAATGTTCATCGTGTGGACTCCAAAATGATGTGGCTTAACATTCCTAACAAGCCCAATAAATACGCGAAACCGAGATATTCTTGCACGCGAAATAAACGCATTTTGGCGACAGCGGTTTCAGCGATTCCTAAAAAGACGCACAGTAAAATAAGTTTGCCGCTAATCACCAATAAGCCATAACTTAATGCCGATAAACCAAAATTCTCAGCGATGCCCCACGGAAAAAAGATGTTTGAAATTAACACGCCGTAAAGCATGAATTTCAATTGGCTTGCCCATTCGATTAACGCTAAATGCCGCCCGCTGTATTCTAAAATCATCGCTTCATGAATCATGGTTAATTCTAAATGCGTGGTCGGATTATCAACGGGAATGCGCCCGGTTTCTGCCACGGCGACCAATAACAACGCGAATAACGCAAACACAAATGACGGACGCAAAACCACGCCTTCATTTAAAACGTGTTCGATTGCGCCCGACAAATTGGTTGTTGAAGCGGTCATCGTGATGGTAAAAACAGCCATCAACATTGCAGGTTCGGCGAGTGACGAAATCGTCATTTCGCGCGATGAACCCATGCCGCCAAACGCGGTGCCAATATCCAATCCCGCCAACGCTAAAAAGAATCGGGCAAAAGCGAAAAATCCCACCAACACAATTACGTCGGCTTCGGCGGAAGTTGGCAAATCGACGGCGATAAACGGCACCACCGAAGCCGCTAAAATCATGGCGGTGAAAACAATGTAGGGCGTGGCACAAAATAACCACGACGCATCTTCAGAAATCACGGGTTGTTTGCGGGTTAATTTGAGCAAATCCCGATACGGTTGCAACAACGACGGAGCGCGTCGATTTTGTAATCGGCATTTGCAGAATTTCATGAAACCCGCCAACAACGGCGCAAGCGCGACAAATAACGCGGTTTGTAAAATAGCGATTAACCAGCTCATAAACTCACCACCCATAAAAGAAGAATTAACGTTGCTAACGAATAACCGAGATACGTCCGAATGTTGCCGGTTTGAATGCGCCCAACTTGTTTGGCGACACGATTCACGCCGCGTTCAATCGGCTGATAAACGCGAACCCAGCTGTGGTCTTGAATGTGCAGCGTATAACGAACTTCGCCGACGTTGAGTTTCGTATCGTCACGCATGGTTTTTTCGACTTTTTCATCAATCAAAAATGCGGGGGCAAAAATGCGCCGCAACGGCATGGTGAATGCGCTGGAGGTGTATTGCATTCTGGGCGTTAAGCCACCAAAACCACAATCCCAGGTCGGCGCAATTCGCATGGTGGTTTCCGAATTTCTAGTCAATAACCAAAAACTCACCCCCGCCGCCACCAACGCACCGATTAAAATCAATGGTGCGGTGTACGATGCTTGTTCCGGTGAAACAGGCGCGATCGATAAAAATGACAATACGTCTTTTGTAGGTTGCGTTGAGCCGAGTAATTGTTCGGTCACGTTGTCGATTAAATGCAAAATCGAACTGGGGAAAATTCCGAATAAAAAACATAAAAATGCCAACATCGCAGGTGCGGCGAGCATGCCTTTATCTTGAATTTCTTTGGCTTTTTCGGCATGACGCGAACGTGGAACGCCCAAAAAAATCAAACCAAAAACTTTTACAAAACACGCTGCGGCGAGTGCGGCGGTCAATGCCAACGCTGCCGCAGAAACAGGAATTAGACTGCGTAACACGGCGTTATCTAACACATCAACTTGCAACGCCGTTTGAAATGCCAGCCATTCCGACACAAAACCATTGAACAAGGGCAACGATGAAATACTCATGCAGCCGATTAAAAAAATCATGCTTGTTTTCGGCATTCTTTTGATTAAGCCGCCCAACATATCAATGTTCAATTCGTGCGTTTGATGGTGAATCATGCCCGCGCCCAAAAAGAGTAAATTTTTAAATAGCGCGTGATTGAAAGCGTGAAACAAGGCGGCGAGTAAGGCTAAAGCCGCTAATTCGTTCTGATGATTGGCGAGAAAAATCATACTCAAACCTAGCACCATGACGATAATGCCGATATTTTCAACCGAACTGTAAGCCAATAAACGTTTCAAATTTTGTTGCATCATGGCGTATAAAATCCCGCTCAACGCTGAAACTGTGCCGACAATCAACAACACCACGCCCCATTGCCAATGCACTTCGGGCAATAAATCGAAACAAAACCGAATCAGCCCGTACAACGCGACTTTCAACATTACGCCACTCATTAACGCTGAAATGTGCGACGGCGCGACAGGATGTGCTTCCGGCAACCAAACGTGAATCGGCACTAAACCCGCTTTCATGCCAAAACCCATCAACGCCAACACAAACGCAATGCTCATCCACGTCGTTGGAATCGTCGAAGCGCGTAACGCATCGAAGGTAAAACCGTCGGCAAAACTCGCCACCACGCCGAATGCCAAAATAATCAGCAACGCGCCGACTTCTGCCATTAACAAATACAAAAAGGCGGCGCGACGATTGGCAGGATTTTCATGTTGAAAGGCAACCAGAAAATAACTCGCGACGGACATCAATTCCCACGCAATCATGAACATAAAGGCATCGTCAGCCAGCAACACCAGCATCATGCCTGCGACAAATAAACCCGTGAACAAACTCAACACCGCAAAACCTTGAGCGTCTTTTTGTTCGTGGTGCGTGTAATGGGGCGCGTAAAGACTGACCGCAAACACCGCAATGCCAATAATCAGAAAAAAGAACGCCGACAAACTATCGAAATGAACGTGCCACGGCAGCCACGGTAAACCTAAATTGAGCGTATCGAGGCGAATTTCCGGATAAATCAATTCGCCCAACCCAGCGAAAATCGCCATCAAACCCGATGCGCCTAACAACCAAAACACCAATTTTTTTTGCACGTTTGGAAATTGCAAATGTGCGATTGCCACGCCACCCGACGCGAAACTCAATAAAACCGCGCTGTAAGCTAAAAATAAAATCATTGGTTTCCCCAATTGATTATGAAATTACGATTTAATCCGACGTGCCGCCAACGGATGATCTGAAAACGATTCGTGTGCATCTAAACCTTGAAATTCACAATGTCCACCTTGTGCTTCGTAGTCATGTTGAAATTCGTGGAAAAATTCCATCACCGTGTGATCGATTAACGTCACTGCGCTTTTGTCAAAAATCAGCGTTTTTCCGTGTTCAATTTGCGCCAACGCTTCTTTTAACGCCATGAAATTTGAGAAAACTGCCGCGCCTTGAATATGAACTAAAATTGAACCGTCCGCTTGAACTTTTTGAGTGAAATGGATTTTGAATAAATTGTTAAGTTTCGCACCGTGCATTAAATGAATCGCAAGTTTGACCAAAATTCCAATGGCAACACCAATCAATAAATCGGTCGCAATCACGCTGATAATCGTTGCCACAAAAATAAACAATTGTTCTTTTCCGATGCCCATAACGTGAGCAAATTCACGCGGTGAAGCTAATCTAAAACCCGTGAAAACCAATAACGACGCAAGTGCCGCTAACGGAATGCTATGAATTAAATGCGGGAAGAAAACCACGAATACTAATAAAAATGTGCCGTGAAAAAAGTTCGCCCATTGGGTTTTTGCACCATTGTTCACGTTCGCTGAACTCCGCACGATTTCTGCAATCATCGGCAAACCACCGATTGAACCGGCGATTAAATTGCCCACGCCGACAGCGGTTAAATCTTTGTTCAAATTGGAATGACGTTTGTACGGGTCTAATTTATCCACCGCCATCGCGCTCAACAAACTTTCTAAACTGCCTACCAAGGCAATCGCCACAACGGCTTCCCAAAATTCCAAGGTGAAAAATTTACCAAAATCAGGGAAGTAAAAACCCGACATAAAATTTTCAGAAATAGCGACTAAAAATTTAGGCCCGACTTCTAACGAATCGGTGTGTGTATGTGTGTAGTTACCGTCAGGTAATAAAAGGTAAATATGTTGATGTTCCAATTCAAAATAATGCCCCAAGCTCATGCCAACTAAAACCACAATCAGCGGCGCAGGAATCATTTTCAAAACGCCATCTTTTAACAACGACCAAATAACCAAAATCGCCAGCCCTGTAAAACCAATAATCGCAATTTCTAAATTTAAATTGGCAAAACTTTCGGGGATTTGCGCGATGGTAGAAATGAGACTGCCTTTTTCAGGCGTGACACCCAACATGACGTGAATTTGTTTCGCCATGATGATAATGCCAATCGCGGCAAGCATTCCGTGAACGACGGATGCAGGGAAAAAAGAGCTTAATCGCCCCGCTTTGAATACGCCCATGAAAATTTGAATGACACTCGCCACGACGATTGCTGCGAGCGCATAACGATAACCTAACATCGCATCGCCTTCGCCCAAACTTTGCACGGCATCATAAACGACAACGATTAAACCAGCGGCGGGACCGTTAATGGTGATGAAAGAACCGTTACCGCGAGAAACGACCATGCCGCCAATAATCGCCGTAATAATTCCCGCAGAAGGTGGAAAACCGGAAGCCATTGAAATACCTAAACACAATGGCAGGGCGATTAAAAAGACTAAAAAACCAGAAAGTAAATCGTTGCGCCAATGCGCTTTTAAACCGGCTAAACCAGTCGCTGGCAAAGATGCTGTGGTGGCATCATTCATAAAAACCTCGTTGCACTTACAAAAAAATAAAAAGTTATTTTGAGTATTGCGATTAACGTGCCAAGCGTTTCAATTGGCGATAATGCCTTGAACGATAGCGGTTTTTAAAAACGATGCGGTGATTTTGAAGTGGGTAAAAACGGGGGAATAAAACCGGCGTGGTTGTTTTGCACCAATTATATTTCAAAATGGTGGGCGATATTGTGCATCGTGCAAATCAATGCGACACCGGCACCAATTAACACAATTTGTTGCAGTGACGTTTTCATATCCGTTTTTTTATGCAAAGACGGAATCAAATCGGCGACGGCAATATAAATAAAACTCGACGCGGCTAACGCCAGAAAATACGGTAATTTATCGTGCAGCGAATCCAAACTAAAATACGCCAACACGCCACCAATGACCGTCGTTAAACTCGCCAATACGTTATAAAAAAGAGCTTTGCGCTGTGAATAACCGCTTTGCAGCAAAATCGCAAAATCGCCGACTTCTTGCGGAATTTCGTGCGTCGCCACCGCTAAACTCGTGACAATGCCCAACTGAACATCCATCAAAAATGCCGCGCCAATCAACACGCCATCGACAAAATTGTGAATGCTGTCACCCAAAATAATAAATGCGCCCGCCGTTTTTGCGCTGTGTCCATGCGAATGCCCGTGATTGTGCGCGTGTTCAGGATGCTGATGTTCATTATCGCCGTGCGCTTCACATTCGCCAGAGTGACAATGTCGCCAAATCAACAATTTTTCCAACACGAAAAATCCTAAAATGCCCGCTAAAATGGTGCCGGATAACGTTTGAATTTGTTCGGGTTTGGCGTGTTCAAATGCTTCGGGAATCAAGCCCCAAAATGCCACCGCGAGTAACGCGCCAATCGCAAAACTGATGCCGTGCGGTAAGACTTTGCGACGGTGTTTTTCGGGTAAAAGTAAGAAAATTCCTGCGGCTAACACGCTCAACACGCCGCCGACTGCGGTAAAAATAATAATCAGGAGTAGCAAAGGTAAAGAAGTCATTGAACCTGTGGATATTGAGATAAATTAAGAGCTTCGCCAAATCAACGTTGCCATGCGTCCGGTTTGATTTTCGCGGCGATAAGAATAAAAACGTTCTGTGTCGGTCATGGTGCAAAATTCGCCGCCGAAAACGTGCGTAATTCCTAAACTCGCCAATTCGATTCGCGCCAACTGATAAATATCCGCCAACCAATTTGAGCCATTTTTTTTGAATGCCGTGGCGTAATCTGCCGATTTTTTTAAAAACGCATCGCGCACTTCGTCACCGACTTCAAAACAGTCCACGCCAATTGCCGCACCGAACCACACGATTAAATCGGTGTTTTTTAATGCGGCAACGGTATTCGTAATAATGCCGTTTTCTAAACCGCGCCACCCCGCATGAATCGCGGCAATTTGTGCGCCGTCCGTTGAACACATTAAAATCGGCAAACAATCCGCCGTCATCACCGCACAAACCACGTTTTTTTGATGGCTAAAACTCGCATCCGCTTTGGGCAAAATCAATTCTGCCGACGCTTCGACAATGATATTGCTGTGAATTTGTTCAAGCCAAAAGGGTTCAACGGGTAAATTCAATGTTGTTTTGAGCAAACGACGATTTTCTAAAACAGATTCTAAATCGTCGCCAACGTGCGTCGCTAAATTGAAATTATCAAAACAATTATCTTCTCCCCCCTTCGAAGGGGGGCGGGGGGGATGTGCTTGACTGCGCGTCGTCATAACCGCATGAACATTCGCCGGTGCGTTCCAATTTGGAAAAACAAAGTTAGCGTTCTTCGACATCATTTTGCGTCAACGCCGCTAATAAATTTACCATATCTTGCGGCAACGGCTGTTCCCATTCCATGTATTCGCCGGTGGTCGGATGCACCAAACCTAATTTTGCGGCGTGCAACGCTTGACGTTTAAAACTGCGTAAAACTCCTTCCAGTTGTTCGCTGCAATTCGCCGGCATTTGAAAACGACCGCTATAAAGTGGATCGCCGAGCAACGAAAAGCGAATGTGCGCCATGTGAACGCGGATTTGATGCGTGCGTCCGGTTTCGAGTTTCACTTGAATATGCGTGTGGCGTTTAAAACGATGAATGACGCGATAATGCGTCACCGCTTCTTTACCATTATCGCGCACGGCGTAACGCAATCGGTCGGTCGGATGTCGTCCAATCGGTTCATCAACCGTGCCGCCAGCAATCATACGATTGTGCGTAATCGCTTGATATTCGCGGTGAATCGTTCGTGCTTGCAATTGTTCCGTTAAATTATGGTGCGCTTGTAACGTTTTTGCGACCATCAATAAACCGCTGGTGTCTTTGTCGATACGATGCACGATTCCGGCGCGGGGCAAGGTTTCCAACTGTGGCGAGTGATGCAACAACGCATTTAATAATGTGCCATTCCAATTCCCAATCGCGGGATGAACCACTAATCCAGCGGGTTTATTCAAAATCAAAAAATCGTCATCTTCAAACACAATATCTAACGGGATATTTTCCGGCGCAGCGATAATGACGACTTCGGCTTCCGCGTCCAACGTAATCAATTCGCCGCCTTCTAATTTGTCGCGCGTTTTTAAACTGTCGCCATTGACGGTGACCCGTCCGGCTTTTACCCACGTTTGTAATTTGCTGCGCGAATACTCGCTAAAAAGTTCCGCCAATGCCGCATCTAAACGCATTCCAGCCATGTCTAAAGGGACTTCTGTTGTTAATACTGTCATACACACCATTTCTAATCACTTGTTGTTTAAGTTATACTCGCGCCAACACTCATGCCGATTATCCAGCTTTTCACCGCTGTTGATTGGCGCAAAATCATTTTTAAATTTACTACTTTATGCACACCATTCTAATTAAATTTTTCACTGTTTGTTGCTTAATTCTTTCTTTATCGGTTTTATCGGGTTGTGAAACGCTGAAAAGTTTAGCGGGTGACGATTCTTCTGACAAAGAAGATTACACCGGTTGGAGCGCGGAAAAGTTCCGAACCGAAGCTAAAACGGCTGTTGAAGCCAGTAGTTTTGACAAAGCGATTAAGTTTTACGAAGCACTTGAAGCGCGTTATCCGTTTGATAATGCCGCACCGCAAACGCAACTCGATAGCGCGTATGCGTATTATAAAAATAACGATGCCGAAGCCGCGTTAGCGGCTGCTGATCGATTTATCAAAACCTATCCGCGTGATGCTCACATCGATTATGCGTATTATTTGAAAGGGTTGGTGAATTACAATCGCGGCATTACTTTTGTCGATCGTTTTTTGCCAACGGATACCTCGCAACGTGACCAAGTTTACGCAAATGACGCGCTGGAAAATTTCGCTGAATTATTGCGCCGTTATCCAAAAAGTCATTACGTCGCCGACGCGCAACAACGCACTGTGGCGTTGAAAAATAATTTAGCGATGCACGAAATTAACATTGCGCGTTATTACATCAAGCGTGGCGCGTACATTGCGGCGGTGAATCGTGCCAAAACAGTGATTGAAAAATATCCGCGCACGATGGCGACCCCGTTTGCGCTGGAAGTTTTACAAGAAGCGTACACGCAACTCAATATGACTGATTTAGCGCACGATGCCAAACGCATTTACGATCAAAATTATCCGAATGGTGCGCCCGTTTCTGAAAATGAAAATGCCACTTTTTCGCATCGACTTTGGGATTTTGTCGGTTTGGATAAATAGCGCAATCAAGGTTGTTGGCTGTATTGATATTTAAATTTTCGTTTCAATAAACTGGCGGGATCGTCCGGAATTCGTTTTAACCACTGTTCATTAGCTTGCTGTTGTTCAGTGGTTAATTTTTCCGCTTCAATTTGCTGTTTTGCATCATTTTTAGGCGGCGATTTCGATTCATTTTGTTTTTCAGCGGCACTTTCGGATTTCGCTTTTTCTTCTTTTACATCTTCTTTTTTAGTGTCTTGATTGTCGCCCGCTTTGTGTTCTTCTTTTTGCTCGGGTTTGGAATCGGATTCTTTTTCATCGCCCGATTTTTGTTTTTCAGAGCCTTTGTCCGATTTTTCTTTTTGTTGCGGCTCGGATTGTTGCGAATCTTTCGGTTTATTTTTTTCGTCTTGTTTCTGCCGTTTTTCTAACGCTTTTTCGACAATTTCCTTGTTAAATTTTGCATCTGCGTTGTCAGGATTTTCTTTCACCGCTTGTTCATAAGCCGCTAAGGCTTCTTTTAATTGTCCTTTTTTTGCTAGCGCGTTGCCTTGATTATAGGCATTTCCCAAACTTTGAAATTGCGCGGCGGCGTTGTCAAAATCAGCAGCTTTGTATTTCGCGGCGGCTTTCCATTCGGGATTTTGAAATTTATCGGCGGCTTGTGAAAACTGCTGTTGTTGATAGTCGCGCTGCGCTTGTTGATCAGGTGTTCGCCATAAATTTTGCCATTCCAGCGCATAACTATTTTTAGGCAGCGGCAATAAAAATAGAATCGCCAAACATATTACGCCTTTCCGAAATTGCCACGCCGCCCACGGTAAAACTAGCAAAATCAACCACGCGCCGTTATCTTCCCATTGGTCGAGAAACAAAGTTGTTTTATCGTCGGGCATTTGCGCTAAAGGCGTGTCAAAGGTTCGCAACAAACTTTTTATATCGCTATCGTCCGCTGTCAAAATTTGAAATCGCCCATTTCCTGCTGCCGCGAGTTCGCTTAATTCGGCGGTTTGTAATTTTGGCACCAAAATTTGTCCAGTTTCGTCTTTAGCAAATCCGCCTTCCGGTAACGCCACTGGCGCACCTTCGGTTGTTCCTACACCTAAAACCGACAAACGATACGCGCCTAATTTTTTCGCAAACGGCACAGCTTGCGCTGATTCTGCGCTGTCGGTCATTAACAAAATGTGTCCTTGCGGCAAACCCGCTTGTTTCAATAATTCGACCGATTTTTCTAAACCAGCGACAGGATTATTCCCCGCGCTCGGCATGATGTCGGTGGTCAAGGCTTCCAATTGGCTGTGAATGGTTTCGGTGTCGGTGGTCAATGGCGTGACTGTAAACGCTGCGCCCGAATAAACGAGTAACGCCGTTTGTCCGTCTTTGCGTTGCGCGAGTAAATCAGCAATTTTGTAACGCGCTCGCACCAAACGGCTCGGTTTTACGTCTTCGGCGTTCATGGATTCGGATAAATTTAATGCTATGACTAGCGCGGAATTGTTACGAAAAGCAGGCGCGGGTAAACGTTGCCACGTCGGGGCAGCGAGTGCGAAAATCGCAACAAACGCCACGAAACTTCCCAACCACAAGGCAAAATGTGAATGTTTTCCATCGCTTTTTTCGAGTAAATATGGCAACAATTCGCGGTCACAAATTTTCGACCAATGCGCGGTTGAATTGGAATGTTGACGATAATTTTTTATCGCTAAATAAAGCAACGGAATCAAAGCCAAAAACGCATACGGTCTTAAAAAATGAAAATTCGTTAGAATTTCTGTCATTTTGATTTTCTCCAACTCAATAATTTAACCATTAAAAATAAAAAAAGGGCGTGATAAAAATCACGCCCTGAAAATAGTTGCACAAATTACAAAACAAAATCGTCAGCAACCAAAATTTTCACACCGTTTAATTGAATTGAAAACTCCGCTTTATTATCAGCGTCGGTGCTGCCATAAAGAATGTGTGTTGCCGCATCAAAACGTAATTCGCCTGTGGCATCGGTTTTACTAAAGGCTTTTGCGCCAATAAACGAAAAATCGTGCATTGCAGGTTCGGTAAGCATCAGCGATACATCAATTTTATCGCCGTCGCTGTGTTTAAAATCGGTAATAATATCGCGCGTTTTCGCCGTTAATCCCGATTCTTCTGCGTTGTAAAATGTGAACGTATCCGCGCCCAATCCGCCCGTCATTTTATCTACGCCCATGTTTCCGACAATCCAATCATCGCCCATTGAACCCGAAATAGTGTCATTTTCATCCGTGCCTCTCAATCCCCATGTTTGTTTCAAAGAATTAACAGAGAATGGCGTTGCAAATTGTGTTGAGTTCGCAAAATCAACGGCGATATTTAACGAAACCGATTTTAAAGCAGGATTGATTGCAGACAAATCGACATGATTGAAATAGTCGCGCGTGGTTGTGGGAGGTGCAAAACTGGCTGGAAGTGGTTCGTGTGTGGCTACATATTTTGCGAGTTGTTCTGCATTTGCTTCTTGCATCCAATAACTTGATATTGAGTTCACATCCGCAACATTGACTAATTGCCCATTGTCATCAAAAGACATTTTTAATGGGTTCGCTGTGATTTCACCTTCTTCTAAAACAACCGATGACAAATAACTTATTGATGGAGGTGTTGATTCTTCGCCTTGATAAATCGATTCTTCTATTGGAAAAAAATTAACTAAATCCATCGGCGATAATGGTGCTGCAAAAGTTCTAAGATTTACATTCGTCGTAGCGGAAGATAAATCAATTGCAGATAATGCCGATAAATCAAGGGGTGGAAATAAATCAACGGTTAAAGCGTGTTTAACTGTGTCGATATTTCTGCCATCAACAAACACATACGCATTCCATTCATTCGCCACGGCGGTTTTCGCAAAATACGTTGAAAAAACGTGTTCATTGCCTTGTGTATCGGCAATGTTCATTGAAACAACACTTTTGTATGTTTCAGGATTTGGCACATACGGCGAGGCATCATCGGTGTGTTTCAAAAACGAAAACGCTTTGGTGATAGGTTTATCGGTGCCGTTTAAATTCAACGTCATTTCGACGTTGGTTATTGCATCGGGTGCTATGATTTTAGGGGTGTTGTTCATGGGTTGAACTGCGGCAATCATTGCGGCATTCGGTGCAATTGCTTTTTTTAGAAGAGTCACGTTTTGTCCTTTAGTTAATGAGAATTTTGCTGCATTTCGTGCCAGACCTTTGGCGCGTTAGACCGCTGAATCAAATCACGCACAAATAATGCCATTCAACTAAAATTCCGTTTCCAGCTCAACAAACCCGCTAACACCAACGTCATCGCTAACGGAATAAAATACAATTCACGTTTTGGGCGAAAATACTGTTTTTCTTTTTCGACAGGTTCGAGTTCGTCGAGGCGCAAATAAATGTTGTTTAATTCATCTAAACTTTTGGCGCGATAGTAATAACCGCCCGTGCTTTCAGCGATTTTGATTAACGTTCCTTCGTCAATATCAGCGGAAGGATTCACTTTTCGATAACCAAAAAATCCGCCCACCAACATTTCGTCCGCGCCAATACCAATCGTGTAAATTTTCAAATGATTGGCGGCGGCAAGTTCAGCGGCTTTTAACGGTGACACCTCGCCAGCGGTATTTGCGCCATCGGTCAGTAAAATTAACACGCGACTATTTTGTGATTCATTTCGCAACCGTTTTACCGCCAGCCCAATCGCATCGCCAATTGCGGTATTATCGCCCGCCAACCCAATCGCCGATTCATTCAACAATGTCGCCACCGTTTTTCGGTCAAATGTCAGCGGTGTTTGCAAATACGCTTGCGTGCCAAACAAAATCAGCCCCAATCTGTCACCCACGCGCCGATTGATAAATTCGGTGGCAATCGCTTTAATTGCGGTCAAACGGTCAACGGCTTGTTTATTTAAAATGAAATCTTGCTCTTGCATACTCGCTGACAAATCGACCGCCAACATTAAATCGCGTCCGCTCATTGCTTGTTCAATCGGTTCGCCCAACCATTGCGGACGCGCCGATGCAAAAACTAAAAGTGTCCACGCTAACGCCGCTAAATAGAGGCGCGTGCGGTTTGGTGAATGAATTTTAATGATTTCATTTTGGGCAAAATCGCCTAAAAAAGGCACGCGCAACGCACTTTGATTTGCGTTTAATTTAGCGGGTGCCAGCCAATAAATCAGCAACGGAAAAGGTAAGGCGACCAGTAACCACGGGGTGAATAATTGAATCATGCAATTTTTTTAGGTCGTGAACGAGTGGAATGTTGAGCATTGAGCCACGTTTGCGCCAACTGAAATAACGCGGGCAAATCCACGTTATTGGGCAATTCTTTTTGATAAGGCGCGTCTGCCAAACACCGCCCAACGCCATTTTTAAATTCTGCATTTTTGAGTGAACTATCCAGATAATCCAACCAAGCGCGACCCGTCAAACCACCAATCTCTGAATTCGGCGAATGGCTGACGGCGACGCGGCGCAACAATATCGACAATTCGCGGACTTTTTCCAGCTCGTTTAATGAATCATTCTGTTGTAATTGTTTCAATACTTTTCGAGCGACTTTAATCGCCGTTTTTTGGCGTAACCGTTGGATTAACGCAATCAAAAAATAAGTGCTAATCGGAATCAAAATAGCGACAAACCACCAGCCAATTGCGGGCGGAAACCAGCTGATTGTTTCGGGCAAATGAATGTCGCGCAGGGGTAAATCTTGAATTGGTGGCATGGCGAAGGCGTTAAGTTTTTAAGCAAGCTAACACATCGGCTTGCGTGTTAACGGGAATAAAAACCATCCCGCGTTGTTTGGCGAATTGCTGTAAATGCGCCTGTTTGTCTAAAAAATGCTGTTGGTAATCAAACGAGTTTTGTACGCTCGCCTGAAGAATGACATCGTGACCCGTTTGCGTGAAACGATATTGTCCCGACGTGGGCAAATTTTGTTCTAAATTATCATGAATAAACAATAAAACCACGTCGCAATGTTGCGCGAGTTTGGCGAGTTGCGTTTCGGCGTGCGGCGTTAAACCACGAAAATCACTAATCAGATAAACCAAACTGCTCGGTTTAACATGATGCAACAAACGATTTAAAACGAGTTCCAGCGTATCGCAAGGCAAATCGCCACTTTTTAAAATAGGCGGATTTACCAACGCATTCAAAAAATGCAGCACCGATTGTTTACCATTTTGCGGTTTTAATTCGTGGCAATGCGCGTCGAAAAACAATTGTCCGCCGATTCTATCGCCGTGATGATGCGCCGTCCACGCCAATAACGCCGCCAATTTTGCTGCCATCACGGATTTAAAAACGCCGCGCGTCGCAAAGTACATGGTGGCACGTTGATCGACTGAAATAAAAACCGGACGTTCACGTTCTTCACGGAAAATTTTAGTGTGTGTTTTGCCGGTTCGAGCGGTGACGCGCCAATCAATGCTGCGAATATCGTCGCCCGCTTGATACAAACGAGTTTCATCGAATTCCATGCCGCGCCCTTTGAAACGCGAAATGTAACCACCGGATTGTTTGGCGCGAATTTTACTGTGATTAAACGTTAAACCAGCGGCGGGTCGGGCTAAATCGACTAGCATTTTTAGCGAAACGGCAGTGCGTTCAGAAAATGGAGATTGTTGAGTCATAGAATGAGGTTAGAAATTTCCGTCTTTTCAGACGGAAAAAAGGTCAAATACACGTCTGAAAATACCGCTACAAATTCAAATCGGACAAACTGGCGTAATCATCGGGACGCGGCGTTTTGAATTCCCAATGAAACAAGCGTTCATTTTCTGAAATCGCCAAATCGTTGATGCTCGCGTGACGTTTTTGCATCAAACCTTGCGCGTTAAATTCCCAATTTTCGTTGCCGAACGAACGAAACCATTGCCGGTTTGCATCGCGCCATTCGTATGCAAACCTCACCGCGATTCGATTGCCGTGAAATGCCCACAATTCTTTGATTAAACGATAATCCCATTCACGCGCCCATTTGCGGTGCAAAAATGCGGTGATTTCGTCGCGTCCTTGCAAAAATTCGGCACGATTTCGCCACACGCTGTCCGCGCTGTAAGCCAACGCAATTTTTTCAGGCACTTGTAAATTCCACGCATTTTCAGCCGCGCGAACTTTTTGAGCGGCGGTTTCAGCGGTGAACGGCGGAAAGGGCGGTCTGGATTCTTCCGAAGCATTCATAATTGATACCCGTTCATGTGTTAAATTTTGTGATCGTAAATCATCATAAAAACAAATCAAATTACGACCTGCTTCTTTTGCTTGATACATCGCTATATCAGCGCACTTCAGAATGTCATCCTCACTAACTTCATGATTGACAAACAAGTTGACACCAATACTGACAGTACAACAATATTCGACAGTTACTTCTGATTGAAGCGTTAACGAATACGATTTTGCCAATGCAGCACGAATTTTCTCGGCAATAGTAGATGCCAGTATTTTAGAGTCCTTTTTGTCCTGCCTCAGCCCACAAAGTAGAATCACGAACTCATCCCCACCAAAACGTGCCACCGTATCGACTTCCCGAACACAATTGGTTAGTCTACTGGCTACTTCTACCAGCAACAAATCGCCCGCTTTGTGTCCGTAGTTATCGTTGATTGATTTGAAGTTATCCAAATCAAGAAACATAACGGCACCGTATAAACCGCTACGCTTACTCGCACAAATAGATTGATTTAATCTGTCACTCAGCAGACGACGATTCGGTAGATTGGTAAGCGTATCGTAGAAAGCCAGCTGATGTAATTGGTGTTCAATTTTTTTACGCTCGGTAATATCACGTTGCACCGATACCCAATGCGTGTACCAGCCCTTCTCATTTGCGATAGGAACAAGTTCAAATTCGTTCCAATAAACAGAGCTATCTTTGCAATAATTTAGTATTTCCACACGAATTGATTGCCATGCTTCGAGCGCAGCACGCACCTTGTCTAACGTCGCCCGATCTGTTTTTGGGCCTTGGAGAATACGAGGCGATTGCCCAATAATCTCTTCTGGCGTGTATCCATTGCGTTCGTAAAAAACTTTATTTGCCCAAATAATTTTTGGCCCAGGTTTATCAATTGTTTCAGCCTCTGTAATCACAATGGCATCACTCAATCGATCAATACAAATTTCAAGTAACTTGGGTAAATCTGTAATTGGTGGAAGCATGTAATATATTTTCCTTGAACTCTTATTCTACCTCAACTTTATCCCGTTTTACGCTTGTCATAGCATCAGTCATTACTCTTATTTTTTGTATTTTGCCAAAACGCTTTTTGCTAACGCGATTAACATTTCGCGTTTCACAAATGCGCCGTAACCCGCCACGCCTAAGAACATGCCATATAACAATTTACCCAAAACAGAATCGTCATTCCCTTCCGCGAGTTCCGCAGCGGCTTTGGCTTTTGCAACGTCTTCCATTTTTGGCGCAATCGTTTGAACGGCAACTCTGGCAGGCGTAACTTCAGCCGTTAAATCGGGTAAACCTAAGCTGCGCCATTCGTCATAATCTTGCCAAATTGGATAACCGCCTTTTTTCCAATATTCTTTGGTGAAATACGGCGCAAGGCTCATGCCGTGTGACATTGGAATGCCTTTGTCATCGATAAATCCGTCATAAACTACCAAACTAATGTCGCCGCCTTCGCCAATACCGTTTGTGGTGAATGATTTTTCAACGTGGTCGTGGAACATCCAAATCCCTTGCCCAAAACTGTTCAAACCATCATCTTTGCCGTTCAATTCTAAATCCAAACGTTGCGCCGGAACCATGCCGTGAACGTCGCGTTGAATATACGAACCCGGGCCATTATCCACGCCATCGTAATGGGTCACAGTGGGTTTATGTCCATGAATGTGAACCGCTAACGATTCGGTGTGACCATTCAAAATACGCAATTTCACTTTTTCGTCTTCTTTCATGTGAATCAACGATTCACGCAACGTGTACGGAAAGGAACGCCCGTTCAACATGAAATAATCGTCGGTCGCATCGGTGGTGTCGTATTCCATATTCATGTGTTTGGCGATTAAACGCGGGTCATTCGCCGAACGCGCCACAACTTCATGCAATTCTTTATCCACTGATTGATAATGCAAATCGTATTCGCGTGTATATTTTTCCAACACCGCCACCGAAGGATGACGCACCTGCCCTGCTCCGACATTTAACACTTGCGGAAAATTGTTCGGACGATTTTCTTCGACAATGAACATGCCTTGCAAACCCATCGGAATATGCGTGTGCGGCTGAACGTGGCAGTGATAATACATCGTGCCAGGTTGGCGCGGTTTAATCACATACGTTTTGCTTTCGCCGGGCATCGTGTCCATGTTGCTAGTTTGTCCCACGCCATCATTGCCGTGATCCATACTATCCATAAACGGATGATCCACGCCGTGTAAATGAATCGAATGCGGCAAATAATGCGTGTTTTCCAACACAATCCACACCACGTCGTCTTGTTCCACGCGAATCGTCGGTGACGGCACACGCAACAACGGATTCGCAATCGATTCATACAAATTCAACGTAGACATATCGCGCGTTTTTGGCGCGTAAACCCAAAACGTCGGCTGCAAACCAGGCGCAATATCAAATGTGGTAATTGGGTCTTTCACATCCGGTGAATGTCCGTTGAGTTCCACCACTTCCAGTTTGATGATGATTTTATCGGGATCGCCATCGCCATCCATATCGTCAGTCATGGTAATCGCATCGGCGGCAAGTTGCGTATTCATCAACGTGTCCATCGAAATACCGTTGGTGCCTTTCACAAATGCGGCAATATCGTACGGATTATCGGGCGTACACAGTTTCGAGGCTTGGATTTTCACGCCATCAATAACTTGCTCTTTGCGCCATTCCGGATCAATAAAATCTGAGCAAACTTCTTCCACTTTGCCCATTGGCACTTTGGCAGAAGGTGGTAAATCGGTAGCGGCATAACTTAACGTTGCCGTCAGCAAAAGCGAACTGCTACTCAACAAAGTGAAAATAATTTTACGCATGAAAATGACCTCGAAACAATGACACGACAAAAGAAATTAGTAGAACATTTTAACCGAAATAGTTTAAGAATTCATTTTGTTGCACGCGGTAAATAGAATGCGACGATAAATGACGACATCAACAGCAATCCGCCTAAACTCAACATGGCGAGAATTGGGCTGATTTGTTGTGCAGCGGCAAAACTGTAACTGCCCACCGCCAGCAACATCGCGACATTTTGAAAAAAACCTTGTAACGCAATCGCTCGACCGCTGCCGATGGTTTGCTGACCCAATTCTTGCAGCGCGGCATTGATTGGCACAATAAACATGCCGCCCATCGTGCCAATCAATAATAATGCCGTTCGTGCTGCCCAAGTTGTTTCGGTAAAACTCAACGCCATTATCAACAACGCCATACCGTAAGCGGCAAATCTCGCGCGGCGCAAATGTTCCAGAGGAATTAAAAACGGCACAATCGCCGAACCGATAATAATGCCCACGGCTAAAAATAACGTCAGTTGAGCAATTTCTGTCGCGCTGTGTAAATCTAAAACCAACGGCGACCACGCAACCAAAATCACACGCAACGTGGCGGCACTTGCCCAAAATAACGAACCGCCTAAAATAACAAATCGGGCGCGAGGCGTGGTGAAAAATTGGCGAATTTGTTCGGCAAAATTTCGTAACGCGGAAATTTCCCGCGTTCCCATTTTTTGAATGGGCGCGGTGCGGATTTTCTTTAACGGCAACAAACTTGCGATGCTCGCCGATAATAAAAACAAACAAATTGTGCCGATTAACGCGATTTGAATGGAGTAATCCGCGACTTTCGCGCCAATCACCATGCCTAATAAAATCGCTAAAATGGTCGAGCCTTCAATCCAACTATTCGCTTTGACTAATTCGTCGTGCTTCACCAATTCGGGCAAAATGCCGTATTTCGCGGGACTGTAAATTGCCGCACCACTTCCGACAATCGCGTAAGCAATCAGCGGTTCAACCTGTAAAAGTAACAAACCCGCACCGCACGCTTTGACTAAATTCGCTAGCATTAACACCCGCGCTTTGGGCTGTTTATCAGCAAACGTGCCGACCCACGGCGCAAGAATAACAAAGGCAACCAGAAACGAACTTTGCAACGCGGGAATGTACCCACTCACGGGATTCGCGGCGTGCATCACCAGCGCAATCACGGTGAACAAAATGGCGTTGTCCGCGAATGCCGATAAAAATTGGGCAATCAGTAACGCAACGAAATATTGACTCATAATTAGTTCATGCGTAACGCTAAACCTGCGCTGCAAAAATACACCTGCTCACAACGCTGCGCTATTAACTGCGAGGCTTTGCCTGATAAATCAACAAACTGTCGCGCCAACACATTATCTGAAATAACGCCCGAACCCACTTCGTTGTAAACCAACACCAAATCAATCGGCAAATCCATTACCGCTTTCAGTTCCGCTAAAATCAGCTGTTCTGAAATATCGTGATACAGCATATTATTCAGCCACATCGTCACGCATTCAACCAAAACCGGACGTTGACACGATTGCAACGTTTCCAATAGTTTCACGGGTTCTTCAATGGTTTCAAATGCCGATTGTCGTTGCTGTTTGTGTGCCGACACGCGCGTTGACATTTCATCATCGAAACAGTCATTTGTTGCCAAATAATAGGGTTTCACGTTGCCTGCGTGTTTTAAAATGGCGGTTTCTGCCAGGCGCGATTTGCCGCTTTTAACACCGCCGATAAAAAGTATTTTCATAATTGTATTTTCAAAATTGTAAAAAGTCCGTCACAGCGTTTAAAAAGGCTTCGGGTTGTTGAACGTGAATCCAATGTTCAGCGTTCGGAATCACTTGAATTTGGGCGAAAGGAAATAACGTTTGAGTGCTATTTTCTTTGAGGTAGCGTGAATTTTCACCCGCGAGAAACAACGTTCGACCGACAAATTGTTGCCCATTTTCAACGGTTGGAAAACGCAAAATATGCGGTGCGTTGTGTTTAAAAATCGCCAAATCAATGCGCCACTGATAACCGGTACTTTTCAGCACTAAATTTTGTAGCAAAAATTGGCGATAACTGAGTTCTGGAATCCATTCGGCGAGCCATAATTCGGCTTGTTTTCGATTACTTAATTCGGCGAGCGGCAAATTTTGCAACGCTTGAATTAACGGTTGGAAACTGTGTTTATAGTCAATCGGCGCAATATCGACCACGATTAAATTTTCCACCAATTCCGAATCATTCAACGCCAACCACATCGCGGTTTTACCGCCCATGCTGTGACCCATCAACGTGACGTTTTTCAATTTATGTTTAATAATAAATTGCACCACGTCTGCCGCCATCGTTTCATAACTCATGATTTCAGCATGTGGCGACGCGCCATGATTCCGCGCATCTAAAACATAAACACCAAAATCCACCGCTAATTTTTCTGCGATTTGCCGCCAGTTTCGTGATGAAGCAAAAAATCCGTGCAAAATAATCAGCGACGGATTGTCTATCTCACCAAATTGTTCAAATGCTAAATTCATCGATTGCATTTTAAACAAAAAAACTAAATACGCCACCCAACAATCCGCCAATTACGCCGCCCCACACCACGAGCCAACCTAAATGTTCTTGGATAATCGCCTGCACCATTTCTTTGACCAATTGCGGCGTAAGTTCGTTGAGGCGTTTATCAATCACGGTTTCGATTTTACCGACCAAATCCGCGCTGATTTTTTGCGCGTTCAAACCATGTTGCAACGCGGTTTTGAATTCGCTGGAATCGACCATTTCAACCAGCGTGACTTTGACTTTTTCGATAAACGGTTCTTTCAATGGCACCAACGCTTCCACGCCGCCCATCATCATTAACATACCACCGAATGACGATTCTAAAATCACTAACACCAAGCTATCGTAAATTTTGTCGTAATCGACCGCGTTTAAAAGCGGTTCTAAATTGAGAATTTTTTCGCCGCCTTGTTCTTCGGTTTCGATAAATTGCTCGATATTTTGCGCGGTAAAAAATTGCGACATCATCAACGTTTTAATCGCGCCTTTGAATTCTTCAAAACGTTCCGGAATTACGCCAGAGCCTTTTAAATACGGCACTTTTTCAAACAACATGTGAACCGCGAGCCAATTGGTAATCGCCCCCGAAAGTGCGAAAAATCCCACCGACGTGATAAAACCTGAACCACTGACTAATCCCAAAACCGTTACGCCTGACGCGACGGCGTTGGTTGAATAATTTTTGTCGTGCAGCACTTTGTTTACTAAATTTTTACACATTATTGTTAACCTTTTCAATTTTTTGTTTTAAATCTTCTTTTGTAACCATTTCAATCTCTAAAAAATCTAACTTCTCAACTAACTCCCCATATCGAACAGTTTGATAATTACCACCACGCGATATATTATAGCCGCATAAGTCCATAAACAAAGGCTATTTACATGAAAACAAGCACCATCGCCTCAGCAAAAAATAATCTACCACAGTTAATTTATGACCTTGAATTTGAAGACGCAATTCATTTAACTCGTCATGGTAGACCCGTCGCCGTCATGTTATCAGAAGCGAATTATCAAAAATTAACACGCCAAAAAAATGCGCTATATTCTGCCATTGAGCAATGGCGAACTGAATTAAAAAGTGACATTGCTTTTACTGAAACAGAACTTAATTCATTACGTTTGGCAAGTGCAGGACGAGAATTCTCATGGGACAATTAACGTATTTGCTTGATAGTAACATTCTTTCAGAACCCGCCAAACTCAAGCCGAATGAATCGGTGATGCAACAGTTAGAAAAACACGATGGCAACTATGCGACAGCTGCTATTATGTGGCATGAAATGGTTTATGGGTGTGAATTACTGATTGAATCTAAAAGAAAAACAGAACTGCAATCTTATTTGGCGATGTTATCAAGAAGCGGTTTGATTATTCTACCTTATGATCAATATGCCGCCGATTGCTACGCCAAAGAACGAGCGCGATTACAATTAAATGGGCTAACGTGTGCGTATGCCGATGGTGAAATTGCTTCAATCGCCGTTAGCCAAAACTTAATCCTCGTCACGCGAAATACGAACGACTTTAAAAACTTTCAAGGTTTAACGCTACAAAATTGGTTTGAAAGTTAGACGCGGATTAACATCAAAAAATCTAAAATCTTTACGATTGTAAGTAAACATCGAAACGAACATAGCTTTTTTTCAATGGCTCTCAACTCATTTTTATTGCGTGCGCCTTGCAACAATTCCATTTCAATTATCGAGTTGATAAACAGCGTCACATTGCCACGCCGATAGTCTTAAATCTCGTCCGAAACTCGCCGCATCATCAACGTCTGCAAAAGGCAATGCGTCATCGTCATTTTCGTCATTCACGCCATAATCAATTGGACGCGAACAACGCACCACATCAATCACAGGTTTGGTTTTCTGTAAATGCGGAAACTGTTGTAACAATCGAAAAACCAACTCCAAATACCCTTCATCGAGTTGTTCAATTTCTTGTTTCAAATCTTCTTTTGTAACCATTTCATTCTCCAAAAAAATCTAACTTCAAAAAACCCACAAGCCAAAACAAAAGGAAAAAACACTGTCATCCGCGCACCAACCGAACATTACTGCCGTTGCCCTTATCGTTGCCGCCCGAATAGCCGTAGTCGAAGAAGACACTCCACGCATAGTTACTATAGTTAGCATAAGGCGAAGAAGACCAAAACCAATCACTTTGTGTGTTTGGAAAATACGTTGCGTTAATCGTGGGCGAAGTCGTCGTTAAATTCCATCCTTCATTACTTTTACAAATAAAACCATAATCACCTTCAGCCAGTGTGTTGTATTTACCGTCTGAACAAACAACCAAGCCTTTGAGTTCTTCATTCGTCGGCAATCGCCAATCATCGGCACCGCACAAAGATTGGTTATTCACCGCAGAAACAAAACCATCCGTGTTGGTGCTGTCACCGTATTTGCTACCACTACCACCTGGATAATCGGGCGTGTAATTGGTGTAATAATTATTCATGTCACGCAAACCGCCGTCAGTGGTTTTCACTTCCCAAATCAAGCCCGTTTTATTGTCTTTCGTGCAAGCCCAATCGGTGGCATTTGCGCCAAGTTTCGCTGAATCGGCAAGCGTTGAACCGTTGTTGGCGATTTTGGAATAGCCGGTGGTTTTAGTCACAGTTACGTCAGCCGGTTTGGAAACGGTGACGGTTTTAGAAACGGTCAAACTGGTTGCGTCCAGCGAATCGTAAGCGGTGGCGTTCCAACTGAATGAATTTGCCGTGGCGTAGTTGTGCGAAAACGAAACGGTTGCGCCGCTGGTGGCGTTTTTCGATTCGCTGGTGCCGTCACCCCAATCCATAAAAATTAAACTCAAATTATTATCGGCATCGGTGGCTTGTAACTGTACCGAATACGCGGCATTAGTCGTTGCCGAACTATTACCGCTGATAAAACTCAACGCGGGCGCGACATTCACCGGCGCAGCATTGGTAATTTCAAAATTGCCGGTCATGGCAGAATTCGATTGCAACACACTTTTGCTGTCATAAATGCCGATACTGAAAAGTTGTTGCCCCAATTTTATCGGCGTTTTTGACACGCTGTAACGGGTGCCGCTACCCGAAAGCGCGATTAAACCGTTGCCGTAATCGACTTTCACGCTGTAACCGCTGGGTAACTTCGCGCTCAACGTCGCAGAAAACGTCAGGGAATTCCCCGTTACCACCGAAGCGGGTGTCGCTGAAATTGCCGAAATGCTCGGCATTTTCGCCACGGCTTTTGAAATCGTGACTTTTTGGGTCAACATTTCGCTTTGTGCGTCTTTTTTATCCGAAGCCACCGCCGACCAAGTAAACGTTCCAGCCGTGTCGTAACTGTGCGACAGCGAAAAGGACGCATAACCGTTGCTGACCGGTTGCGGATTGCTGGAACCGTCGCCCCAATCGATTAACACCGAACTTAAATTATTATCCACGTCGCTAACTTCGAGTTGAATTTCGTAGTTTTCCCCTAAAACGCTGCTGTTGGCAGCACTTAATTTTTTCAAAATGGGCGCGGTATTGTCAGGCGGAGGCGGCGCAATGACTTCAAATTGACCGCTCGCGGTTTTGCCTTGCAGCGTATTTTTGCTGTCGTAAATGCCGACGCTAAACGTTTGCACACCTTGTTTACTCAGCGATTTACTGACGCTGTAATTTTTCCCCGAACCCGACATGGCAACTAATCCGTTGCCGTAATCGAGTTTGACGCTGAAATCTTTGGGTAATTCGTTGCTCAACGTGGTCGAAAAAGTGAGCGCGTTATTTTGAATGACTGGATTCGGCAGCGCGGAAACAGTTGAAATCGTCGGAATGACAATGTCTTTTTTGGTTTGAATGGTGCGTGTCGTTGACCACAACCCATTTTCTGCGCCCACCGCTTGCACTTTCCAGTAATAGACTTTATTCGACAACCGTAAATCGGTGCTGTAATTGAACGTGGCACTATCGACTTCCGCGAAAATACAACTGGTATTGCAACTGCTGGCACTGGCACTGTAACCATTGAAACGACTGGTTTCACTGATGAGCAATCGATACGCATACACTTTCGCCGGAACGGCATTAGTCGCTTTTTGCCAACTGAATTTAATCGCTTGCTTTGCTGAATTCTTGGTGACATCCAGCGGCAATAATAATTCGGGCGGCATGGCGCGTTCCGCATAAACAGACGCGCTGAAGAAAAACAGCAGCAGAAAAATAGAAAACCAAACTTTCATAAAATTCCCCCTGTTTCTTCCACGCCGGTCAAAATTAACAATTTGCTCGCGCTGCTTTCGGTGCTATAACCTTTGTCGTGTAAAATTTGAGTTTTGTTGTAACGCACGCCATCCGCAAATTCCAGCGTTTCCACATCGTTCAACATATCGGTGCCGTCTAAAATATCGGGGTGGTTCAGCGAATTGGCATATTTAACCGATAATTGCGGCACATTTTCCGCATCAACATTGACCTTGATTTCGTAATCGTCGTAAATCCCCGAAAAAATAGCCACATCGTCACCCGCACCACCATTCAGTTCATCGTTACCATCGCCGCCTTCCAGCGTGTCATTACCGCCACCGCCATTCAAGGTGTCGTTGCCTTCGTTACCCACAAAATAATTGTTAACGTTTTCGTCGTCTTTTTCTTGTATCAAATTAGCCAGCATGTTGCCGGTTCCATAAACCGCTGTTTTGCCGGTCAGGGTGAGATATTCGACGTTGGCACTTTGCCCTAAATTGAAATCAACGCTGCTTTCTATTTGGTCAATGCCGCCCGTTTTATCTTCGATGATGATGTCGTCGATATTATTCATGAAATAGAAATCGTCGCCTTTACCGCCAACGAGTGTGTCCGTTCCAAAACCACCGTCTAACATATCCGCGCCATCACCGCCGACCAGCGAATCATTGCCCGCCATGCCTTTGAGATTATCATCACCCAAACTGCCTGTAATGGTATTGTCGCTGGCGTTACCTTGACCATTTCGCCCTTTGCCCGACACATCTTTTAAAATCAGATTCTCGATGTTGACACCTAAAACGTAACTTTCCGAAGTGCTTTCAACGGTATCATTGCCGCCCGTGACGGGATTTTTATCGGTTTCAATGACCGTGTCTTTGATGTTATCAACGTAGTAATAATCATCACCCGCGCCGCCCGTCATCGAATCAACCCCCAAACCGCCATTGAGCGTGTCGTTGCCGGATTCACCGATGAGTGTATCGTCGCCCTTGCCACCGTCTAAACTGTCATTATCGCTGCCGGAATTGAGAGAATCATTGCCTTCACCGCCGATTAAGGTGTCATTGCCATTACCACCGTCAAGAGAATCATTGCCTAATCCACCGTCTAAATAATCATTCCCCGCATCGCCGCGCAAGGTATCCGCGCCCGCTAGCCCCGTTAATGAATCGTTTAAACCGGTGCCAATGAGTTTATGACCGCCATTCGATTCTACTGTGGCAGTTAGACCATCGACAACAACGGCGGAACTTACAGGCATATCTTTAACCGTAACAATCACGGTTTTCGTTTTGTTCGCGTCCAACGTGATTACTAACGTTTCTGAACCTTCTTTAGCCACCGCATCCTTTTTAAAATTCACCGAAAGTTTCGCTGTTCCGTCTGCGCCAATCACAAATTTTGAGTCCGGGAACGAATCGCCGACCATATCGGCGGCTGAAATTTTGCCACTGAATTTAAACGGCACTTCTGTTCCCGCCAGCACGTTTTTTGTCGTCAATGTTATTGTCGCGGTGTCGCCTTCATTCACTGTTTTTTTATCGACACTGAGCGTGTAAATCGGCGGCGTGGTTGGATTGTCAGACGGTAATGTTGGATTGCTAGAAGTGGAAGATGGCAACGACAGAATTTGCAAATTTTGTTTATTCGCAGAATTATTCACCAGATAAAGGTTTGCACCGTCTAACGCGATTTCAACGGTTTCGCCGCGCGTATTAGCAAACGATTCGGTTATTTTAGGCACGGCGGGATTGCTGACATCCACAAGGACTAACCCTTTTGCGTCATTTGCCAAGGCGAGGTGCTGTTTGTCTAGGGTTGTCACCGCCGTCGCTAAATTTAACGGCAAACTTCCCACCACTTTTGGCGCAGCGGGGTTGCTGATATTGACGATTTTTAAACCTTCTTCGCCAGCGGCAATCGCCACGAGATTGTCATCCACAACGCTAATATCGCGAATATCGCGGACATCATTTCCCAGCGTAATCGAACCTAACTTTTTAGGCGCGGCGGCGTTAGTCACATCGACTAAAATCACTTCGTTTGAATCACTGACAATTAACGCCAAGGTATTATTTCGCGCTAACACCATATTTTTGGCGTGCGAAAGCGGCAACAGCGTGGATAATTTCGGCGCGTTCAAATTGCTGACATCAATAATCAAAAGCCCTTTTTCCCAATCGACTAAATACGCCGTATTTCCCACCACCACGACTTGTTGCACGTTGCCAATGGAATCGGTAAAGGTGCTTAACACGTTTGATTGCGCGGGATTGGTGACATCAACAAGCGTTAATCCTTCGGTTTCACTGACCACAAACGCCGTTTTCCCTGAAACCGTCACGTCATAAACATAACCGAGCGAATCGAGTTGTTTCACTAATTTCGGGCTGCTTGGATTTTTAACATCGACTAAAAACAAACCTTGTTCGCCCGCTGGCAAATACGCCATGCCATTTTTTATAACGGCGTTGTTAAACGTGTTGCTGTTTAAATCGTAGTTGCCGAGTAAAGTCACTGTCGCGTTGGTCATGGGTTGATACCTGAAATGTTTTTGATGATGTTTGAGTGTTAGAAAAAATTGAAAGCGAGCAGATTATTCCGCATTTGGCGGTGGAAATTTCACAATATCCGCATCGCGCTGTTCTGTGACAATTTCACGCTTCCCGCCATTTTCGTCGCTGGTGTAAGTAATCGTTACTTTGAAGGCTTTGCGTTGTTCGTAAATATCACGCCATTTGCCACGCGCAAACAAACTCGGATTCAACTGATAAGTGCTGCTACCAATCCGGCTGATAATTTCTTTGTTGAGTAAATCCGTAATCGCTTTGTTGACGATACTATTTGAAGGTTTGCCGTTCTTTGAGAGTTTCGCATTCAAGCGTTCTGCAATCGAATCTCTAAGATATTTGTTTAACGCAATAACGCCGTTGTAATCCGCCATTGTGACTAAACACATCAAAACGCCCGTTGTTCCGACGGGCAACCTAAACAAGTTTCCTAAATCTGTGGTGTGCAACAACATAAATTCAGGCAAATTTTGTATTTTTTGATAGTCATTTATCTTTTTTTCTTTTAGTTCAAAATAAGAAAATTCGATATTGCAAAAATCAACCACTTCACTAAACCATTCACCACTTAATCTGTACGCGCTGTTTGCGTCATGTAACTTTCTCTCAAAAGTTAATGCGTTTTCTAAAAAATTAGAAACTAGTATCTTAGAAATGCCAGTAGAACTAGCCGTTTTAAGCGTAGCCATTCGCTTTTTAATATTACCAGTCATGCCTATTTTCTTATTTCCGCGACCATC